>Ga0210062_1000071_pt1 | contig 27653 bp, 24 predicted proteins | sample Muzzi_CordA_D2_FD_185528 | JGI IMG/M metagenome (GOLD analysis project Ga0210062, IMG submission 185528) | Wetland microbial communities from San Francisco Bay, California, USA, that impact long-term carbon sequestration - Muzzi_CordA_D2 (SPAdes) | ecosystem: Environmental > Aquatic > Marine >...
CCGCGGTCGCCATAGACCATGGTGCAGGTGGGGGAGGCGTGGATGCCGAGCTTGTGCTCGACCGAATGGGCGCGCGCATCGTTGCGGGTGCCGTCGGGCAGGAACTTGGGGATCAGGAACAGCGACAGGCCCCTCGTGCCGGGCGGCGCGTCGGGCAGGCGGGCGAGCACGAAGTGCACGATGTTGCCGGTGAGGTCGTGCTCGCCATAGGTGATGAAGATCTTGGAGCCGGTGATGCGGTAGCTGCCGTCGGCGCCGCGCTCCGCCCTGGTGCGCAGCGCGCCGACATCGGAGCCGGCCTGCGGCTCGGTGAGCTGCATGGTGCCCATCCATTCGCCGCTCACCAGCTTCCCGAGATAGGACTGCTTGAGCGCATCCGAGCCGTAGGCGTGCAGGGCGTCGGCGGCGGCCATGGTCAGCGCCGGGCCGATGCCGAAGGCCATGGAGGCGGAATTCCACATCTCGAGGCAGGCGGCATTGAGCGCGTGCGGCAATTCCTGGCCGCCCCATCGGGCGGGGGCGGCGAGCCCGTTCCAGCCGGCGGCAGCCCAGGCGGTGTAGGCCTCTTTCCAGCCCGGCGGCGTGGTGACCTCGCCGTCCCTGAAGCGGGTGCCGAAGCGGTCGCCGACGGCATTGAGCGGCGCGATCACCTCGGAGGCGAAACGTCCGGCCTCTTCCAGCACGGCGTCGACGGTGGCCTGGTCGAGCTCGCCATACAGCCCCTCGGCGAGCGCGGCATCGAAACCGGCGGCGTGTTTGAGGGCGAGGGCGATGTCGGCAACGGGCGCGCGGTAGCTCATGGCGGTTAATCTAGCGAGGGCAGGAGGCGGGTCAACGCGGCGGCGGCGAGCAGCGCAACTGGCCGCTTTCCGCGCTATTGCTGATGTGACGTGTCGAACGGCTTGCCGTTGATCGGGTCGGCCGGCGCGGCTATGGTCCGCGCGGCCGCCGGGCAGGATCAGGCTTCAACCGCGGCCCATCTCCGGTTCGTCGCGCATTGGGGCGTAGCCAAGTGGTAAGGCAGCGGATTTTGATTCCGCCATTCGGAGGTTCGAGTCCTCCCGCCCCAGCCAGCCAGTGTAGGCTCTGACGGTCTCTCAACCGAATAGGCGAAATAGCCCGCCAACGAGGGTTATTTTGCGCGCCCTTCGGTCTCTGAGACTGCCGGATTTGCACCGAAATTCCGGAGTTCGGCGGAAAGTCCCCGAGCAGCTCTCAGGAAATTCCTTTTTCGTGGAGCCTGGATGCGGAGACCGGTTCGATGTTCGGTTGCGTCGCCGGGTTGGCAGTGAGGATAGCAAAGCGGGTTGAGTTTCCGGCCATGCCAACTTTCCCTGTAGCCGGGCGGAAAGCGGCTCTCAGAAACCAAGCGGACGTCCGCCGCGCGCGACCGCACTTCGCCTTTTGACCCTTCGCCGACCTGGCGCGATGTCTCGCTTGAGCCCGCGATACGCTTTAAGCCGAACATGAACTGATCATCAGCAACCAATCTCAATTTATGGGTATGCACCCTGGCGAGCGGCAATTTCGTATCCTTTAAGGGTCGCTGCAGGCAGCAGCGGTTCTTCGCGTTGTGACGGCGTCTCCTTCATTTCGGTCTGCGTTCATGGCTGTAATGCGCCGCGCGCAGGGCCGCGCCGCTTGGTTCTGATCAAATCGGATGCGAGACGAATGGATGGGTTCAATAACGCAGAAGAAGCGTTGTTGGCGCCGCCCGGCAATCCGGCAATGCTGACTTTTGTCCGGTCATGCAACTGCAGGTAGCAACAAAAGGCTCCTGCCGAGGTGCCCTATGATCGCTTGCCCCGGCGCCCCGCTTGCGCGACGATTGCACCGATATCCATGCATTGGGGCCGTAACATCCATGCATCGGGGCCGTGACGCGGCCATGCTTGCCACATATCGGAGGGGCTCATGATCAGGATTGGTAGGATCGCGGCCGTGGGGCTCGCGACGGCAATGTTTGCGCTGGTCGCGGTAACGGCCAATGCGAAGGAGAAAGTGAAAGTCGGCTTTATCGGCCCGCTCACCGGCGGCGTGTCGGTCAACGGCATCGGCGGCCGCAATTCGGCCGATCTTGCCGTCAAGCTGCGCAATGCCGACCCCAAAGCGAAATACGAATATGAGATGGTCGTGCTCGACGACGAGTGCAAGCCGAACGTTTCCGTGCAGGTTGCCACAAAGCTGGCTGCCGACAAAGACGTCATCGCCGCGGCCACACATTACTGCTCGGCGGCGGCGATCGCGGCGGTTGATGTCTATCACAAGTTTGGCCTGCCGGTGATCGTGTGGGGCGCGGTGCTGCCCGACATCACCTATCGGCACAAATATGCCGAGGTGCATCGCGTCAACGGCACCATGATCAACCAGAACGACACCAACGCGGCGTTGATCTCCAAGCTCGGCTTCAAGACCGTGGCGGTGATCCACGACACCACCGATTACGGCAAGGGCCACAACAAATATTTCAGCGAGGCGCTGGCCAAGATCGGCAAGGCCAAGATCGTCGGCACCTTCGGCGTGACCGCCGACCAACAGGACTTCACTGCCGAGCTCACCAAGATCAAGGCGCTCAATCCCGATGTCATCTATTTTGGCGGGCTGACGCCGATCGGCGTGCGCATCCGCTCGCAGATGGACAAGCTCGGGATCAAGGCAGTGTTTGACGCCACCTCGGGCATCGTCTCGGATGCCTATATCAAGGGGCTCGGCCCGCTGGCCGAAGGCACGCTCGCCTTCCGTGAAGGCGCGCCGACCGCCAAGCTACCGGGCGGCAAGTTCTTCATGGAGAAGTACAGCGCGCAGAAATACGACAACCCGCCCGAGGCCTATGGCGCTTTCGCCTATGCCGCGATGAACCTGATCCTCGATACCATCGAGCAGGTCGGGCCCGACCGCAAGAAGATCGTCGCCGCGCTCGCCAAGGTGAAGGGCCGCGACTCGATCGTCGGCAAAATCTCCTTCGACGACCACGGCCAGAACACCGTCGCGGTGATCACCAAATACGTGGTCCAGGACGGCAAGTTCGTGGAGTGGGATGACAGCGAATACGCCTCCGGCAAGCGCAAGTTGCCGAGCATGAAATAACGACACACGGGGCGGGGCCGCCGCAGCGCGGTCCCGCCTTGCACCCTGATAATTTATAAGAATAATCCAGCCATGGACGCGGGTCTGTTGGCGCAATACGTCATGAACGGGCTGATGCTCGGCATGATGTATGCCCTCGTTGCGGTCGGCTTCACGCTGTTTTTCGGCGTGCTCGACGTCATCCAGTTCTCGCACGGCGACGTGCTCACGGTCGGCGCCTTCGCCGCGCTGGCCGGCTTTATCGGCCTGCACGCGCTGGGGGTGAATTCAGCCTGGATTGAACTCGCCATCATCCTGGCGCTGGCGATTGCGGCGATGGCCTTGCTCGGTGCGCTGATCGCGCGCTACCTCGTGATGCCTCTGCGCTCGGCGCCGCCGCTCAACACGCTGCTGATCACGCTGATGCTGGGCACGGTGCTGCGCGAGAGCGTGCGGCTGTTCTATCCGCAAGGTGCCAATCCGAAACCGTTTCCCGCCCTGCTGCCGAAAAGTTCGTTCGCCCTCGGCGATTTCAACCTGCGGCTCGATAACGTCTTGATGCTCGCCGCCGGCGTGCTGGTGATCCTCGGGTTGCAGTACCTGCTCAACCGCACCAAGCTCGGGCTCGCCATCCGCGCGGTCGCGCAGGACGAGGAAACCGCTCGCACCATGGGCATCAATTTCACCGCCATCGTGCTGCTCACCTTTGCGATCGGCTCCGGGCTTGCCGCCTTCGCCGGCGTGATGAACGGGCTCTATTACAACGAGATCAATTTCGGCATGGGCCTCTACCTTGGCGTGATCGGCTTTTCCGCCGCCATCATTGGCGGGCTCGGCAGCATCTATGGCGCCATCCTGGGCGGCTTCCTGTTCGCCGCCTTGCAGACCATGGGCACGGTGATGCTGCCCTTCGCCAGCGCCTATAAGGATGTGTTCGCCTTCGCCGTGGTGATCGCCATAATGGCCTGGCGCCCGACCGGCCTGATCCGGGAAAAGATCAGTGAGCGGGTCTGAGCCGATGGCCGGGAACACGAACAAGGCGCGCGCAGGCGTGTGGCCGGGTTTCGCCGCCATCGGCCTGGCGACCTGTTATGTCGCCGCGCTGCTTGCCGCCGAGCAGCAGGACGTCATCATCGCCTTGCTGGCGCTCGGCATCGTCGCCGTGCTGGCGGCCGCCTGGTTCGGGCTGCTCGGTGGCGTGAACCGTTCCTTCACCGAACGCGATGACGCCATGGGCGTTTTCGGCGTCGTCGCGCTGGTGGTGCTCGGCGCCTATTTCCACGAGGATCATTTCATCCTGCTGCTGGTCGTCACGGTGATCCTCTACAGCGTGGCGACGCTCGGGTTGAACATCCAGTTCGGCTATGCCGGCGTGTTGAATTTCGCCGGCGCCTCGTTCTTCGGCATCGGCGCCTATACCTCGGCGGTGCTCAACACCTATACGGCGGTGCCGCATCTCATGGTGCTGTTGATCGGCGGCCTGCTGGCGGCGCTGATCGGCTCGCTGCTGCTGTTGCCGGTGCTGCGCACGCGCGGGCATTACGCCGCGGTGGTGACCATTGCCTTTGCGCTGCTGTTCAAGACCTTCCTGGAGGTCAACGACGTGCTCGGCGGCCCGCAGGGCATGCAGGTGCCGGCCATGAACCTGTTCGGCTGGTCGTTCAACGACAATATCGAGTTCGGCGGCATCACGCTGTCGTTCTATCTGAACTACTTCGTGGTCAGCCTGCTGCTCTTGATCGCCGCCTTCGCGCTGGTGCGCCGGCTGGAGCGCTCCTGGATCGGGCTCAACCTCGATGCGCTGCGGCTGGACGAGACGGCGGCAAGCTGCTTCGGCCTCGACATCGCGCGCTGGAAGATCACCGCCTTTCTGATCGGCAATTTCCTGATCGGAATTGCCGGCGCGCTGTTCGGCATGGTCGGCGGTTTCGTCGGACCCAACAATTACACCTTTGCCGACTCGCTCATTCTGGTGTCAATCCTGCTGCTCGGCGGCATCGGCAATCCGTGGGGTCTGGTGGTCGCCACCTTCATCGTGGTGGTGGTGCCGGAGAAATTGCAGACGATCCAGGAATACCGCTTCCTGCTCTATGCACTGATGGTGATCGCCGTGCTCCTATTCCGGCCCGATGGCCTGCTGCCGCGCCCGGTGCGGCGCTATTTCCCGGGGTGGCGGTCATGACGGCGTTACTGGAGGCGCGCGGGGTGGTGCGCCGCTTCGGCGGCGTGATCGCGCTCGACGGACTCGATCTGACCGTCGCGCCCGACGAGATCCTCGGGTTGATCGGGCCGAACGGTTCGGGCAAGACCACCTTCTTCAACGTCATCACCGGCATCTACGGCGCCGACGAGGGCAGCGTCACCTTCGACGGCGCCGACATCACGCGGGCGTCCTCGCGGGCGGTCTATCAGGCCGGCATTTCCCGCACCTTCCAGCGCTCGCGTCTGTCGCTGCCGCTGTCGATCTTCGACAACATCATGATCGGCAACCACAAGCGGCTCAATCAGGGTCTCTGGTTCAACCTGGTGAAGCGCCGGGACTTCAAGCACGAGTTCGAGGAGAATTGCCGCGCCGCGCGCGCGCTGGTGGAGGTGTTCGAGCCCAAGCTCGCCGACCGGATGTTCGAGCCGGTCGCCGGCCTGCCGATGATCGACCGGCGCCGCATCGAGATCTGCCGGGCGCTGATCAGCGCGCCGAAGCTGCTGCTACTCGACGAGCCGTCCGCCGGCATGACACATGACGAAACCGCCGAACTGATGAACGACATCCTGCTGGTGCGCGAGCGCAACAAGCATCTCACCATCATCATCGTCGAGCACGAGATGGGCGTGATCGAGCGCATCACTGACCGTTGTATCGTGCTCAATTTCGGCCGCAAGATTGCGGAAGGACCTTATCGCGAGGTCGCCGCGGACGCCCAAGTGCAAGAAGCTTATCTCGGGGTCGCATGATGACGGGCCAGCTCGAGATCGAAGACGTCTACACCGCCTACGACAAGGCCGACGTGCTGCAGGGCGTCTCGCTCACCGTCAAGGCAGGCAGCATTACCTGCCTGCTCGGCTCCAACGGCTCCGGTAAGACCACGCTGGTGCGCTCGATCCTCGGGCTGACGCCGGCGCGCGCCGGGCGCATCGTGTTCAACGGCACCGACGTCACCCGGCTGCCGACCCACAAGATCATCGCCACCGGCATCGCCTGCATCCCGGAAGGGCGCAAGGTTTTTCCCAAGCTCACGGTCGAGGAGAATTTGCGCGTCGGCGCCTATCAGGAAAGCTCCGACAAGGTCACCCAGGCGCGCATGGCCGACATCTTCGAGATCTTCCCGCGGCTGGCGGAGCGGCGCGGCCAGCTCGCCGGCACCATGTCGGGCGGCGAGCAGGCCATGGTGTCGATCGGGCGCGGGCTGATGTGCGCGCCCAAGCTGCTCTTGATCGACGAGCCCTCGCTCGGCCTGGCGCCGCGCCTGGTCACCGAGAATTTCAACATCGTCCGCCAGATCAACGAGCGCGGCATCACCGTGCTCTTGGTCGAACAGAACGTGCACCAGACGCTCGCCATCTCGCATTATGGTTTTGTGCTGTCGAAGGGGCGGGTGGCGACCAGCGGCGCGCCGGCCGAGCTTGCGGACCGCAAAGAGGTGCGCGATGCCTATTTCGGTTAGATGATGCAGCCCGCCACCGAGCTCACGCGCGACCTGGTCCGTTTCAACACCGTCAATCCGCCCGGCGCCGAGCGAGCCGGCGCGGAGCACCTGCGTGCCCCGCGTCGGATCTGCTACTTCACCATTCGTTCGGCTACGGGCGGGAGAAATTTCTCGGTGTAGATATCTTCCGGCTTCGGCTTGTTCGGCAGCTTGTAGGCTTCGACCACGGAGTCGATGGTCTGCTTCAGGCGGGCCGGTTGAGCGACACTGAGGCCGTGCTCTTTCACCCAGTCCGTATAGGTCAAGCCAAGTGCGATATCGAGGCGGACCTTTTCGATGTTGCTCTTCATCATGGCATCACGGGATTTCAATATCTTCAACGCGCCCGCGGGATCCTTGATTGTGTCGATGGTTCCGAGATTGAGACCTTTGACCATTGCCTTGACGACATCCGGATTCTCGTCCGCGTATTTCCTGGTGGTCACCAGCGCGAGGCCGTAAAGGTTCGCACCGAAGTCGGAATACTTGATTGCGTAGATATCCTCGAGCTTCAACCCGACCTCGAGCAGTGCAGGGATGTTCGAGTTTGTGAAGCCGCCGGTTCCGTCGGCTTCGCCACGCGCAACCATTGGGCCGAAAAGTTGCGGCTGAACCGCGAGCCAGTTGATCTTCACGTTTTCAGCGTTCGCCGCCTTGAGCAGGATTGAAATCGTATCGTGGACGGCAGTTCCGGGTCCGCCGGCGATCTTGGCACCGTCGAGATCGGCAGGTTTGCGAAGGCCTTTCGACTTGCGCGTGATGACTGCAAGCGGACTATCGTCAAAGCTGATGTAAACGGCGAGCAGCGGTGATGACGGATTCTGCGCGTTAAAACGGATCATCGACGGCATGTCGACCCAGCCGAAATCATAGACGCCGCCGGCGACGCTCACGGCGACGTTCGTCGCGCCTTTTCCGGGATCGATGGAGACGTTCAGGCCATTTTGCTTGAAGTAGCCCTTCTCCCGCGCAACAAAAAACGGCGCGTGGGTGCCCTGAATGACCCAGTCAAGCATCATCTTGACGTTTTTCTCTTGCGCCTTGGCCTGCGACCAGGGGAGGGCTGCGGCAATCACAAGCGCCGAAAGAGCCGCGATAGATCTCAGATATCCAAGACGTGACATGGACCGTTCCTTTCCTCGACCAGCACAAATCCGAGAGGTGAAGTCCCGGGCGCACCCGCACCTGCGATGAGCAGGCCACCCGTCGATCGGCAGACTTAATATACCAAGTCTAAGTTTACTGTTAGGAAAGTCAATTGAACAGCACCGTGGTTTTTGGCAAAAGCTGTCATTGACCGCCGCACCGCACTGCGGGATGAGTATTTCGATACCTTCGGAAATCGCGCAGAGAGCAAATCGCGCCTGAGAACGATGGGCAAGCCCAGTAAAACTCGGACGGAAAAATCGCCGCGGCGAAAGGCGAGCGCCGGCGGAAATCCCGCGGCGCAAAACGTGGCAAAAGGCCGCGCCGGGCCGGTCGCGATGGGCGATGCACCGCCGGGCCTGGGCATTGGCACGCGGTTGCGTCACGCGCGGCTGATGCGCGGCGCACGAATGAAGGATATCGCCATCGCCGCCGCCTGTTCGGAGAGCCTGATCTCCAAGATCGAGAACAACAAGCTCGAACCGTCGCTGCAGGTGTTGAACCGGCTTTGCTCGGTTCTGGGCATCAATCTGGGCGATTTGTTCAATGCGCAGCAGAGCGACGACACCATTGTCACGCGAAGTAACCAGCGCGCGGTCGTCGAAATGGACCCGCTGCGCCGCGGCCACGGAATCTTGATGGAGCGCGTCATTCCTTATGCGCGGGGCCACCTTTTGCAGAGCAACATCCATGCCGTCGCGCCGGGCGGATCGAGCTTCGGCCTGATTTCACATGAAGGCGAGGAGGTCGGCTACATCATCGCCGGCGAGATCGAACTGTTCGTCGGCGGAAAATCATTCAAACTGAGTGCGGGCGACACGTTCTGTTTCCGGTCGGAACTCGGCCATGGCTACCGCAATTGCGGACCCAACGAGGCGCGCATCCTCTTCGTCAACACGCCGCCGACTTTTGCGTAACTTTCCGGTTGATAAAGTCGCTTGAATTGCCGTAGCGTTCCGCCAATGTCGCGCGCGGGCTGATCCGGTTTTTGCGAAAGGGGTGTGCCATGCTGAAATTGCCGAGTCACAAACGCTACGATTATCTGCCCATCACCAAGCGCCAGCACTACAGCTGGCCCGGCGGCAAGCGACTGGCCTTCTATCTCGCGCTCAACATCGAACATTTTGCCTTTCAGGCTGGGCTTGGCATCGATCCTCACAACCGCACCGGCCCGCAGACCAGCCGCAACTTTGCGTGGCGCGACTACGGAAACCGCATTGGCAACTGGCGTTTCTTCGAAATTCTCGACGAATTGAAGCTGCCCGCCTCCATCCTGCTGAACTCGACGGTTTGCTACGAGTATCCGGAGATCGTCGAGAAGATCAAAGAACGCGGCGACGACGTACTCGGTCACGGCCGCACCAATGCTGAAGTGCTTCGCGGCATGTGGGAGGATGACGAACGGCGCATCATTCAGGAGTGCGTCGACGTTATCACCAAACATGTCGGCGTGCGTCCGACCGGGTGGATGGGCGCAGGCGCTGCGGAAACCAGCGTGACCCCCGATCTTCTCAAGGAGGCCGGTTTTACGCATTTGCTTGACTGGCCGGTCGACGATCAGCCGATTTGGATGAAGACGCGTGCCGGTCCGCTCCTTTCGGTACCCTATCCTATGGAACTGAACGATGCCGGGACGCTGGCGCTACGCGATCACACCGGGCGTGAATTCGCGGATATGATTGTCGATCAGTTCGAGGAGCTTCTCGAGGCCTCCGAAAAGCAACCTCTGGTTTTCTCGCTATCGTTGCACGGTTTCATTCTCGGCCAGCCGTTCCGGCTGCGGCCGCTGCGGCAGGCGATCAAGCATTGTGTGCAACACAAGCACGCCGACCAGATCTGGTTTACGCGCGCCGGCGAGATCGCCAAGTACTGCTACAGCATGAAGCCAGGCATCATTCCCGGAAGCTAAGTCACCGTATCGCCAGGAGGTCGGATCATGGCAACCAGCTCACGCGCCGCACAGGCACCGGTGGTGCTCAAGGCCACACCCGAAACTGTCCACTGGGGTTATCTTGATGCCACGATCAAGCCGGCCCTGACCGTCGATTCAGGCGATTGGGTCACCATTGAATGCGTGACGTGCAATCCGGAATGGATGCCGCCGAAGGAGAGCGGTTTCGATATCCTGCCGGACATCACGGAGGTGCACCAGAAGGTCAAGAAGGGCTCGGGCAATCATATTTTTACCGGGCCGATCTACGTCCGCAACGCGCAAATCGGCGACGTGCTGGAAGTCACCATCCACGATATCAAGCTGCGGCAGAACTGGGGCTGGAACGTCTTCCGCGGCTACATGGGGACGATTCCGGAGGACTTTCCCTATATGCGGCTCACCCATGTCCCGCTTGATTTGAAGAACAACGTCGCGGTCATGCCGTCGGGCTTCAAGGTGCCGTTGGCGCCGTTCTTCGGGCAGCTTGCGGTCGCGCCGGCCGAGGTCTTCGGCCGGCAAAACAGCAAGGAACCGCGCGAATTCGGCGGCAATCTGGACTGCAAGGAATTGACGGCTGGCAGCACGATCTATCTGCCAATCTGGAACAACGGCGCGCTATTTTCAACCGGCGACGGTCATGCCGCACAGGGCGACGGGGAGGTCGACGGGACGGCGATCGAAACCGCACTCACCGGAACGTTCGAATTCAAAGTCCGCAAGGATCTCGGCTGGAAAATGCCAAGGGCCGAAAACAAGACGCACTATATCGCCTTCGGTCTTGATGCCGACCTCGACGATGCGGCACGCCAGGCGCTCAAGGAAATGATCGCCTGGATCGTCAGCATGACAGGCATACATCAGGACGAGGCCTACGCGCTGTGCAGCTTTGCATGCGATTTGCATGTCACGCAGACGGTCAACAACGTCAAAGGGGTGCATGCCATGTTGCCGAAGTCGATCCTGGCAAGATAACGCAAACATTGCCGGCCGGGTCACCTCACGCGGAGTCTTTTAAATGGCTGGTTTTGTTGAACTCGACCGGGTCTCGCTCCGCTACAACGAAGATGAGAGCGCGCTTGCGCTCTACAAGACGTCTTTTTCTGTCGAGAAAGGCGAATTCGTCGCCGTGGTCGGGCCATCAGGCTGCGGAAAATCCACACTGATGAAGGTGGTCACCGGACTCTGGCCGCCCACAGCTGGAAGCGTGACCGTCGCCGGAAAGAAAGTCAGCGGCCCGCTCAGCATTGTCGGCATGGCATTTCAGAACTCATCCCTGCTGCCGTGGCGCACCACGCTGAGCAACGTCGTGCTGCCGCTCGAGATTGTGGAGCCTTACGCAAGCCGGATGGCCAAGCAGCGCGAACAGTTCGAGGCCAAGGCCCGTGATTTCCTGGCGCTTGTCGGGTTGCAAGGGTGCGAAAACCAGTACCCGTGGCAACTTTCCGGTGGGATGCAGCAGCGCACGCAGCTGTGCCGGGCGCTCATTCATGAGCCATCTCTGCTGATGCTCGACGAGCCGTTCGGCGCGCTCGATATGTTTACCCGCGAGGAGCTTTGGCTGGCGCTACAGGAACTCTGGCTGACGCGCCGGCCCACCGTCATTTTGGTCACGCACGATCTGCGCGAAGCTGCGTTTCTCGCCGATCGCGTCTTGGTGATGAGCGCGCGGCCGGGCCGTATCATCCTCGACCGTAAGGTGCCGACGCCGCGTCCGCGGGCGCTGGACAGTACGTATGCGGCGGAAGCCGTCGAACTGGTCCACGAACTACGGGAGCACATCAGTGCCGCGCGCGCTCAAGCAGCCTGACGGCGTCATCTCGGCTCCGACAGACGAAGACTACAAGGCGGTGCCGTTTCACCGTGAGGTCCACTTTTTAGACCGCAAGGCAGTTCGTAAGGCGCTGCCGTGGATTGTCATCGTCGGCATTTTCGTGGTCTGGGAGCTCGCCGTTCGCGTTTTCGAGATCCAGCAATTCGTCTTGCCTGCGCCGACTGCGATCTTTGAGTCGCTGTGGCAGTGGCGCGTGCCGATCCTGGAAAACGCCTGGCAGACGCTGCTGACGACGTTGATCGGCTTCGCCTTCGCGATTGTGGTTGGCGTGGTTGGCGGCGTTGCGCTCGGGTCGTCGGCGGTGATCTATGACAGTTTCTACCCGGCGCTGATCGCCTTCAATTCCATCCCGAAGGTCGCAGTCATCCCGGTGCTGGTGATCTGGTTCGGAATCGGTACCGTGCCGGCCGTAATCACCGCGTTTCTGCTGTCCTTCTTTCCGATCCTCGTCAACGTCGCAACCGGCATTGCGACGGTCGAGCCGGAATTGAGAGACGTATTGCGTGCGCTCGGCGCGTCAAAGCGACAGGTCATCACCAAGGTCGGATTGCCGCGGGCGATGCCTTATTTTTTCGCGTCGCTGAAGATCGCGATGACAGTAGCCTTCGTTGGCTCGATCGTGGCCGAGACGGTTGCTGCCAATGCCGGCATTGGCCATCTAATGCTGGTTGCGTCATCCCGCTTCGAGGTGCCGCTCGCCTTCGCCGCCTTGATTGTGACCGGGGTCATGGGTGTCGGCATGTATGTCGTCAGTGTCGCCATCGAGAAGCGGATGACCGGTTGGGCGACGCGCGGGACCGACGGCGTCACCTTTGGCGCATGACGGAGAACCGAGAAATGCCGACATTTGCAACCGTCAAGGGTAGCCGGACCGGTTTCGAGGTTCGTCGCATTTACTGCGTTGGGCGCAACTATCTGGATCACATTCGGGAGATGAAGGAAGCGGACGAACGCGATCCTCCGTTCTTCTTCCAGAAGCCCACGGACTCACTGGTTCCCGACGGCGGCACGGTGCCGTATCCGCCTGCGACGACTGATTTCCAGTTTGAAGTCGAACTCGTCGTTGCGATCGGCAAGGCAGGCCGAAATATCGCTGTTGCGGCGGCGACCGACCACATTTTTGGCTACGCGATCGGAATTGACCTTACCCGGCGCGATCTGCAGCGCGAGGCGCGGGATCGCGCCTGGCCCTGGGAGATGGGCAAGTCCTTCGATCATTCGGCCCCGTGCGGGCCGATCCATGCCATTGCAGAGACCGGCAGCATCGCAAAGGGTGGCATTTCGCTCAGCGTTAATGGCAGCATCAAGCAGAAGGGCGACATTGCGCAGATGATCTGGAACGTTGCCGAGATTATTTCAAACCTGTCGAAGCAATACAAATTGATGCCGGGTGATCTGATCTACACCGGCACGCCGGCCGGCGTTGGCCCTGTCGTGCCGGGCGATCGAATCGAATGTGCGATCGATGGTCTGGGCACGCTTCATATCGCTATCGGACCAGGCGAATCTTCGTGAGCGCAGGCTGCGGGACATCGGACGGCAGCGGCGAACCAGCATGCGAGTCTGGCACGAATGGAATTTTCGGAGAGGACAACTACAACAAATCAGCACGCATCTGTCGCTAGACAAGGATGATCTCGCATATCGCTTTGTTCAGCGGATCCGAAATATATCTCAGTCGATCTTCATCATCGCGATGTGCGAATCCAGGTTTCCGGTACTCGCGCGGCTCATGGCCGGCGCCGTCCTTTCGGTCGGCCGGGCGCAGACGATTTTAGGGCCGCCGCTGGCGTACGCCCTGTCGCCATATCGCTCTCGCGACTGTTGCGCACATTGCGCCACGTGCCACTGGCGACGCGGTCGTCCAGAGCCTGTTGAATGAGGGCGATCAGCTCGCGCACCGCCGGTGCATGAGCGCGAACCCGGCTCACTCCCATGGACCAGGTGATCGCCAGCCCGCGAATCGGCGCGCCGCTGAGCTCCCCTGATTCGATTTCGGCCTGCACGGCGCAGTAGGGGGTGATCATGTAGCCGATACCTTTCTTGACCAGATCATGGGTCAGCGGCTGGCCTTCCACCTCCAGAAATGGCTGGAAGTTGAGACCATGTGCCGCCATCGCTTGCTCTGCAGCGAGCCGGAGCTGGTTGCGTCTGGAAATCAGAATGATTGGCACTTCAGCGAGATACTTCACCGGCACCGGCCGGTTCAGTTCGAGTTCCGCATTGCGAGGTCCGACCAGGTAGACGTCCTCGGTCACCAGCGGGGTCATGTCGAAGCTGTCGACATGGCGTTTTCCGCCGAACAGGATTGCCACGTCTACTTGTCGTGTTTGCAACAGGTCTTCGATGATGTGCACGAACGCCTCGTGCACCTTCAGGGTCACGTCGGGATAGGCCTTATGATAGGTAGAGATGACCGCACTTGACAGGACGGAACGCATCGCTGTTGGCAAACCGAGCGAAACTGTACCTGTCGGCTTTTCCGCTGCGCTCGACATCGCCACACGCGTCTTTGCGACTTCCGCGAGGATGCGCTCGGCGTGCTCACGCAAGCGCTCGCCCGCCTCGGTCAGCGTGACCCCGCGATGATGCCGCAGGAACAACCGCGTGCCGAACTCCTCTTCCAACATGGCGATCTGCCGCGTCAGCGCCGGCTGAGCGATGCGCACCACGGCGGCGGCGCCCTGAAGGCTGCCGGCCTCGGCAACGCTGAGGAAATTGGATAGCGCACGCAGGTTCATCGGGCGGCCCTCTGTTTCGCGTGAGATATGCCGAAATTATATCGCCACAATCAATAATATATATTTTCGGCAGAGTTCCTACGTCGCTATCGTTCTGTTTGCAGTCGATAGCAAAGGGACGAATATGGCGGCCAAGCAGGATCTGCTGCTTATTCCAGGGTTGGTGTGCGACGCCGCGGTCTGGGGTCACCAGGTGGCGCACCTGGCCGAGGTGGCCGAGGTGTGCGTGCCGCCGGTGACCGAAGGCGACACGATGGAGCAAATGGCGCGCATCGTGCTTGATGCGGCGCCGGCGACGTTCGCCCTCGCGGGCTTTTCCATGGGGGGATACATCGCGCTCGAAATGCTGCGCCAGGCACCGGAGCGTATCACACGGCTGGCGCTCCTCGACACCTCGGCGCGCGCCGACACGCCGAAGAAAGCCGAATGGCGCAGCGCCGCGTTGTCCGCGTGCGAACGTGGCGAATTTGCTTCGGTCATTGAGGGCATGATGCCTGTGCTGCTGCATCGCGATCAGCAGACTGGCCCGCTGCCGCGGTTCGTACGCGAGATGGTGGAACGCGTCGGTGTGGCGGCCTTCATGCGCCGCCACCGCGTCATCGGCATGCGACAGGATTCCCGCGATCTCCTGCGCGCGGCCAGGCAGCCGGTGCGCTCGATCTGCGGTCGCGAGGACGGCATGAGTACCATCGCCGAACACGAAGAAATCGCCACACTCGCGCCCAACGGCCGCTTCTCCCTCATCGAACAATGCGGGCATATGACCATTCTCGAGCGCCCGCAGGCGGCGACCGCACTGCTGCGCGACTGGCTCCTCTACGACGCGTGAGATAGAACCGTGACCTATCGTCTCGCTGTCGATATCGGAGGCACTTTCGTCGACGCCGTCATGTTCGACGTGCGCAACGGCGAATGGCGCCTGGAGAAGAGCTTCACCACGCCCGGGAACGCGGCCGCCGGCGTCAACGCCGCCATCAAGCGCCTGCGCCTCGACGGCAGCGCGCTTGATTCGTTTATCCACGGCACAACGCTCGGACTCAATACCGTGCTCGAGCACAAGGGCGCGGTAACCGGCATCCTGACCAATGCGAGGTTTGAAGACATCTTCGAGATGGGTCGCTACAACCGCGACCGCACGCAGATGTATTCGCTCGAATACGACGTGCGGCCGCCCCTTGTGCCCAAGCGCATGCGGCTCGGCATCCCCTGCCGCATGAATGCCGCCGGCGAGGAGCTTGAGCCGCTCGACGAAGAGGCTGTCCGCGCGGCGGTGCGCCAGCTGGTCGACAAATGGAAGGTGCAGACGATCGCCGTTTGTTACCTGCACGCTTATCGCAATCCGGCACACGAACAGCGCACGCGCGACATCATCCGCGCCGAGTGGCCGGATATCTCGGTGTCGATTTCCAGTGACATTGTGCGCGAGTATCGCGAGTACGAGCGTTCGGCCACCACGGTGGTGAATGCCTATATCCAGCCGGTCTTCCGCCACTATATCGGGTTGCTGGAGAAAACCCTCGCCGAACAAGGGTTCAGCGGTTCATTCTATGTAACCCGCTCCGGCGGCGGCGCGCTGCTCGCCCGCGACTCGGCAGCGGTGCCGGTGCACACGATTTTTTCCGGTCCCGCCGGTGGCCTGATCGGCGCCGCGCGCCTGAGTGAAGTTCTCGATCAGGCCAATCTCATCGCGGTCGACATCGGCGGTACCAGCACCGATGCCTGCGTGGTGCGAGACGGTGTGCCGACGTTGAAATATCAAGCGGAGTTGGAAAAGCTGCCGCTGATGATTCCGGCCTACAATATCTCCACTATCGGTGCGGGTGGCGGCAGTATTGCGCGGGTCGAGGGCGGCCTGCTTAAGGTCGGCCCGCAATCCGCCGGCGCAGAGCCGGGGCCGATCTGTTACGGTCGCGGCGGACTGCAGCCGACCTTTACTGATGCCGCCGTCGAACTCGGCTATATCGACCCGGACAATTTCCTCGGCGGTGAAGTGCGGCTCAATGGCACTGCCGCGCGCGCGGGCCTCGTCAAATATGTTGCCGATCCACTCGGCCTCACGTCCATGGAAGCGGCGCGCGGCATCTTCGACGTCCTGCTCGCCCGCACGGTTAGCGCGATCCGCGAGATCACAGTGCAGGAAGGCTTCGACCCGCGCGAATTCAGCATGCTCGCCTATGGAGGCGCCGGTCCGATGTTCGTGCCGCTGGTCGCGCGCGAGATGGACGTGCGCGAGGTGATCGTGCCTCAAGCGCCCGCCGGCTTCTCTGCCTGGGGCATGCTGATGACCGACTTGATGCAGGAATATTCCGAAACCATGGTGGGCTTGCTCGAACATATTGGCATGGACCGGGTGCGCGGCATCGCCCAGCGGCTCGCCCGGCTGGCCGAAGAGGGCCTCGCCGGCGGCGGCTTCGCTCCAGCCGACCGCAGCATCGAATTCGCCGCGTCGCTGCGATACTTCGGACAGGAGCACACGCTTGATACGGTGCTGGAAGAGGGCGACGACATCGCGAGCATCTGCCGACGCTTCGACGTCGTGCACAAGCAGCGCTACGGCCACACCATGACCGATCCGGTGCAGCTCGTGCATGTGCGGGTGCGCGGCATCGGCCGCACTCCGCGGCCGCAATTGCGCACCATCCCGCCGCGGTCCGGCGACGGTCCGGTCCCGCGCGTAAGTCGCAAGGCATTCTGCTTCGCGCTGCGGTCGATCACGGACTTCGCCGTTTACGATCGCGACGAGCTTTGCGACGGCGACGTCGTGCCGGGGCCGGCAATTGTCGAGGAAAGCACAACCACGCTCGTTTTCTTTTCTGACCAGCGTGCGACCGTCGACAAATACGGGCATCTGTTCATCACGCGGGTGAAGCCATCATGAGCGAGCGTGACACATCGGCCACCGATCCTGCGACGGCGGAGGTCATCCGGCATTATCTCGCCTCTGCGGCGACCGAAATGGAGCGCACGCTAGTGCGCACGGCCTATTCGACGATTATCTACGAGATCAACGATTTTGGCCTGTCAATCTTCGATCGCAAGCTGAACCTGCTGGCCGATGCGACCGGCCTGCCGCTGTTCCTCGGCGCCAATGAATACGCCATCCGACAGATGCTCACTAACAGCAAATGTGGGCCGCTCGATCCCGGCGACGTCATCTACATGAACGTACCTTATTGGAGCGGTGCTCATACCAATGACGGGGTGCTGGTCGCACCGGTTTTTGTTGATGACGCGATCGTTGCCTATACGGTGGTGCGTGCGCATTGGACCGACCTTGGCGGCAAGGACCCGGGATACATCCTCGATTCCACCACGGTGCACCAGGAAGGGGTGATGATTCCCGGCGAGAAGATTGTACGCCGGGGCGTGCCGAACGAAGAATTGCTGCGCATCATCCGCGTCAATTCGCGCGCACCGGAAACGGTCATGGGCGACTTCAATGCAGAGGTTGCCTGCTTGCGCACCGGCGTGACGCGGGTCAGCGAACTCTATCGGAAATACGGCGCCGAGACGGTGGAGGCCTCGATCGAACGCATTCTTGCCGCGGGCGAAGAACAAGCGCGCTCGGCGGTGCGCGCGATGCCCGACGGTCAATGGGAAGCCGAGGACTGGATGGACAATGACGGGGTCAATGACGACCTCGTACGCGTGCATGTGCGCGTCACCATCGAGGACGACGCGATGACGATCGACTATTCCGGCTCGAGCCAGAAAGTCGACGGCCCGATCAATCTCGGCCTGGGCATGGCGCGCTCGGCCGCGCGAATCTGCTTCAAGAGCCTGACGACGCCGCACGAACCGTCGAACGGCGGACAGTTCCGGCCGCTTAAAGTTGTCGCGCCGGAGGGAAGCCTATTCAACGCGACCTATCCCTCGCCGGTCTTCACGATCTGGGCCGGGGTCAGCGCAGTGGAGACCATCTACAAGGCGCTCGCTCAGGCGGTGCCGGAAAAGATGTGGGCGGGCTCTGGCGGCGATCTCGGCGATCCCGGCTTCTACGGCAAGGAGCCCTATACCGGGCGTCAAATCTGGCACCAGACCAATGCCGGCGTCGGCTGGGGCGCGCGCATCGATCAAGACGGCATCAACACCACGCAACACGTCTCGATGTGCACCGTGAAAAATATTCCTGTCGAGGTGGTGGAAGCGCGGCTGCCGGTGATGGTCGATCGCGCCGGTTTCCGGCAGGATTCCGGTGGGCCCGGTCGGTTTCGTGGCGGACTCGGATCAGTACGTGATTATCGCTTTCTCGCGCCGTTCGGGGCGCTCACGATACTGAAGAAATCCCGTACGCCGGGCTGGGGATTGGATGGTGGCAAGCCGGGGCCGCTCAACCTGAGCATCCTGATTCCAAATACGCAACGTCCGGACTGGAAGGAACACTTTGATCGCGACGTCATCATCTATGCCGATAACGCGTATCTGTATGAGGGCAAGCCGCCAAACGTGATCTATTGCGGCATGTTCCGCGGCGAGTTCGGGCCGGGCGACATCATCTCCTATCTGGCCGATGGCGGTGGCGGTTACGGCGATCCGTTCACGCGCGACCCGGAGCGCGTGCGCAACGATGTAATCGACGGCTATGTCAGTCGTGCGGCCGCCGAACGCGAATACGGCGTCGTTCTTACTGACGCTCTCGACATTAACTGGGAAGCCACAAAAGCTGCCCGCAGCGCACCGCGCAAAACGGATCTCAGCGAAACGCCCATTCGTTACCCACCGGGCACAACATAGAGTTGGGGCCAATGGGCTGGAATCAACGAGAAGAGTTGCGACGAGAATAGGGGAAACGGCAATCAGCGGTTGGTTCGGACGAAGCAGCGTTTGTGTGCACCGAAATGTTCTTCAGCAAGAATTTGAGCAGCATTCCCTGTTCCTGTGCAGACGAGGCCCTGTTCCGGTAAAATGAGTCCCTGTTTTGTCGCACGGGAAAGTCTGCCACAAGTTATTGAGTTTATTCGCCTTCCGGACAGCAAAGATCACTGCGCGAGCCAGATTGCGCAAAACTCCCTGTTGTTTTCCCTGTTAGCAGGGCATTTACGGCGGAGGCGGTTTTCTATACCGGACTACATCCCCAGCCAGCCAGTCACTGCCGGCTCCGCATTTTGCCCGTCGAAATTCGGCGCAAGGCCCACGAGGCGGTTGGCGCCGGCTGCGCGTGTGGCGGTCGCCAGCGGGCCCGGATTTGCGCAATGACAGGGTACGGTGCCGGCTACGGTTCTCGATCGCGGCCTGCCAGGACGGATCAACTGACACCGGTTCGTAAGTGCTTGCCGACGTCCCAGCCGTGCTTGCTGAGATGCGTCTTGCCGAATTCCAATGGACTATCTTCAAGTGGAGTCGCGAAAGTATCGTTCCAGCGATTGAGAAAGCCGAACATGGCGATAACGCCGACAATCTCCACGATTTGATCGTCGCTCCAGTGCTTTTGCAGCTCAATGAACATTTCATCGGTTACCGCATTCGGTACACATGCAGCCCCGACGGCAACGTCCAGCGCGGCGCGTTCGGCCGCGTTAAAGAGCGGACTGGTCTGATAATCCCATACCGCATCCAGCTTCTGCTGGTCGACGCCGCCGTGTGCTGCACCTTCCGCGGTGTGCGCCATGCAGTACTGGCAACCTGCGGAGCGGCTCGCCACGTATGAAACCAACCGCTTCGTCGCAAGATCCACTTTTCCATCAGGATCCCATATCGCTGCGCTTAATTGAGCGTAGGCTTTCAGCATTTTTGGACTGCGCTGCATAACGAGCTGGCTGTTGGGGATGAAGCCCATGCGTTTGCGTGCAGCCTCAAATTGTTCCTTGAGTTCCGGCGTATGTTCGGGTGGCAGCGGAGCAACGCGTGGTGCCGGTCGAGTTTTCTGGTCCATGGTGTTTCTCCCGTGTTCAGGTGAAAAGCTGCTACCTTCAGAAGTCCTGACGCGCCGACTGTTCGCCTTTTATCACGATATCATTCGCGGGCGGAATATTGTCGGGCGCCGCCCGATTTCAGGGGAACGCTGAGGCGCGAAGCAAAGATACGCCTGCCGTCCGACTTAAGACCGCTCCGTGCGGCTTGGATTGGGGTCCGGCGTCACAGTGTACGCGTCACCTTGCTCAGGTGAGGCGGATTGTCGGGATCGAAGCCGCGCCGGCGTGCCGCCGCCTCGATGGCGCGATAGGCCGGGATGAGCATGACGACCGGATCGCACAGCGGGTGACCGTCGCCGATCCAGGGCAGCGTCCCCTGAGGGCCGCCGGCGGCAAACACCGTCTCACCCGCCGTGTTCAGATCGCGGACGAGGTCGTCGACGGTGGCGGCGGCCTCATCGTTCTGGCGCAGCACCAGCACGGGCGTCGCCGGCGTGATCGAGGCGCGCGGACCGTGCCGCAGCTCGGCGGCGCTGTAACCGAGCGTCGGCACTCGCAGGATTTCGGCGACCTTGAGCGCGATCTCGCGCACGCAACCGAGGCCGTAGCCGCGGCCGACGACGAAGGCGGCGGCGGCCGCCGCCGTGCTGTCGGCCCATGCCGACCAGTCGCAGGCGAGCGCGCCGGACAGCCGGGGTGGCAACTGGCTGAGGCCCTCGTTCAGATCGTCATCGCGGGCCAGCGTGGCTACCAGCCGCGCCCCGGCGATCATCGACAGCGTGACGGTCTTGGTCGCCGCCACGGCGCGTTCGGCTCCCGCCTCGATCGCCAGCACCAGCTCGGAGGCGGCGGCGGCGGGCGAGTTTTCGTCATTGACGATGGCCAGCGTCAGCGCGCCAAGCTTGCGCGCCGCCTGCGTGGCGCCGACCAGATCGGGACTGCGCCCCGATTGCGACACCACGACGAACAGGGCGTCGCGCAAGTCCGGCGGCCGCCGGTAGGCGGTGACGACGGACGGCGCGGCGGCCGATGCGAGCAGACCGAGCCGCGCCTCGAACAGGTAACGCAGATAAACGCCGACATGACCCGAGCTGCCGCGTCCGCAGAAAACCACGATGCGCGGCCTGGCTTGCCCGATCCGTTCGGCGATCGCCGCGAACGCGTCGCTGCGCGCCAGCAGACGCTCGGCCGCGGCCGGGATTTCGGCGGTCTCGCGGGCCATCGCGCTTGTAGCGTGCGGCTCAGCCATCGCCGCCCGTCGACGCGTCGATGGCGGCGCGCAGATTGCCGCCGTGGCGCTGCAGCAGCTGCGCGGCTTCGCTGCGGCTGAGTCCCAGGCCGAGCAGGACGGCTGTCTTCACATGCCCGTCCGCCTGTTCGATGTAGTGCGCCGCGTCAGCTTCCGGACAGCGGACGATCTCGCTGACCATGACTGCCGCACGCCGGCGCAACTTGGCATTCCGCGCCCGCATGTCGACCATCAATCCGCGATAGACACGGCCCATCCGCACCATGACGGCGGTCGAGAACAGGTTCAGCACGATCTTCTGCGCGGTCCCCGCCTTCATGCGGGTGGAGCCCGCGATCACTTCGCTTCCGGTGTCGGCGAGGATACGATGGCGCGCGACCTCGAACAGCGGAGCGTCCGGGTTGTTGGCGACGGCGACCGTGACCGCGCCGGACGCGGTGGCCGCCCGCAAGGCGCCGATGGTAAAGGGAGTCGTGCCGCTGGCGGCAATGCCGATGACGACGTCATCGGCGCCGATCTTCGCCTCGGCCATGGCCTGCGCGCCGGCGGCCTCGTTGTCCTCGGCCTGCTCGGTGCTGCGGACCAAGGCGTCGAGCCCGCCCGCCATGGCAAAGACAAGGCGATCGGCCGGCCAATCAAAGGTGGGCAGCAGCTCGGTGCCGTCCTGCACGCCGATGCGCCCGGACGTGCCGGCGCCGGCGTAGACGAGCCGCCCGTCGCGCTGCAGCGCCGGCACCGCGTCCTCGACGGCGGCGGCGATGGCGCCCAGGGCCCCGCGCACCGCAGCCGCCGCTGCCAGCTGGCCCTCATACATGGCCGCGATGATCTCGGCAGCTGACCAGGAATCGAGGTCGACGTAGCGGGGGCTGATCTGCTCGGTGCGCATGAGGCTGTCCCGGTTGTGCGGCAACGCGGATTATCCCTTCATGACGGCCCGCCGGGCGAGATGCAAGGCGCCGTCCACCGCATCGCCTTCGACCTGCACCAGCCGGCGCTGCACATCCGGCGCCAGCCATGGCTGCATCGACGAGGCGAGTCCGCCGAGCAGGGCGACGCGGGGGGCGCCGCACTCGGTCAGCCGGCGCACAAGTTCGTCGATATGCTCGGCGGCGTCGCGCACGATGCGCCGCGCCACCGGATCGCCGTCGTCGGCATGCCGCATCACCAGCGGCGCGAAGGTCGCATAGTCGGTGGCCGTGGCGTGATCCATCCAGGCCACGGCCTCGAACGGATCGTCCCGGAAGCGCACCATCACGTCGTGGGTGAGGCTGGAGCCGACGGCGCGCCCGTCATAGGCCCGCAACGCCAGGCGGATCGCGTGCAGCCCGAGATCGGCCCCGCTGCCCTCGTCGGATATCGGAAAGCCATAGCCGCCGATCCTGAACTCGCATCCTTTGACAAGGGCGAAAGCAACGCTGCCGGTGCCGACGATGACGATGCCGCCGTCGCGGGCGCCATGCGCCCCGATGCAGGCGATCGTCGCGTCGTGCACGTAAACGACGGAGCGGAACGGATGCGGCCGCCGCTCGATCTCCTCGAGTGCCCCCTTGCGGCCAACTCCGGCAAGCCCGACGGCGGCATGCACAGCGCCCAGCGCCCCGGCGCCGAGCCCGGCCTCCTCGAGCGCGGCACAGCAGGCCTTTTCCACCTCGGCCAGCGCCTTGTCGACGCCGATGCGCAGCGCGGCCGGCCCGGCGATGCCGGTCCCGAGCAGGCCTCCCGACGCGTCAACGATGCGCGCACGGCAGCCGGTGCCGCCGCCGTCAACGCCGGCGAACAGCGGGCCGCGTGTCAACGCCGCGGTCATCCCGCGACCCGCCGGATATGCGCCCCGCACTGCACCAGCTTGCGGTCGAGCGCCTCATAGCCGCGATCGAGATGGTAGATACGATGGACGGTCGTTTCGCCTTCGGCGACCAGGGCGGCGAGCACCAGGCTCACCGACGCGCGCAGGTCGGTGGCCATCACTTCCGCGGCATGCAGTCGCTCGACGCCACGCACCAGCGCGGTCGAGCCCTGCAGCGAGATGTTGGCGCCGAGCCGGACCAGCTCGGGGACGTGCATGAAGCGGCTCTCGAAGACGGTCTCGCGGATGACCGATGCGCCTGAGGCGATGGTCATCAAGGCCGTGAACTGTGCCTGCAGGTCGGTGGGAAAGCCCGGATAAGGTTCCGTCGCCACGTCGATGGCGTGCAAGGGGCCGGACCGGACAACCATCAGGCCCCGGTCGGTCGGCCAGATCTGGGCGCCGGCGCCTTCCAGCGCCGCACCGACCGCCCCGAGGTGCTCGAGACGGGCATCGAGGATCTCGAGATGACCGCCGGTGATGGCGGCGGCGATGGCGTAGGTGCCGGCCTCGATGCGGTCGGGGATGAGATCGTGGCGGGCCTGGTGGAGGGCGTTCACCCCCTGCACCAGAATGCGATGCGTGCCGCCGCCTTCGATGCGCGCGCCCATCGCGCTCAGACAGGCGGCGAGGTCGCCGACTTCGGGGTCGCGCGCCGCATTGAGGATCTCGGTTTCACCCTGCGCGAGCACCGCCGCCATCAGCGCCGTTTCGGTGGCGCCGGTGGATGGCGAGGACAGCGCGATGCGGCCGCCGCGCAGCCCGTCCTCCTGGGTGCGCGCGGAGATGTATCCGGAATCAACATTGACGTCGGCGCCGAGCGCGGTGAGCGCCTTGAGATGCAGATCGATCGGCCGCGCGCCGATGGCGCAGCCGCCCGGCAGCGACACGCGCGCCGACCCGAAACGCGCCAGCAGCGGCGCCAGGACGAGAATGCTGGCGCGCATGCGGCGGACGATGTCGTAGGGCGCCTGCGCGCTGCGGGCGCCGCCGGCATCCAGCACCAGCGTGTGGCCAGGACCGCGGTCGGCAGCCACACCGAACTCCCGCATTAGCGCGAGCATGGTGTCGACATCGGATACTTCGGGAACATTGCCCAGCTCGAGCCGCCCGGAACCGAGCAGCGCGGCGGCAATCAGCGGCAGGGCGGCGTTCTTCGCCCCGCAGATCTGGACCGAACCTTCAATGCGGTGGCCGCCGCGAATGACCAAACGGTCCATGCGTGTCTCTCTTCCCGTCGGCCGGAGTGCGATCAGCCCATACGGGTGCCGGCTTTTCATCCGGTCGCATCAGATCGGCGCCTCGCCCGGGCGGCAACGGTGTTCGCGTCGGGCGACAGTCTGGGTATTCTGCGTTCTTTAACGTAGATTGGCCGGGCGACGAATCCAGCCCCACGGACATAGATGAGCCTGAGTCGAGGCATTCCTCCAAACGCCGACGGGCATGCCATCCTGGCGGACCGTGTTTTTGACGGTGAGCGCTGGTATGCCGAAGCCGCGGTGCTGGTGCGCGACGGGCGCGTCGCCGGCCTCGGGTCCCCCGCCGAGGTGCCCGCCGGCTGGTCGCAGACGCACCTGCCCGCCGGCGCCCTGCTGGCACCTGGTTTCATCGACCTGCAGGTCAACGGCGGCGGCGGCGTCCTGCTCAACGATCAGCCGACGGCCGATGGCATGCGCGCGATTGCCCGCGCGCACCGTCGCTTTGGCACCACGGCCTGCCTGCCTACCCTGATCAGCGATACCAGCGAGCAGGTGCGGGCGGCCGTGGCGGCGGCGCGCGCAATCGGCGGCCGCGACGGCGTGCTCGGGCTGCATCTGGAAGGCCCCTTCATCAGTCCGCGGCGGCCGGGCGTCCACCCGCCCGACCGGGTCCGGCAACCTGCTGCCGCCGACCTGGAGCAACTGTGCGACCTCGCCGGCGCCGGCCGCTCGCTGGTCACGCTGGCGCCCGAATGCGTCCCGGCCGGCTTCGTGCGCACGCTGGCCGCCGCCGGCGTGCGGGTGTCGATCGGGCACAGCGAGGCGTCCGCCGCTGAGGTGATGCAGGCGGTCGCCGACGGCGCCACCGGCGTCACCCACCTGTTCAACGCCATGCCGCCGCTGAGCGCGCGGGCGCCGGGCATCATCGGCGCGGCGCTGGCCGAGCGCCGGCTGACCGCCGGTCTCATCGTCGACGGCATCCATGTCGATCCCGTCTCGGTGCGGGCGGCGTTTGCGGCGAAGGGCGCCGACCGAATTGCGCTCGTCACCGACGCCATGCCGACGGTGGGGGCGTCGCTGGACCGCTTCGACCTGCTCGGCCGGACCATCAGGCTCGTCGAGGGACGGCTGAGCACGGCAGCGGGCACGCTGGCGGGCGCGCATCTGGACATGGCTTCGGCGGTGCGCAACACGGTGCGGCTCGCGCAAGTGCCGCTGGAGGACGCGCTGCGCGCTGCATCGCTCACGCCTGCGCGATTTCTCGGCCTCGACGACGAGCGCGGACGGCTGGTGCCCGGCGCGCGCGCCGATCTCGTTGCGCTCACCCAGGAACTGAGCGTTATCGCAACCTGGGTCGAGGGCCGCATCGAGGATGTGACAAGCGCGAACTGAATCGGCCTCGGATCGGTGCGGCATTGCATCGCCGCATCGCCGGCCTGCACACTATTCGCCCGCGTAAAGCAGGTGCGGCCGACGCTCGCTCGACCAGGCCTGTTCGTCCCTCCCGGCCAGCGCATCCAGGTCCTGCGGTGCCGCCGCCGCATCGTCGACCCATTCCCGCAGCAACGGCCCGCCGTTGATGACATCGATGGCGAGTTTGTCGCGCTCGTACTCGTAGGCGAAATCGCGCCACAGCGGGTAATCCGGATAAAGTCGGCGGATCGCCTTGAAGGCGAGCGCCTGCAGGCGCCAGGGCCTGAATGCGTGGTGATCGTAAGCGGGGCCTTCCGTGTGGAGCTGCAGCCCGTGGCAAAGCCGGCCCGCATGTTTGTGAAATGCGGGTTCAAACCAGCATTCGCGCAGGCGGCAGCCCGCGAGCCAGCGCGGGGCAAGAACCTGCATCTCGGTCATGACCGCCCGCGCGTCGATGTCGGGGGCGCCGAACAGTTCGAGCGGCCGGGTGGTGCCGCGCCCTTCCGACAGCGTCGTGCCCTCGAGCATCACCGTGCCGGCATAGGCGCGCGCCATCCACAGATTGGGCGCGTTCGGACTGGGATTGATCCAGGCGCGCGCGCCCAGCGGCCAGCCGAATCCGGGCGCGGCATCGGGCCGCCAGTCCTGCATCTCGATGACCCGGTACTCGACATCGAGCCCGAGGGTGCTGACAAACCAGCGGCCCAGCTCACCGAGCGTGAGCCCATGCCGCATCGGCAGCGGTCCGGCGCCGACAAAGCTTTCCCAGCCGGCGCGCAGCGTCAAACCTTCAACCGGCCGGCCCACCGGATCGGGCCGGTCGAGCACCCAGACAGTCTTGCGATGTTTTGCTGCAGCTTCGAGGACGTAGCGCAGCGTGGTGACGAAGGTATAGATGCGGCAACCCAGATCCTGCAGATCGACCAGCATCACATCGAATGTATCCATCATCGCATCCGTCGGCCGGCGCACTTCGCCATAGAGGCTGAAGACCGGGATGCCGTGTACCGGATCGACGAAATCGGCCGACTCGATCATGTTGTCCTGCTTGTCGCCGCGCAGCCCGTGCTGCGGACCGAACGCCGCGCTCACCGTCACGTCGCCGCAGGCGGCCAGCGCATCCAGCGCGTGCGTCAGGTCTGCCGTGACGGACGCGGGATGCGCGAGCAACGCCACGCGCCGGCCGGCCAGCGGCTTGCGCAAGGCGGGTTCGGCGATGAGGCGATCGATGCCAAACTTCATGGCGGCCCAGCCGGAGAAAACGCGATCGCGAAACAGTCCGCGTGATGGAAGTCCGGTTTCCCGGGTGGATGCGCCAGTGCCCAATATGACATGCGTCCGCTTGTATCCTCGATCAACGCCGACAAACCAAGACGCCACAAGGCCTTGCGTGGCAATGCCGACAATCGATCCAATTCCAGCGCGGCCTGCAATGTGTAGCAGTCGGGGCTCGATCGCACTTCGATTGAAGGCGCGTTGATGCCGGCCGCCACGCACATCCCGCTGCGATAGCCGCTGAACCGGTAGGCCGCCCATTGTGTCGAAGGCGCAAAGTTGAATTCGTAATAGGCGGCGCCCGACGAAGCACGGACAAAGGCCTCGAAGCAGGTATGCCGCCACAGCTCGTCGCCGCGGGCCGCCGCCGTGACCGGCGACAGGCAGATCTCGCTCGTTTTGCCGGTTACCACATAGGA
>Ga0210062_1000072_pt1 | contig 27572 bp, 20 predicted proteins | sample Muzzi_CordA_D2_FD_185528 | JGI IMG/M metagenome (GOLD analysis project Ga0210062, IMG submission 185528) | Wetland microbial communities from San Francisco Bay, California, USA, that impact long-term carbon sequestration - Muzzi_CordA_D2 (SPAdes) | ecosystem: Environmental > Aquatic > Marine >...
TTTCGGCTTAGAGATTGCATAACGGCTATATCCACAATACCACTTAGGGCTTTTTTGCCTGCCCCCATCTGGCCAATGACGCTTGTTTTTTTCTTGCGCCCTCTTTTCTGTCCTGCTGTAACAGCCATTTCCGGCAAGGTTTCATTTATAATCAAAAAATCAGACAGCCTTTCCCGCCATTGTTTGAGCAAACTGACCCTATCCACCAAGATAAGCGTATTGACCTTTCTTTCGGCGATCAGCTTGATGGCTACGACAGTTTTGCCAAAAGCAGTTGTTCCCGAGAGTATGCCGGTATCATGATGTAATAGCTGTTCGAGGGCCAGGGGTTGCTCATCTCTTAAATGACCGTTGAACTTTACATCTATTTTTTTCCCGCAATGGGTCTTATCGATAATATGAACCTGTATGCCATATTGCTCCAATTCAGTGACAAGGTCCATTTCGCACCCTCTCGGCAAACACAGATAGTCCGTTGTTTCATCCGCGCACGAGATAATCCTTGGGTGTCCATACGTAGACAACCGCATGGCTTGCTGCTTGTAAAACATGGGGTTCTTAAAGGAAGCCAATCTCTTCAAGCGGTTCAATGCCCTTTGGGACATATCACTTTTTGGAATAAACAACATATTTGCTTTCACGATGTCGATTTGATTCGGGAAATCACTTTTTTTCAGGCGGCTGATGGGTTGTGTTTCCCATGGATTTTGGGTGTCCTCTTCATCGATTTTCAAGACCCCCAGCTCATGGTCATGACAAAGCTCCTGTATGAGATTTTTAATGCGATCTTCGGAGATCTGTTTAATCGACGCTAAATACGCCCATTGATCACTATAGGATTCAAAGCGTTCATTGATAAATTCGCTATTATGGTTCATCCTTGCAGACTTTTGGAAGGGTAGAGCAATCAGATTGCCAAAACCGCCCTTGGGTATCGTGTCCTGGCTGGGAAACAATCTGTCATATGATTTGAAACGTATTTCATGTCTTCTATTCATGGAAAAGGTCAAAAGGGCGGCGCCGAACTTTCGGGCTAACGCAGCGGGCAATTGGTTTTCAAAGAAAAACCATAAGTGCGCGCCGTTACCGGATTGCGATCGCTCGACTGCCACAGGAATATCAAACTCGGCGCAAACCTCTCTCAAAGCTGTGACATCGTCTTGCCAGCCGGCCTCATCAAAATCCATTGCTAAAAAATGGCAGGTTTCATCCGGAAGCATTGGATAGATACCGGCAATGATACTCCCTCTCAGATGATTTTCTATGACATGTTCATCCAACGCAGCGTATAACTGATTGGCACATTTGGAACAGGACGTCTTTGGCTTGCCGCACAATCCAACCTGCCATTGATTCAGACAAACGGGCGAATATCCCGATTTTGCCTTCTTTTTGCTCTCCCATTTTTCCGCATATACATCATCGCGACCTTTGAAAACTGACATGAATAGCTTGATCTTTGAGATTGAATCCGATTTGTTGTTGACAGCTGAGATCGCATTGGTGTCAGCCAGTTCATCTTCGAGCGTACATTTTTCTGTGGTTGATTCTACAATTCGGTTTTCAGAGGGCTTGCTTTTCGTTATCCCAAGCTGCGCTTTCAACCTATCGCTTTCTTTTATCAAGCGTTTGTTTTCGCTTAATAAAAGATTGTATTTTTCAAGCAACTCTCTGTAATCCATATCTTATTCCAAATGTCATTCCGATATCTATGTTGGCAAAGACATATTAAGACCGATTTTGCTTGTCGAGATCCGCTAATAATCCATTGAACGTTTCACGTACAAACTGTTTGAACTGTTCCATGTTCAGACCCTCGAAAGCAAAGGACGGGCGTTGCGCTGTCACCCACAGTACTCCATCAGAACTTATAGTTTCAAAATAGAGACTAAGGTTTCCAATGAATGTTTTAAACCAGGCCGGGTATTTTCTGGAGAGCCTGGTAAAATCATCCATAATGGCCGGCATTATTTGGCTGCACCCAGTTATGATGTCAAAAATATAGTAAAGGTCTTTGGCCTTTTTTTCAGGGTCTTTCCGGCGTCTGAAGACCAATCCCTTGTGAAATTTATACGCAGCAGGTGTCGGTACTTTGACAATCAAAGGAGATGGATGGCCTACTGATACGGAAACATCAATTGTCACCTCAGTAACATTCTCAATTACAATGGATATGAATCTCAGGGCTTCAGCATAAAGGCCCTTTTGAACCTCTAAAACAATTTCGGTATTTGATCCTGTTTGGTCAGCCAAAAATTCGATTTCAACGTCCATATTGTCGATGTTGCCCTCATAATGAACATTGGGAGGAATATCTCTGCTTTTAAATACCGCTTCAAAACCTGCCTCCACCAAGACATGATCGACCGTTTTTTTACCGATGACTGGAACGCTTGCCGGTACCATAAAATCGATGTCCCGTGTACGGATTGGTTCATGATTTTTGTTTCCCAATAAGTATCGGTGATAAATAAATGGCGCCCAGCCCCCGCCGATCACTATCACCGGAAGGTAATTTTTGACTACGCAGAGAGTCCTGAGAAATCCAGAAACAAAAAGGTCATTCATTTCGAACTCGCCTTTCCAAATAAAGGCTTAAGTTTTTTATCCAACAGATGCTCAGCTTGTTCAAGGCCACGAATTGGATATCCATGCAGATCCAGATAAAGCTGAACATCCGAAACAACACGAAGGCCTTCTATGATTCGACTGTCATAAAAGACGGAATGCTTGTAATAGGGAAGCATCAAAATAAGATTTGCCCCCTGTTCGGCGCTTCGAAGGTTCATTCGTTTTTTAAAATACTCCAGAGCCTTTTCATTGCTAACGTACATATGAACCTCTTGATAAGCCGCGTATGGGGCAACCAGATTGCCGCCGGCCTGAACGCTAAGGGCATAATCAACACTGGAAGGTATTTTTAAACCGCGAAGCTTTTCTAAAACATCAATGGAACTTGTTGCCATTAAAAAATAGTTGTAATTTTTGTTTTTATTAAAATTGTAATTTCTAACCCAATCATCAAGAATCCCTTCCGGATTTCGAAGTTTCATTTTAGAATTAATTCGTGCAATATAATCTCGTTTTTCAAGCTCTCTTGCCATACGTGAAACAAATCCAGGATCCAAATGAACTCTTTGGGCCAATTCCCTAACACCCCATAGATGCACCCCATCTTTAAGGATAACCCGAAGGATGAGGCTGGCTTTATCTGAAAATGGCCCCCTGCCTTTTCTTTCTTCTGGAAATTTATTCGGGAAACCGGTTCGTTCCACATAGAGGCTCTTAAATTTGATGAACACATTTCCGGAAAGATCAATGAAACAAAGACCTTCATCCCGGCATATGTTCTGCCGCTGGTGACTCAAATAAGGAGCAGCCAAGACCGGCACTGCAAGATCAGACTCGCTTGCTATTTCCCTGAGTCTGGAAATTTTATTTTTTAATACAGGGAGGCTGGTTTGAGCCACTATCTCAATAATCAACTGAAAATGCAGATCACCATACCGAGCTTGAGCGATAAGATCTGGGTAATCGGCCTTATTTGAAATCGAGCTTGGCACCATATTGATTTCCAGGTCTTCTATGGATAGAAGCCCCCTCAATGATTTTTCCAGCTCTTTTTTTATTTTTTGTTCGATTTTCATGTTGCCTATTATTTAAAAGTTGTCCGTTTGGACAACAATATAGAAAAAAACAACATACATGTCAAGGATTAGCCCGAATTAAGTTAGTATTTCTAATAATCTGACCATTAGATAGGAATAAAGTTAAAATAATTAAATACAATCCTGTTTATAATGAGCGATATGGCTGAAAGAACGCCTGCTGAGGTCAAAGGAGGGCGCACGGCATAGAATAATATAATTATCTAAAATAATTTATAAAATAAGAATTCTCTGAATAGAATATATAATAAAAAGCTAATTTCCAAACCTTATAATTTCAGTAGGTTAGAAAATTATTAAATCCATTCCATGTAAAATGGGGTAGACATAGGGTAGACAAAATGCAAAAACGCCGATTTCAGAGGAAATCGGCGTTCCGTAATTAGCTGATTTTATTGGTCGGGACTACCGGGACGTTGTTCCGATGTTGATTAAAGAGTTCAATTTTGGTATTTAATCATCATGCCGCGCCAAGCCAGGATAGATGCCCCCGGGGCATTGCAGCACATTATCATTCGTGGAATCGAGCGGAGGGCGATTTTCAAGAATGACACCGACCGAGACGATTTCATCGATCGGCTGGGTAATTTGATTCAAGAAACGGAAACGGCTTGCTATGCGTGGGCTATTATGACCAACCACGTCCACCTGCTATTGCGAACCGGCACGACCTCCATTTCTACGGTAATGCGTCGGTTGCTCACCGGTTACGCCGTAAGCTTTAATCGGCGGCATCGGCGATACGGGCACTTGTTTCAAAACCGCTATAAATCGATTCTTTGTGAGAAAGATCCATACCTCAAACAACTAGTAAGCTATATTCACCTTAATCCGTTTCGAGCGGGTATCGTAGAAACCGTGCAGGCGCTGAAAGCCTATCCCTTCACCGGACATTGCGCCCTGATGGGAAAAAAGGAAATTTTGTGGCAGGATACCGCGTATGTGTTGGCGCTGTTTGGAAAAACCGTAACTGATGCACGAAAAAGCTATGCTGGTTATGTTTCAAAGTACGCCGGAACCGGAAGACGTCCGGAATTGACCGGGGGCGGCTTGATACGTTCGGCAGGAGGATGGCGTGCTATAAGGGAGGCTTATGAGGCGGGTATCCGGCTGACCAGCGACGAGCGCATTCTTGGCAGCAGCAGTTTCGTTGAGAAGACATTGGCAAGTGCCGGCGAAGACTATGACCAGCGGATGAGGCTGAAAGCTTGCGGCATCGATCTTGACACTGTGGTGGATGTCGTCTCCGCCCATTTTGGAGTCGACACGAAAGAATTATCGGGTCCTTCTCGTAGACAGCAGATCTGTCAGGCACGTGCACTGGTAAGCTATCTAGCTGTGCGAGAGATGATGATTACAGGGGCCGATGTGGCCCGACGGATGAACATTGATCGTTCATCGGTCAGCCGAGCCGTAGGACGGGTTCAGGCAGATCCGGCATTGAAAAATATGAGCAAAGAATTATTTTACCACCTGCATCCGGAAGGTTGAATATATTCCCTGAGATAAAACAACACCGAAACAACGTCCCCACCTGTTCCCACGACAGTCCGCTTCCAGCTTGCTGCTTCGCTCATCGAGCAATGACAAGACAAGAGCCCCAACAGGTTGAGATTCCCTAAATTCGATACTTGCTTGCATTTTCGTAAGGTTGATCGATGAGACTTTGACCTTGGATTTGTAAAATTTATTCCCAGTTATTGATTAATTGTGGGACAATTGTTATATTAGAGTAAAATTTTGTAAAGGAGAAAACCAATATGGCTGAGGGTGTCAATGTCAGAATCACTGGAAAATTACGACGATTTATCGAGGAGCAGGCAAGCCCCATGGGTCTTTATGAATCCGCCAGCGAATACGTACGCGATCTGATTCGCCGAGATTACCAGCGGCAAGAAGAGCGTAAATGGAGTTGGTTTATGGATCAACTCCGGCCAGGGATGGAAGCAGATGAGAGCGAGTTCGTTCCTTTTGATCCTGAGAAAATCATAATGGCCGCAAAAAAAGAGAAGGCCGGCAATGCCTCATAAGATTTATCCGGCTGCCAGCCGACGAATTATCGAGATATGGCATTATACGGATAAGAACTGGGGTGAGAAACAGGCCAATAAATATGTTCGTGGCCTATACAAGGCTGTTGAAGATGCCGCTATCAATAAATATCTGTGGAGGAAGGTTGAACACGAAGATGTGAAGGGAATATTCTTCGTACGCTATGAACATCACTACGTCTTTTTTAGAGAACTATCCAAAGGCGTGTTAGGTGTTGTCAACGTTTTGCATGAAAGCATGAATATCCCCAACCGTCTGAAAGAGGAACTATACGAATAATATCTTTTCTATTGGTAAAAATCACGAAAATTGCAAAAAAAATAGTGGGTTGGACTTAGCGCTAACCCATCTAACCTCAAAAAAATTTTATGGTCGGGGCGATCCGCCCGAGGCGGACGACTTCTGCAGAGGATATAAATCATAAATGAAACCCACACTCATAAAAAGATGAAATTGCTCTAAAGTGAGTCGGGGCGAGAGGATTTGAACCTCCGACTTCCTGCTCCCAAAGCAGGCGCGCTACCAGGCTGCGCCACGCCCCGATTTCGGCATGAAAAACTCGAATTTCGAAACCCAATCAAAATCCGAAATTCAAATTTTTAAAACTTGGGTAGGACGGATCATCGCGTGATATTCATTATTAAGGGCGGATAATTACCATGGTTTGGCTCTTGGTGCAAGACCATAGCTGTCATCATACGCATTTCCGTCCTTTAGGTCAATAATCTGTTGGATGCGCGGGATTTTTGAAAAAATCTGAGCCCCTTAGCGTCATTGCGTCAGAAATTCAGTTACTGCTCCTGCGCAAAATATTCATCAATCCCCCGGCTGATTTCTCTGGCAAGGTCGCTCAAATAACGCTGATCGCGCAATTCCTTTTCCTCGGAAGGGTTGGTTAAATATCCGATTTCAATTAAAATAGCAGGCATATTGGCCCCTTGCAAAACGAACAATGGTGCGCCCTGGACGCGGCTTTTTTTGACGCGGCTTAAGCCGCTCAGACGGGTGTTAATCAGGTCGGCCAGAATTCGGCTTTTGCCCAGGTGGCGGCTCTGGGCGCGATCCCACAGCGTCGGGGAATCTTTCGCCAGCACCTGGCTCGGAGCATCTTGGCTGCGCTCCCGGGGATCCTCGGAAAAATCCTGATAGTGAAAAACTAAAATGCCGGAAGTGCTGTGAACAAAACTGCCGCCGGTATGGATGCTGATAAAAATGTCGGCCTTGTAGTGGTTGGCCAGGGCGGTACGCTTGTCCAGATCCAGCGAGATATCATCCGTGCGCGTCAGCACCACCTTGTATTCCCGTTGCAGCTCGGTTGCCAGAATTCGGGCCAGGCTCAGAGTGACCGCTTTTTCGGTGGTGTCATCCGGTCCTTTGGCACCGAGTTCATCGCCCCCATGACCGGGATCTATTGCAATGACCCGTTTATAGCCCTCAAATAAGGCTTGCTTTGCGATTGCCGGATTGGTGATGCCGGCAAGTAAAATGCTCGCAATGACGACCAAAATTACACGTTGATAAAGCGCTACCATAGCAGTGACAGTCTTCCCCGCACTTTTTAGACGCTACATTCGCTATTAACCGCTATTCGGATTGACATTATTGGAATTGTTTCTTATACTGGTATCTACCGAAATTGGGTATAATGTCAAGTGGGTAGGATTAATTGTGTACTAATTTTCGATCCCAAGATTCAGTCCGGTTTTGAATCTTGCATTCCCTTCCCGGAATATCAATTTGCGAGAGTGGCGGAATTGGTAGACGCACTGGACTTAGGATCCAGCTCTGGCGACAGAGTGGGAGTTCAAGTCTCCCCTCTCGCACCAGTTTATAAATATTTAGTGCCTGAAGAACTATCGGAGGTCAGGCAATAAGGGGCTTAGAAGAAAAAATAAATTGAATGATCATAGCTTGTTTGGGGCTATCTATTCAAAAAGGGTGCATATAACACCATATGCACCCTTTAAATCGCCTTGGTTATGAGCCCGAAATCGACGCAGACGCCGTTCAATTTATTTATTTCTCACTCCATTTTTTCAGAAAGGATGATGATGCAAGTTTCCGTAGAAGATATCAACAGTGTTAAAAAGACGCTTCACATTGAAATACCTGAAGCAGATGTGGTTCGCGAACTGGACAAAGCATACAGCGAGCTTAAGAAAAGAGCAAAGGTTAAAGGCTTTCGGCCCGGCAAAGTGCCCCGTTCGGTGGTGGTGCGGTTGTTTAAAAAGGACGTGCACGCAGATGTGACCTCCAAATTGATTCAAAGCTCCTTCATGGATGCGCTCAAAGAGACCGATCTTAAAGTAGTGGGAACCCCGCAGGTCGATCCGCCGGAGCTGGAGGATTCGGGTCCCTATAAATATGATGCGACGGTTGAGGTTTCACCTGAAATAGAGGATATCGACTACAATGGATTAACCCTCAAACGGACCGACTACAAGATCTCGGATGAAGAAGTTGACGCACAGCTCAAGATGCTGCAGAAAAATATGGCCCAGCATCAAATAGTTGAACCGGCGCGTGCGGCCCGGGCAGGCGATTATGTGTTGATTGACTATGAAGGGTTTAAAGACGGTCAACCTTTTGCGGAAACAGCGAAAACAGAAAATTTTAATTTAAAGATCGGCCAGGGACCCATCAGCCAAGATTTTGACAATCAGCTGGTCGACATGCAGCCGCAAGAAAGCAAAGAATTTGCAGTGAAATTCCCGGCCGACTATTTTAATGATAAGCTCAAAGATCTTGAAATTTCCTTCCAGGTGACGCTCAACGAGATCAGAGAAGAGGTCCTGCCTGCCATCGATGATGTGCTTGCCAAAAAAGCCGGTCAGTACGAAAGCCTGGATGATTTGAAAAAGGTTATTCGGGAAAATCTGGAGCAGGGTTATGCCAAACGGGTGGATCAGGAATTGCACGAGCAGATTTTCGGCAATCTGATCGCCAAATCCGATTTTGAAGTGCCGGATACCATGGTGGATATGGAGCTGGAAGGTATCGTAAATGAAGCCGAGCGGTCTTTTGCTTATCGAAATATAACCCTGGAGGAAATGGGGTTGACCAAAGAGTCCATTGCTGAAAAATATCGTGACACTGCCCTCAAACAGGTAAAACGCCACCTGATACTGGGTAAGATGATCGAGCAGGAGCATTTATCGCTTTCTGATGATGAGCTTGAGGCAGCATTAAACGATATGGCGGCCAGCTTCAACCAGCCGGTGGAGGAAATCAAGAAGTATTACGATCAGAACAAGGATAAGCTCGAGTATTTTAAACATACGATACTTGAAAAAAAGGCGATCAAGCTTATCATAGATACTAGCAAGATTGAGGACGTGGAGCCTGAAAAAGAGCCGGCTGCCGGCGACAAAAGCGAGCAGGTAGCTGCAGATGGTTAGCACACCGCATTTTATATCATCAACCCCAAAATGTATTAAAGGAGAAAATCTGTGCCACTTATACCGATGGTAATCGAGCAGAGCAGCCGGGGCGAACGTGCCTATGACATCTATTCACGGCTGTTGAAAGACCGGATCATTTTTCTGGGCACGGCAATGAATGATGAGGTTGCCAATCTTTTAATTGCCCAGTTGCTGTTTCTGGAATCCGAAGATCCTGACAAGGATATCAATTTTTACATCAACTCACCCGGCGGTTTGGTGACAGCCGGAATGGCTGTGTATGACACCATGCAGTACATCAAACCGGACATTACCACGGTATGCATCGGTCAAGCTGCCAGTATGGGCGCTGTCTTGCTGACGGCGGGGACCAACGGCAAGAGATATTCGCTGCCAAATTCTAGAATTCTGATCCACCAGCCGATGGGTGGTTTTCAGGGCCAGGCATCTGACATTGAAATTCAGGCCAAGGAAATTCTGCGAATGAAAGATACCCTGAACCAGATTCTGGTCAAACACACCGGCAAGGAATTGACGCAGATTCAAAATGATACGGATCGTGATTTTTTCATGAGCGGTCAAGAGGCTAAAAACTACGGCATTATCGATCACGTGATCACAAACCGGGACGATCTCGATAAAATAGAAGTGGCGGAGGCTTAAAATGCCAAAGAAAAAAGACGAAAACGACAATCTGTTTTGTTCATTTTGTGGCAAAAATCAATCAGAGGTTCGAAAACTGATTGCCGGGCCGGCGGTATACATCTGCGACGAATGCATCCAGCTTTGCAGTGAAATTATTGAAGAAGAGAGCGAAAAGGATGCCAAAGATACCGAGCATGTGATGGTTCCCAAGGAAATCAAAGAAAAACTGGACGGCTATGTGATTGAACAGGAAGCCGCCAAGAAAGTGCTCTCCGTCGCGGTTTACAATCATTACAAGCGCCTGGATTCGACGTTTAACTCCGGGGATGTCGAGATTCAAAAGAGCAATATCCTTTTAATCGGTCCGACCGGCTGCGGCAAGACCCTGCTCGCCCAGACACTGGCGCGCTTTTTGAACGTGCCGTTTACCATCGCCGATGCGACCAGTTTGACCGAGGCCGGTTATGTCGGTGAGGACGTTGAGAACATCATTCTTTCCCTGCTGCAAAATGCCGACTATGATGTGGAAAAGGCCAAACGCGGCATTGTTTACATTGACGAGATTGACAAGATTGCCAGCAAAACCGACAATCCTTCCATCACGCGCGATGTGTCGGGTGAAGGGGTTCAGCAGGCATTGTTGAAAATAATTGAAGGCACCACTGCCAGCGTGCCCCCCAAAGGCGGCCGCAAACACCCCCAGCAGGATTTTGTCAAAGTTGACACCTCCAACATCCTTTTCCTGTGCGGCGGAACCTTCAACGGCCTGGAAAAAATTATCCAGCGCCGCCTCGGTTCCAAAATGATGGGTTTTGGCGCCAAGATCGTGCAGGAAAAAGAGCGAAGCATCGGCGAAATCTTAAAGATGGTCCAGCCTGAGGATCTGATTAAATTCGGTCTGATCCCTGAATTCCTGGGCCGTTTACCGGTGATTGCCACCCTGGATGAATTAGCTGAAGATGCCCTGATCCGCATCCTGAAAGAGCCGAAAAATGCCCTGCTCAAGCAATTCAAAAAGCTTTTTGAGATGGAAGGGGTCAACCTGAGATTGACCGACAGCGCGCTTTCGGCCATTGCCAAAGAAGCCACCAAGCGCAAATCCGGCGCGCGCGGATTGCGGGCGATTCTGGAAGGGTGCATGCTCGATATCATGTACGAGCTTCCATCCACCGAGAATGTCAAGGAATGTGTGATCGGTGAAGATGTCGTGCTGCACAAGGAAGAACCGATTCTGCTGTACGAACAGACCAAAAAACAGGCATAATCGGACCAAATTTTAAACCCTATAACCCAAACAATGAGATTCTGTTACCATGGTGAACATTCCGAAATTTTTCAAAGATGATGCTGCTGAATCAACCAAGTTGCTGCTTCCGCTTTTACCCTTAAGGGATATCGTTATATTTCCGTATATGGTGGCTCCGCTGTTTGTGGGCCGGGAAAAATCAGTCAATGCACTTTCCGACGCCATGAACAAGGACAAGGAAGTATTTCTTGCCACCCAACGAAAAGCCGGCGTTGATAATCCGGGCGAGAGCGACATCAGTCACGTGGGAACCATCGGCAAGGTGTTGCAACTGTTGCGATTGCCGGACGGCACGGTCAAGGCGCTGGTGGAAGGCAAAACCCGGGCCCGGATTAATCGTTTTGTCCACAACGATGATTTTTTTCAGGTCGAACTGACGCCAATTACTTCGCCCGATCTGCCCCGGGCCGAAGCCGAAGCCTTAAACCGGTCGGTTCAGGAAGGTTTCGAAGAATACGCCAAATTAAACAAGAATATATCAAAAGAACTGATCGGCAATGTCGCCGCCATCACCGACCCGTCTCAGATGGCGGATACGGTAGCTGCGCATTTCTCGTTTAAAATCGAAGACAAGCAGCGGTTGCTGGAAGCCATTGATCTATCCGAAAGAATGTCTCTGCTGCTAAGCCTCATCAAGATGGAGATCGAAGTCTTCCGGATGGACCAGCGCATCAAAAGTCGCGTCAAAGAACAGATGGAAAAGACTCAGAAAAATTATTATTTGAATGAGCAGATGCGCGCCATAAAAAAGGAAATGGGTGCCGAAGAGGATGCCGGAGACGAAATCAGGGAGCTGGAAGAGAAAATAAAAAATAAAAAAATGTCCAAGGAGGCCACCGAAAAAGTCGAGCAGGAACTGAAAAAATTAAAGATGATGACGCCGATGTCGGCTGAGGCCACCGTGGTCCGCAATTACATCGACTGGATTCTGAGTTTGCCCTGGTATGCAACAACCGAGGTGCAGGATGAGATCGATGAAGCCGAAAAGATACTCGACGAGGATCATTACGGGCTGGAGAAACCCAAAGAACGCATTTTGGAATATCTGGCGGTCCAGGCCTTGGTCAAAAAGATCCGCGGTCCGATTCTGTGCTTTGTCGGGCCTCCCGGAGTCGGTAAAACCTCTCTGGCCAAATCCATTGCCAGAGCCACCGGGCGTGAATACGTCCGTCTTTCACTGGGCGGCATTCGGGACGAAGCCGAAATCAGGGGCCACCGTCGGACTTACATCGGTGCGCTGCCGGGAAAAATCATTCAGTCCCTGAAAAAAGCCGGGGTCAATAATCCTGTTTTCTGCCTGGATGAAGTCGATAAGATGAGCATGGATTTCAGAGGCGACCCATCGGCCGCTCTGCTGGAGGTTTTAGATCCGGAACAAAACTTCAGTTTCAATGACCATTACCTGGATCTGGATTATGATCTTTCGGATGTCCTGTTTATCACCACTGCCAATACATTGCCCGATATTCCGCTGCCCCTGCAGGACCGAATGGAAATCATTCGCCTGCCCGGGTACACCGAATATGAAAAATACAATATTGCCAGGGGCTTTCTGGTGCCCAAGCAGATTAAAAACAACGGCCTTGAAGGCCGGGACGTCACATTCTCCAAAAATTCGATTCTGGCGATCATCCGGCGCTATACCCGGGAAGCCGGCGTCAGGAATCTGGAGCGCGAAATTTCCTCGGTTTGCCGCAAGCTGGCTCGCGAAGTGTTGAAGGAAAAAGATCGCACCGAATTCAAGGTAAGCGAAAAATCCATCACCAAATACCTGGGTCCGTATCGCTTCCGCCAGGAGCAGGTTGAGGAATATGACCAGATCGGTATGGTGACCGGATTGGCCTGGACCCAGGTGGGCGGTGAACTCCTGTTCATTGAAACGCTGATCATGCCCGGCAAAGGCAAATTAACTGTCACGGGTAAACTCGGGGATGTCATGCAGGAATCTGCCCAGGCCGCGTTGAGCTATGTTCGATCCCGGGCTGCGAACCTGATGATTGAAGAAAACTTTTATAAAAAATATGACATTCATATCCACATCCCCGAAGGCGCCATTCCCAAAGACGGTCCTTCTGCCGGTATCTCCATGTGCTCCTCGCTGGTATCGGCTCTGACCAAGCGCAAGGTCCACCGTGATATCGCCATGACCGGAGAGATCACCCTGCGGGGCCGGGTGCTACCCATCGGCGGCCTGAAGGAGAAAATCATCGCCGCCCATCGGGGCGGGATTAAAAAAATTCTGATACCCATCGAGAATGAAAAAGATTTAAAGGATGTCCCCAAATCCATATCCAATCAGCTGGAAATCGTCCCGGTGGAGCATATGGATGAGGTCCTGACCCACGCCATGATCCTGGACGAGGGCGACACGCTGTTTAAAAGTGTGGATATTCCTTTTGAAATGAGTTCTGAAAAACCCAAAGATCCCAAACGACTGGTATAGCTAAATATCACTTCCGTTCTGAATCATAGAGAACATGCCGTATGCAAGTGAAATTATAAAGCCTGTCATCACAATGACAGGCTTTTTTTATGACAGAAAAAAGGGCCTTGTTTGTGGTCGGAGTCCAGGACTGGTAAATCACGAATTGGGTGACGGTCCAAATCGCCTAAGAAGGAGGTACGCCGGATGAACATCATGACATTAAGTGACATACCGCCGTGGGAATGGCCCGCGAACGCAGATAAGATCATTCTCGAGGCCCTGGGTGATCAGACGGTTTCCAACTCCGAGCGCCTGCTTGCTGCCGGGATGGCCGGCGATGCGACCGTCGTCAATGACGTGTTGGCCGATGCGCTGCTGTCCATCATTTGCAACGGCAGTGAACCGGATGATTTGCGCGCCCGGTCGGCCATAGCGCTTGGACCGGCCCTCGAATATGCGTTCAGCGATGACTTCGATGATCCTGATGATATCCCGATTACTGAAGCCATGTTCTCAAGGATACAGGAAACCTTTTACGAGCAGTTCATGGAAAGCCGTACGCCGAAGCTATTGCAGCGGCGGATCCTGGAAGCATCCGTGCGCGCTCCCCAGGAATGGCACCAAAATGCCGTGCGCGACGCGTACATCCGCGGTGATAACGACTGGAAACTGACCGCGGTCTTTTGCATGCAGTACATCCGCGGATTTGATAAACAGATACTCGAAGCGCTTTCAAACGAGAACCCGGACGTTGTCTACGAAGCTGTCTGCGGGGCAGGCAATTGGGAAATCGACGCCGCGTGGCCGCAGATCTCAGCTTTTGTCACGTCCGCAGAAATCGATAGGGACCTGCTGCTAGCCGCCATCGAGGCGGCGGCCCTGATTCGGCCGCTCGAAGCATCTGACATTTTGAATCCGCTGCTGGATTCCGACGATGAGGACATCGTCGATGCCGTCTACGAAGCGCTGGCCATGACCGACGTATTCTGGGACGACGACGAAGATGAAGACGCCCCGACTATCCACTGATATAGAGCATGCCAGGCGAACAAAATGGATCAATCCCCGTCTATCATAGCCAACAATTTGATATTTAAGGAGTTATTTACCTGACGATGGAAGAAAAAATTTACATATCCGCCCAGCAACTCCTGAGCGATTCCTTTGAACTCGGCATCCGCATTTTCAAAAGCGGATTTCGTCCCAGCTTTATTGTCGGGGTGTGGCGGGGCGGCACGCCGGTCGGGATTGCGGTCCAGGAAATGCTGGACCATTTAGGCGTTAAGACCGACCATATTGCCATTCGGACGTCATCTTATTACGGTATCGATAAGCAAAAAAAAAAGGTTCGCGTCCACGGCCTGGAGTATGTCACCAAACAGGCCGACTGGGAAGATGGACTGCTGATTGTGGACGACGTGTTTGACAGCGGCAACAGCCTGAAGGCGATTATCAGGTCCCTTAAAAATAAGATGCGCCGTAATCTACCCGGTGATATCCGGATAGCCACCCCATGGTATAAGCCCAATAAAAATGTTACCGACATCGTTCCGGACTATTTTATCCATCAAACCGATCAGTGGTTGGTTTTTCCCCACGAACTGGACGGCCTTACCCGGGATGAAATGTTAGCCAATAAACCTGGAATTAAAAAATTATTTGAGGATGCGGGATTGGCCTAATTTATCCGCCGCGCATAACCTGCACCCAAGGAGACAGATGGTAATTTGAGTCCTAAAATTACCTTCTGACAAGTTAAGATTTACACTTTTTGCAGGATATTCAGCGCCGGCAACATTTGAGCCCCAAACCCCAACGTTTTCGACCATTCAACGTTTATCCGTCAGATCATCCAAACTCAGATCACCAACAAACCCGGCTTTATCTTTTTTTCAGGATAGCTGCACGCGGTTTTATCCGGTTTTCGGGATAGCAACCGTCCGGGATCAGCCTCACCATCTCGATAACCAGAAATCCGATGTTTAAATGTCAAATTGTGAAAAAATTTACATACTTTTTCATTAATAATTTGCCTAGTACTTCAGTTGTGATTTTTTTATGAATTTTTCTAACTATCTAAAATTAATTGAGATTAAATATTATGGGGGTTTGGGCACAGTTTTTGCTTAAATTCTCCTTAAGCGCGTAATAGCGGACCAACAGTTTTGAATCCTGATGATATTTATCAGAAATTGACCCAGTTAATCCTCGTTTGAATTATACTTACAGCCAGAATATGAATTATGATTGTTAAAAGCTCACCAAATGTTTCGTCAACCTTAGTCTCAAAGAATCATAGGTCTATGTTAACGCTGAAAAAAAAATGTCCTGGTTGCGGAAAGGTCTCATTTTATCGAATCAGACGCGAATGGTGGATGCGTTTACTTCCCGGCACCCGGCATTATCATTGCCTGGAATGTCGTGAAAAGTTTGTTCTGCTGCACACCATCCTGCACTAGACGACAGATACCTGGATGTCGTAAAATGACTCAGCATGACAATATTCATGCTGTATCAAACACTATCCGCAAAATACCAGACGTATGAAAAATTTGATCTTAGTGATGATGACCAGAACGGGCAGCGCACAAAGTTCAACCCGCGCCTTTTTCAATCTCACTGACCGCCGGTTCCAAAATACTGCGGCCGGTTTTTTTACCGCCGTGATTACCATCTGGTTGGCGATTCTTGTCTGTCCCGGGGCTGCCCGCGGCAATCTTGAATCCTTTGCGGAACCGGACCCTCCCCGGAGCGTGCGCGATTCAGATTTGGCGACACGGTCTTCGATGGCTTCGCGTGCTGTTTCCCCTGCGGTGGAATGGGAATATCACAAAACCGCCGATAATCGACATCCGGATGAGAATGAACAACAACTGATGTGGCTTATGAACCGGGCCAGATCCAACCCGACGGTCGAAGGCATAAGACTGGCCAATATTTACGACCAGTATTATACCTACCTGTCAGAATGCAGCCAGGTGACGGAAGAAATAAACGATTGTTATATCGCCGGCGCTTTAGACTATTGGGGGGTTGATCTTGACCGTCTGCAAAATGAATTTGCCGGCTATGACACCAAAGCGCCGGCGGCATTTGATGTGCGCCTGTATCGGGCCGCTAAAAAACATTCCGAATACTTAATCAGCATCGATGGTCAAAACCACACGGATCAATTTAATCGGATTGATGACGAGAATTTTTCCTATCGCCGGGCGCGCGGCAATGTCTTTTCTTATTCGCTGAGCGCAGCCTACGGCCACGCCGCATTTAACGTCGACTGGGGTGACAACAACAATGATGGCTCCGGCATGCAGCCGGGGCGCGGACACCGCCTCGCCATTATGTCGATCGACGGTGACTATACCAATGTCGGCATCGCAGCCGTGCCGGTATCCAATTCGGCCGCGGCCGTCGGACCGCTGGTGATTACCGGCAATTTCTGTGAGGCGAATACTTCCGCCGGCAACCATTTCAATCGTTTTCTGGTGGGAACCGTCTGGACCGACAAGGATGATGATGCTTTTTTTGATGCGGGCGAAGGCCTTGGCGACGTCATGGTAAGGCCGGATCGAGGGGTCTATTACGCCATAACATCCAGCGCCGGTGGTTATGCTTTGCCGATTACCGAAGCCGGGATATATGAAGTCACCTTTTCCGGTGCCGCCTTAAGCGGTGAGGTCGTTAAAACGGTTAAAATTGTTGATGACAGTGTCTTACTTGATCTGCTCGATGACTCAGACTCAGCATCTTATGCGCAGGATGCCAGTGATGAGGACAGCGGTGGCGGCGGATGTTTCATCGCTGCGATACCCGTATTTTTCTCTGCAACAAAAGGAACGTTGACAACCATTGTTTTTTGCGGTGTTATTTTAATCGGCTCAGCCGCCTCCGGCAGAAAGAAAAAAGAGAATAAATCAGATTAGCTATCAATTTTAACTTAGATGCCCCTCTGCGCTATGCTCTATGCCCTCTGCTCTTTGCCCTTGGGGCTATGGGCTTTTCCCGGTGTCCTCGACAATAAAAGGTGAAAACCGAATACCCACACTCAATTTTTTAACCCACACCCTGACGACTGCAATCGCATTGCCATCTATGTCTACCAGATTGGGAAGCTCTTCCACGTAGGATATATCATCTTTATTGAATTCATAATAAAGGTTATTCGTGCTGAATGGGTCCGCAACTAATACCACTTTATTGGAATCATATGGGTGTTTTTGCGGTGAACCGGAGAAGGAAACATGGGTTTCTCTTAATACATTAAGGTCTTTAAACTTTTTATAGGCTTGGATCTGAAATTTTAAAGCTTCCTGCGGATAACTTTCAAATGCCATTTCTGATTCTCCTAATTAAACCGCCCTGAAAAATGTCACCTCCAAGGACGTAGCTTGTTTTTAGAAATATTAAAAATCGGATTTTATTATAAAACAATTTCCCAAAGCTTCAATATAATTTGTGGCAATTTGATCTCTAAATTTGATGAGGGATATTTGGGAGTAATGCTAAGCCAGAAAAAATAAGTTGCCTAATATCCACAAATGTCCTTTAATGCACCAGCATTTGAAATGAAAAATAGAGGATAATATGAAAAAACTGACCAGTATCCAAGCGAAATTCTTACGAGGTCTTGCCCATGCATTAAAACCGGTTGTTTTTGTCGGTCAAAAAGGAATAACCGATGCATTGATTAAATCTGCCGTTGAGGCCTTCCGGCGTCACGAACTCATCAAGGTTAAATTTATTGACTTCAAGGAGAAAGAACAGAAAAAAGAAATTGCAGCCGCTATCGAAAATACGACGGACAGTCGTCTGGCGGGTATGATCGGGCACATCGCGATTTTTTATCGTCCCCACAGCGATCCTGAAAAACAAAAAATCGTACTACCTGATTAATCCGCCCGAAAAATATTGTATTCATGTTTAGGAATTGCCCTTAAAGACTAACTTTTATAATATTGGTAAATTTCCTTCATTCGACACTTGTCCGCCTTGGAGGATTCGCCAAGCGTCAATCGCTATTCGTCATTCCATTGCTTCCTTTGCCTCGACTTCGTCCACTTCCTGGAGCTCGATTGTGTCCGAATATATCACCAGGCGATCTCCGGGATGAATATGCTTTTGATTCGCCAGCCGGTTCCAGATAATCAAGGCCGGTAAGGGTACATTGAATCGCTCGGCAATGCTGGATAAATTATCACCCGCTTTGACGATATAGACGCGTTCTTTGTTTTCGGTCAGCCACTGATTGACAAGCATTTTAAAGGTTGCCTGAAATCTTTCGGCGGCTCCCGGGGGAATCAGGAGCCAATGGCTGCCGGCGGCCAGATAGTGCCCCCTGATTTCAGGATTTAAATCCTTGATCACTTTAAAATAGGTGCCGGCCGCCTGGGCGATGATAGCAATCGGCGTTTCCTGGAAGCACTCCAGCCTGATACGATCATATTGAAGGGGCGGATACAAATCTGCCTCCGTAAATTGGAAACCGTAGGCTTGCGGGGCGGATAAAATAATTTTGGCGGCAATGGCCCGCATCACGTAACGCTGGGTTTCCAGCGGAAGATATAGCTGGTAATAATTATTGGAATTTTGAGCCAGGATTTCCGATTGCAAGCCCTGTTCCCCCATATTGTAGGCGGCTGCTGCAAGGGTCCAGGATCCTAAGGTTTCATGCAATTCCTTAAAATAACGGATCGCCGCCTCCGTTGATCGGAATATGTTGCGCCGCTCATCTTTTTCGGAACTGATGACCAACCCGTAATTGCGGCCGGTCGCCTCCATAAACTGCCAGAAACCGATGGCACCCTTGTGGGAACCGGCATGGGGCCTTAGAGCGCTCTCGATAATTGCGATATACTTTAAGTCCTGCGGCATATTGTGCTCCTGCAGCATTTTTTCAATAACCGGGACATATCGGTTGGCGCGTTTAATCCAGAGTACGATTTGAGGGCGATCCCACAAGGTGAGAAGCAGTTCTTTTTCGAGCCGTTCACGGACCTCCGGATTTTCCAGTTCAACGGGTTCGCCGCAAAAATCCAGCGGATCGCTGATCCGAACACTGCTGAAAAGCTCAGAAACTTGCGTTGGCCCAATTATCTGGGAGCTGTCACCGGCAAGGGCGCTCAAAGTGACTGCCGTGACCATTACCAGGCAGAGGATGCATTTGATATATTTCATAATCGATTTCAATTTAAGAATTCGTTTTTTTTAGTATGTTTTGGGGACACAACACTATAGTGCCCGCAGGTATTCCGGCTTCAGAGCGACCTCTCCGGCCAGGGCCCGGTCAATCAGCTCCAATGTCGCCGCTTTATCCCTCGGCAGCTTGGCTCTGATCGGCAGGTAATTCGACGCATGATTGGCATGAAAAAGACCTCGTGAAAGGTTTGTGCCGGCGATCATGATTCTTAATTCAGCCAGCATCTCCCAGGGCTCGAGCAATGGAAAATTCCCGGCCTGATAATCCTCAAAAAGCGGCGTGCCGGGAATTAGCATGAGGCTTAAGGCACCCACGTACTCCGGGTCGATGGCCGAGAGCACCCGACCCGTTTCGGCGGCATGGATCCGGGAGCGCTGCCGTCCGGCTATGCCCAGCAAAACCGTTATGGAGAGTTTGAAGCCGGCTGCCCGGGCTTTTTTCCCCATCGCAATCATCCTTGCGGCCGCGGCCCCCTTGTTAATTTTTTTCAAGGTGACATCATCGCCGCTTTCAAGACCCATATAGGCGATTCCGAGTCCATGAGCTTTAAGGGCCCGGAGTTCTTCCGGACTTTTCATATCCAGGCTTTTCGCGTTGGCATAGGCCCCGACGCGGGTGACCCACGGCAATTGCGCCCGGATGGTCCGCAGGATTTGCAACAGTTTTTTCTGGGGGATAATCAGCGCGTCCCCGTCACAGAGAAATAGACGCCGCTGTTGCCGGCTGTAGCGGGCGGCAAATTCGATGTCTTCCATGATGATCGAATCGGGTTTGATACGGAAACGCTCTCCCAGGTAGGTACCGCAAAAAGTACATTTATTGCGTGAGCATCCCACGGTGACCTGAAGCAGGATACTGTTGGCCTCGCTGGGAGGTCTGATTATATTTCCTTCATAATGCATAATTTCACTCCTTGAACATCCCGGCCAGCAATTCACTTAGATCGCTCAGCCCCAATGGCTTGGACCGATAATCTTTAATTGATTCTCTGACCGCTTTACTCATGCCGTCGACTCCTTCTTCTTCGTAGCCGGAGATGATCGAGATATTGGCCGCCGGATCATAATTAAGTATTTCCTCAATACAGGCGACGCCATCCATTTCCGGCATGTTAATATCCATCAATACGGCGTCGGGGCTGCGCTGTATGTATTTTTCCAGGCCTTCTTTGCCGCTTGATGCAAATTCGGGCCGGTAACCCAGGTATGTCAGCAACCCTTCCATCGCATTCAAAATCTCAGGTTCATCGTCCACCACCAGCACGCACTGTCCTTTTCCGCGGACGATGACCGCTGTGCCGTCCTCCTTATTCGGTTCCCCGGCCGCTGCGGCCGAAAAATGAATTTTAAATGTTGTTCCCCGGTTGGGCCGGGAATCGACACTGATCAGGCCCTCATGACTTTTGATAATTCCATAGGTGGTGGAAAGCCCCAGGCCGGTTCCTTTCCCGATCGGTTTGGTGGTAAAAAACGGATCGAAACATTTCTGGGCACCTTCCCTGTCCATACCATGGCCGGTATCAGAGATCGTCACAACAATCCGTTTGCCGTCCTGCTTCCCCTTTATGGTCAGTTCGCCGCCATCCGGCATCGCATCCCGGGCATTGGTGCAAAGATTCATCAGGGCTTGGCTGAGGCTGGTCGGATCTCCCATGATCGGTAATTGGGCCGGCAGGTCGGATCGAATCTGAATTTTTTGATCAAACGATTTTTGGATGAGCTGACACAGCTCGTCAATAACCCGGACCAGATCGATTTGTTCAAATTCCTCTTTAATTTGTTTGCGAGAAAACTGAAGCAATCCATCAACCAGGCTTGCACCTCTTCTGACGGAAGTGTTGATTCGGCCGGCCACATCATGCAAGCCGGATTCGTCTTTATAGTTCATTTGAATCAGCTGGCTGTTGACCAGGATCTCTGTCAGCGTGTTTCTGAAATTATGAGCTACACCGGCGGCAATTGTGCCGATCGCCTCCATCTTTTGGACATGCTGCAGCTGCATCTCCAACCGCTTGCGCTCGGTTACATCCGTGATCATAATGATGACGGTGGACGATTCTCCTTTTACCGGCAGGGTTTTTATGGTAATTTGCCTACCGTTTAACTCAACCGGGGATTTTTCACCGATCCCGGCAGGTTCTTCGGATTTGGTTTGCAGGATATTATTCAGCTGTTGTCCAACATCAGGGTCAAACAAATCAGGCGGATAGGAAGCCAGAATTTCTTCAAGGGATAGTCCCAGCAAAGAAATGGCAACACCATTGGCATAAACCACTTTATTTGAATAGACTTCCAAAATGCCCTCGGCCATACTCTCTAAAATGGTTTCCAGATGGCGATTGCGGGAGAGCAACTCCTTGGTTAATTGACGGGCGTAGACAGTTTCAAGCCCACGAATCGGTTTTGACTCCTGCTGTGTACGCGGGGTATCGGATAATTCGATAGCGGCTTTGATGTGTTCCGCCATTGAACTGAAAGGGCCTTTGGCGATGTAAGAATCAGCCCCGGTCTCTTCAAAATCAAAATCGATTTCGGCAACAGCGGCTGAGACAATGACCAAATAACAATCGTTCAGCTTCGGCATGCTGCGTGCGATCTTAATCAATTTGCTCCCGTCTATCTTGGGCATGATGAGATCAAAAAACATAATGTCGGGCGTAAAATCGGCAAGCAGGTTCAACGCAGCGAATCCATCCTCTGCCGTTTGTACCTCATGTCCCTCTCGCGCCAGTAACTTGGTGGTAAATTTTAGCATGACGCGATCGTCATCCACGACAAGGATCTTTTTACTCATCGATAATGCTCCTTCCCCGGGTGCCCCCTGGCGGAGACCCCATTGCCTGCGGCAAAATTACCTATTTTTCTGGTGACTACAAATTTTTCAGTTTGACATTACTTTGAGAAACCAGCAGATTCTATCCCTCGAAAAGTTGAAATTAATTCCATTCCATTTCAGTCCGTTTTATTTTTTACAATGTCGCGCAGCATTTTATCAACTTCGGCGATGCGATCCGTCAGGTTTTCAATCATGGTCTGCACGTCTTCAAAGTTTTCGGTTTTACCTTTTTTTTCGATCTCAAAGGCGATCTCGGCGGCGGATTCGGCCTGGAAATTTTTCAACATTCCTTTCAGGCTGTGGGCAGCCCGCATCAATAAATTACTATCACCTTCCGTATCGGCCCGATAAAGGTCATCCATCAGCCTTGGGTAATCACTGAGAAAGACTTCGACAACCTCCTTCAGAAAACTCCAGTCGCCATCGAAGGCCTTTAGCAGCAGAATTTTATCAATCATCTCTGAATTATCGGCCGCTTTCATTGAAACTCCGATCTTGCGGGTCAGGGTTTCAATGGCTTCAAAAAGTTTATCAGAATCAATCGGTTTGGAAATATACTCATCCATTCCAACTTCGAGGCAGCGTTCCCGGTCACCCTTGATGGCATGGGCCGTCATGGCAATGATGGGTACTCGCTTCGCTCGAGCTGAAGGCTGAGAGCTGAAAGCTGAAAGTTCACCGGATTCTTTCTCTTTGAGCTTTGAGCTTTGAGCCTTGAGCTCCAGCTCGCGTATTTTGCGAGTTGCGGCTAATCCATCCATTTCCGGCATCTGGACATCCATTAAAACAATATCAAACGATTCTTTTTGCAAGATCTCCAAGGCCCGCCGGCCATTTTCTACTAAAGTCGTCTGATGATTCCAACGTGCCAGCAGGCGCAGGATGAATTTCTGGTTAAAAGGGGTGTCTTCAGCAACCAGAACTTTCAGTGATCGGTCCGGTATCCGGATTTGTCGCTGTGTCGATTTAAGGATCGGATCGGATTTAATTTTGTCTACTCCAAGGGTACTTAAGATTGCAGCCTCAAGTTCCGAAGCTCCTAAAGGTTTAACGACGCAGGTGTTAATTCCCAGTTTTTCGAGTTCAGGCTTGCGCTTGAGGTGCGGAAACGTCAGCATCATGATGATTGCGGCATCAGAAAGTTTGTCCTCGACGATCCAGCCTGCCAGAGTAAAACCGTCTGTTTCGGGCAAATCCGAATCCAAAATAATAAGATCAAATGGTGCTGCCTCAGATTGCGCCTGCGACAGAATCTCCCGGGTTTCTCGAGCGCTCGATGCCGAGACGGGGCGCATCTGACGGTTTTCCAAAATTTCCGATAGAATTTTACGGCTGGAATCATTATCGTCCGTCACCAGTACTCTTAAATCCGCCAGCCGGGAATCGTCCCGGCCCGGTTGGGGTATGCGTGACGGGTCAGACTTTCCGTTTTGTTGCCGGCTAAAACGCGCGGTGAAACGGAAACGGCTGCCCTCGCCGGGCTGACTTCTGACTTTGATCCTGCCGGCCATCAAATCCACCAATTGCGCTGAAACAGCCAGACCCAGCCCGGTGCCGCCGTAGCGGCGTACGGTTGCGGAACTGCCTTGATTGTAGGCGCCAAATATGCTGCGTTGCTTATCTTTGGGGATTCCGATGCCGGTGTCAACGACAGAAATGTGTAAAACAACATCATATTCCGTTACGGATTGGGATGTTACAAAGATAACCACTTCCCCTTTATCCGTAAACTTGATGGCATTGTCGACCAGATTTAGCAGAACCTGACGCAGGCGTGTCGGATCGCCCAGCAATCGGTCCGGAACACCGGGGGCGATGCGATAAGCCAGTTCAATGCCTTTTTCGTGCGATTTCATACCCATGATTTTTAGGGAATCGTCCATGAAATGCTCAAGGCTGAAAGGTGATCGCTCAAATTCGAGCTTGCCGGCTTCTATCTTTGAAAAATCAAGAACGTTGTTGATTATCGACAGCAGCGAGTAGGCCGAAGATTTAACCACGTCCAGATCCTCGCGCTGATTGGGCGGCAGTTCCGAGCTGAGCATCAGATCCACCAGACCAATGATGGAATTCAGCGGGGTGCGGATTTCGTGGCTCATACTGGCCAGAAATTCACTTTTGGTCCGACTGGCGGCTTCAGCCGCCATTTTAGCCCGGTATAAAGTTTCTGCTCGATGGCGTTGGGTGACATCCCTGATAAATCCGCCAAATCCCGTGGGCTTGCCTTTGGGGTCGTGTAACAAGGATACCGATGATTCTACAAATCGTCGGGAGTCGTCTTTGCCGTCAAAGGTCAAACTCAAAGATTCTGTGGGTTCACCACTTTCGAGTACTTTATCAAAGGTATCCGCCAATTTTTGCGAACTAATTTTATCCAGCGAATGGCGCAGATTCATGGCCGTTATTTCCTGTCGCGAGTAGCCGAGAATCGTGCAGATGGAATCATTGAAAAAGGTAAAATTACCCTCAAGATCCACTTCATAATACCCGTCGGGTGTGGTTTCAATAATCGAGCGGAACTTTTCTTCACTTTCCCGCAACGCGGATTCTGCCAGGATGCGTTTGTTGATGGTGTACTGGGCGTGGGAGCCAAAGATAATGAAAAGGCACACGATCGTAATCCGGGCCCATATCTCACTGATATCCGGTCCGAAAAGCCGGTGAAAAAAATCGACATCATAGGATAAAAATATGTACAAAACGGAATCAAAAACCGTGTAAAAAAGGGCCAGTCCAATCCCGATCAAGACCATTTGATCCCAGAAGTGAACCTTGATTTTCTTCCTAGCTGTCTTGGGCTGTTTATTTTCCATTCAAAACATCCTTTTTCATCCGGTGCAAACGGAAAACCGCTCGTAAAATTTCAATAGCACCATGTATTTATTTTCACAATTAAAAAAAAGATCCCTGTCTCAGGTGAATTTGACCACCCGACATTTCAATTGCGGGGCTGTATTACCGCTATTTTGCAGACAAATTTTTAACAGTAGACTTCGCTTTGGATAAATTTCTGGTGGTCCTGCTTATTCATTGCGGCTAAGAATGCGTGCATAAATCAGGTATTAGATAACAGAGATGCGACAGGGGAAATATATGAATTACACCAGTAGACTTCTATTTTAAGCAGAGTCGGCGGGTATTTTTATAGTCTGTGTTTTGATGCAGCCTTTGCCCGTGGGATTTTTCGGCGATCTTCGCCACTGCGCCGGTCTGCACCGCTTCTTCTTTCAGGGATGTGAAGGGTATAAGAGTAATTGCGCCGATCCCCGCCAGAGCGTCTGCCTCCGTTGTCCAAAGAAATAAGTCGTTCCAAGATATCATTGTCATGCTTTTCCATGTTCAAGACCGATTTGGAAGATCAAAATAGAACCGGATCCGGGCGCCTCATACCAAACTCTGTGTAAGCTAGCTATCGAAGCATATTTCATGCCATAATGAGGACTCAATTTTTTTGGTTTAGTATGAGCGGATGTTTCGAACTCCTCTATCGTGATTATTAAATAATACAGGCAATTATATTATAGTCGGCACCGGTCGAATGAGCAAATCCGTCGATTGGCAAGGGGCAGGATTAGTGAAAATATGAAAAAAGTTACATATAATTGTGAAAAAAAATACTAATTCTTCTGTTACATTTATTCCTCAATGACAACTTTAATCCGCCGAGCTTTCCGGCGGTTCTATTCCCAGATCTCTAATTTTATAAAGCAGGGTCTTATAGCTGATGTTCAATATTTTGGTGGCCTTGCTGCGGTTCCATCCGGTTTTTTCGAGGACGTAGGCAATGACTTCCTTCTCCACATGATCCATCGCCTTTTTCTTTATTTTTTTTAAGGACAATGACGAAAGATCCGGCGGCTTATTAATGTCGAAGCCCAAAAAATCTATGGGGGAGGGCGGCTGTTCGGCTGATGCCGGCAAGCCGCCGGCGCGGGTCCGGGCAGGTGGGCCCATGAGCATATCATCCAGGCCGTCTTCACCATTGCCCAGTATCATCAGCCGTTTGAGTACGTTTTGCAGCTCGCGGACATTGCCGGGCCAGTGGTAGGCGCTAAGTTTCTCAATTGCCTTCTGACTCGGCGTAAAGAGCTGTTTGCCGTCGAATTGGGCCGTATAGGTTTTGACGTAATGATCGATGAGATAGGGGATATCCTCGCGGCGGCTGCGAAGCGGCTCAATATGTATTTTAATCGTGCTCAACCGGTAATAAAGATCTTCCCTGAACTCACCGTTTACCATATCCGTCTCGAGTTCGTGATTGGTTGCGGCAATCACCCAGGCACCCATTTTAACCATTTTTTCAGAGCCCAGGGGACTGAAATCGCCGCCCTGCAGCACGTGCAAAAGTTTCGACTGCAACGGTAAGGACATGTCCCCGATTTCATCCAGAAACAACATGCCGCCGTTCGCCTGTTCGAACTTGCCTCGCTTGCGTCGTTCGGCTCCGGTAAAGGCGCCTTGTTCATAGCCGAACATCTCGCTTTCCAGCAAAGTGTCCGGCAAAGCAGCGCAATTGACCTTGACGAAAGGCTTTCCAACCCTGTTGGATTTTTGATAGAGATTCTGAACTACCAGTTCTTTGCCGACGCCGGTTTCACCATATACAACCGTATTCAATCCGGTATCTGCTACCTGATCGATCAGTTCTCTGATTCGCTGGATATTTTTGCTGACGCCGATGATTGTAGGATCCATGTGAAATTTACAGTTTTGCCTGGAAAGATATCAATGTTTATTATACTTTTTAGCTAATTTGCTTTTTTGATGAAAATGGCACCATTCTTGAGTTTGGATCGAAACAGATCGCCATACCTCCCGATTCCGTGCGCAAGACTTCGCCGGAGGATTTTATGAGGGCTTTGCCCCCTACCTTTTTGATTTCATCCAGCGGCAGGATCATGTCAACTTTAAGTTTAGTACCTACGGGCAGCGGGTTTTCGGTCATCAGGTAGACCCCGTCAGTAGAAACATCGCGAGATTGCATTGTCAGGGAGTTAGATTGATCCGAGTCGTTAGATACGTAAACAAAGGCTTCAAGATCCAG
>Ga0210062_1000073_pt1 | contig 27372 bp, 28 predicted proteins | sample Muzzi_CordA_D2_FD_185528 | JGI IMG/M metagenome (GOLD analysis project Ga0210062, IMG submission 185528) | Wetland microbial communities from San Francisco Bay, California, USA, that impact long-term carbon sequestration - Muzzi_CordA_D2 (SPAdes) | ecosystem: Environmental > Aquatic > Marine >...
CGCCCCTGTGCGTCCTGCCCGATTATCGACGCCACCCGCATGCCTGGGTCAAACTCTGGAAACACCACGCCGCCCAGCCGGAAGCGGATAAAATTAACGCCGCCGCCCGTCGCCTGGGCGAAACCTGGCTCAACCGTTACGGGGGTAAAATTTCATCGGAATGGTTTTTTGCCAAAGCGATGCAAATCCTGGATGAAGCGCCCGAAATCTATGCCGCCGCCGATCGTCTGATCGAAGCCGCCGACTGGGTGGTCTGGCAGTTGACCGGCGTCGAAAAACGCAATTCATGCACCGCCGGCTACAAAGCCATGTGGTCCAAAAGGGAAGGGTATCCGCCGGACGCATTTTTCAGGGAGCTGGACCCGCGCCTGGAAAAGATCGTCGATGAAAAAATGGCGCGCACGATTTACCCCATCGGCGCCAAGGCCGGCGAACTCACGGCCCGGGCCGCCACCTGGACCGGTCTGAAGGAAGGCACGGCCGTGGCCGTCGCCAATGTTGACGCCCACGTTTCTGTGCCGGCCGCCACGGTGACCGAACCCGGACGAATGGTGATGATTATGGGCACCAGTATCTGCCACATGCTGCTGGGCGAGGAAGAGCGGCGGGTGGAAGGGATGTGCGGGGTAGTCGAAGACGGTATCATCCCGGGTTTGTTCGGATATGAGGCCGGCCAATCCGGGGTTGGCGATATTTTTGCCTGGTTTGTAAATACCTGCCTTCCAGCAGCCTACCTGCGCGAGGCTCGCGACCGTGAAATGGATATTCATCAATTGCTGGAAGAAAAGGCGGCCGTGCAAAAACCCGGTCAGCACGGATTGCTGGCGCTGGACTGGTGGAACGGCAACCGTTCCGTGCTGGTGGACGTGGATCTTTCGGGCCTGTTAATCGGGGCGACCCTGGGTACCAGAGCCGAAGACATTTACCGGGCCCTGATTGAAGCCACGGCCTACGGGACCCGCGTTATCATCGAAGCCTTTGAAAAAAACGGGGTGCGGGTGGATGAGCTCGTTGCGTGCGGCGGATTGCCGGAAAAAAATAAAATGCTGATGCAGATATATGCCGATGTGACCGGCCGCAATATTAAAATTTCAGCCGCTAAACAAACACCCGCTTTGGGGTCGTCCATGTTCGGGGCGGTGGCGGCCGGCAGCCGGGCCGGCGGCTATGACACCGTTTTTGAGGCCGCCCGCCAAATGGCCCGGCTAAAGGATGAAATGTATCAGCCGATTCCGGCCCATCAGAAAATATACGATCGGCTGTTTGCCGAATACGTGCGCCTGCACGACACCTTCGGCCGCGGAGAAAACAATGTGATGAAAACACTCAAGCAGATCCGGGACGAGATGAGCTAAAGCGGCAGGACCCCAAGTGACTTGGATTTGAGTAGGCTTCGAGGGGCCGCTGAAATCCGTCATCCTTGGCGTAACTGGAGTGATGCAGTGGTGGCGTAATGAAACACCCGGCAAAATGAGAAGGATTGATTGACTTCCGGCTTTGCGTTGATAAATTCAATCGGCATCAATTTTAATGATTTTATGACCCTAATTTCACAGACTGTCGCATCCCATCGCACCCACTTCGGCCAGCGGGCGACGCCCCGTATTTTTCAGGCGCCCGGCCGGGTCAATCTGATCGGCGACCATACGGACTATAACGACGGCTTTGTGCTGCCGGCCGCCATCGATCGGCAAATTGCGGTTGCGGCCACACCGCGCCAAGACTCCCGGGTCAATGTGTATGCCCTGGATTTCGATCAATGGGATCATTTTGACTTACGAAAAGAATTTGTGCGACTTGACGAAAATTCCTGGGGAAACTATATCCGGGGCGTGGCGTGGTCGCTGCTGCAGGAAGGCTGGAAATTAAGGGGCATAGATGCCGCCGTCGCCGGAAATATTCCCATCGGCGCCGGCCTGAGCTCATCGGCGGCCATGGAAGTGGCGGCCGGTTATGCCATGCTGAAACTGTCGGACCATGAGCTCGATCGAAAGTCGCTGGCCCTGGTAGCCCAAAAGGCCGAAAACGAATTTGTGGGGATGCGCTGCGGCATTATGGATCAGTATATTGCCAGTATGGGGCGGCAAAATCACGCCCTGCTCATTGACTGCCGCGACCTGGGGCATCGGTCTCTGCCGTTGCCGACCGGGGCTCGGATCGTCATTGTCGACAGCGGGGTACACCGGGGCCTGGTGGATATGGCGTACAACGCACGCCGCTCGGAGTGCGAAACCGCCGCCGCCCATTTTGGTGTCCGGGCGCTGCGCGACGTCAGCTTGACAGCCTTTAACAACCGGGCCCATGAATTGGACCCGACCGTACGCCGTCGGGCCCGGCACGTAATCACCGAAAACGATCGTACCGTAGCGGCGGCCGGGGCCCTGGCGGCTGACGATCTTAAGGCCTTTGGCAACCTGATGGTGGCTTCACATGCCAGTTTGCGGGATGATTTTGAAGTCAGCTGCCCTGAACTCAATCTATTGGTGGAGATTGCGCTGGATATTGAAGGCGTATACGGTGCCCGCCTGACGGGCGCCGGATTCGGGGGCTCCGTGGTGGCCCTGGTGCAGCCGGAAGCGGCCGCAAATTTAACGGAGGCAATCGACGGGCGTTATGAACCTGAATCCGGTCGCCGGGCAACCGTCCATGTTTGTACGGCATCGGAGGGAGTGTCGGAAATTACATAATTAAAAGAAAGGAACAAGCGATGCAGGATTTAAAAAAATATGAAGTCTGGTTTGTGACCGGCAGTCAGCATCTTTACGGGGACGAGACCCTCAGGCAGGTCGCCGAACACGCCCGCACGATAGCCGATGGCCTTTCAGCCTCCAAAACGATCCCTGTGCGGGTGGTGTACAAGCCGGTCCTGACCACGGCGGAAGCCATTGCCAAGCTCTGTCGTGAAGCCGGCGCCGAATCGGCCTGCGTCGGTCTGATTACCTGGATGCACACTTTTTCACCGGCCAGGATGTGGATCGCGGGGCTAAAGGCGCTGCAAAAACCCTTTCTCCATCTTCATACCCAATACAATCGCGATATTCCCTGGTCGCAGATCGATATGGATTTTATGAACTTAAACCAGTCGGCCCACGGCGGCCGGGAGTTCGGCTACATCTGCACCCGCATGGGCAAACAAAGAAAGGTGGTTGTCGGCCACTGGCAGGACCCGGGGGTTCAGGAAAAGCTGAATACCTGGATGCGGGCGGCCTGTGCCTGGAATGATGCGCAGCACGGCAAAATCGCCCGTTTCGGGGACAATATGCGGGATGTGGCCGTTACCGAAGGCGATAAGGTCGAAGCCCAACTGCGGTTGGGTTATGCGGTGAACGGCTACGGTGTCGGTGATTTGGCGGCCCACGTCCAGGCAATCGAGGATTCGGCCGTCGACCGGCTGATCGGTGAATATGCCGAGCACTATGATCTTGCTGAATCGGCCGCCCGGGGCGGCAGCCGTCATCAAGCCCTGCGTGAATCCGCCAAAATCGAACTGGGAATGCGGGCATTTTTAAAAGAAGGCAACTTCAATGCCTTTACAACAACGTTTGAAGATTTGCACGGCCTGGAACAATTGCCCGGTTTGGCGGTCCAAAGACTGATGGCCGACGGCTATGGCTTCGGCGCCGAAGGTGACTGGAAAACCGCCGCCCTGGTCAGAGCCCTGAAGGTGATGTCAAGCGGTCTGGAGGGGGGAACTTCCTTTATGGAAGATTATACCTATCACCTGGATCCGTCCGGCATGAAGGTTTTGGGGGCCCATATGCTTGAAGTTTGCGCCAGCATCGCGCAGGGTCGGGCCGCAATCGCCGTCCACCCGCTTTCCATCGGAGGCAAAGCCGATCCGGCACGTCTGGTGTTCGACGTGGCCGCGGGAGATGCGCTGAATGCATCCATCATTGATTTGGGCGGTCGTTTCCGCATGATCGTCAATGAGGTTTCGGTCGTAGCACCGGATGAGCCGCTGCCAAAATTACCGGTTGCGCGCGTGGTGTGGGTGCCGAAACCCAATTTGGCAATTGCGGCCGGGGCCTGGATTTTGGCCGGCGGCGCCCATCACACCGCTTTCAGTCAATCCGTTACCAGCGATCATCTGGAAGATTTTGCCGAGATGGCCCAAATTGAATTATTGCTGATCAACGAGGATACAAAATTATCCGACTTTAAAAAGGAACTGCGGTGGAACGAGGCCTATTACCTTAATGGAGTCAAAGGACTCCTTTAAGGCGTCAGTTGTGTGTTGTATGTTGTAAATTGAAAATTGGATGTTGTTTGTTGGGTGTTGTTTGTTGGCGATTCGGATGATATCAATTTGAATTCTATATTTCACGATCCTAGCGAATATAAATTCGAAGTCATCCTATGAAGCAGAACACAACACACAACATGCAACTTGCAACATGCATTGGGCGATATGGCTCAATGAGGGTACCATAAAAATTCAGCATAAGCTTTGAAATGAAGGGGGAGCCGCCCGTTATGGATTTAAAGCAATTGAAAGATTCGGTTTACCGGGCCAACATGGCGCTCAACGCCAGCGGGCTGGTGCTGTTTACCTTCGGCAATGTGTCCGGCGTCGATCGTGAGCGCCAATTGCTGGTGATCAAGCCCAGCGGTGTGCCCTATGAGACGCTGTCGCCCGACACCATGGTGTGCGTCGCACTGGATAGCGGTGAGGTGATCGACAGTGACCTTAACCCGTCCTCGGACACCGCCACTCATCTGGAGCTTTACCGGTCGTTTGCGGCCTGCGGCGGGATCGTCCACACCCATTCGGAATATGCCACGGCCTGCGCCCAAGCCCGCATCCGCATCCGATGCATGGGAACCACCCAGGCCGACTACTTTTTCGGTGACATCCCGGTGACGCGCGAGATGACCCGGGCTGAAACAGTCGAAAACTATGAGAAAAACACCGGCCTGGTGATTTCCGAAACCTTTAAAAAGTTGGACCCGCAGCAGATTCCGGCCGTGCTCGTTGCCAACCACGGCCCGTTTGTCTGGGGCCCCAATCCGCAGGATGCGGTTCATCACGCCGTGATCGTTGAATTCCTGGCCAAAATGGAACTGCACTCCCGGCAATTGAATCCGGACGCTCCCCGGCCGGCCCGGCACCTCATCGAAAAGCACTATCTGCGCAAACATGGCGCCGCTGCCTACTATGGACAGCGTTCCAAAAAGTAAATTTTTTAAAGAAATAGGGGAATACCGCCATGGGTCTCAAAAAGCTGGCTTTCGGAAAGACCGCTGATGGGAAGCGGGTTGACCTTTATACGTTGACCAACGCCGGCGGCATGGAAGTCAAAATTACAACCTATGGCGCGATGGTGGTTTCGCTGGTGGTGCCGGATCGCAACGGCAAACCCGCGGATGTGGTATTGGGTTATGACTCGCTGGAAGATTACATCGCCGGGGGATATTATTTCGGCTGCATTGTCGGACGCTATGCCAATCGAATCGCCGGGGGCAAATTTACATTATATGGAACGGAATATCGGCTGGCTGCCAATGACGGCGGCAACCATTTGCACGGCGGCTTGCGCGGCTTCGACAAAATGGTGTGGCAGGCCCGGGAATTCGAAGATCACGCCGATATGGGTGTCAGGTTTTCTTATTTGAGCCCGGACGGTGAGGAAGGCTATCCGGGAAATCTGGCGTGCACCGTGGTCTATACCCTCGGCGCGGCCAACGAGCTCAAAATCGATTACCGTGCGGCCACCGATGCAGCGACGATCGTCAATTTGACCCAGCATGCCTATTTCAATCTGGCCGGATCCGGATCCGGCGATATCTTAAACCATGAGCTGATGATCAATGCCGACCGGTTTACTCCGGTTGACGGCCGTCTGATACCGACCGGCGAATTGAGAAGCGTTGCGGGTACCCCGTTTGACTTTACCCGATCCACCGCCATTGGTGCCCGCATCGACGCTGACGATGAACAATTGAGATTTGGAAAGGGCTACGACCACAACTGGGTCTTAAACAAAGAAGTTGACGGGCCGTGTCTGGCGGTCAGGGCCTTGGAGCAGCACTCCGGTCGAACCCTGGAAGTTTATACGACCCAACCCGGCCTGCAGTTTTATTCCGGCAACTTTCTGGATAACCGGATCGCCGGCAAAGACGGTCAAATCTATCAACACCGCGGCGGCTTCTGCCTGGAAACCCAGCACTTTCCGGACGCCCCGAATCAGCCGAATTTTCCTTCCACGATTCTTGACCCCGGGTCGAAATATGAACACCAAACTATCTACAGGTTTACGGCCGAATCGGCTAGGCGACCCCGGTTTCGGCCATTTCAGCATCCAGTCGAATACCATATTTCTTGATACGCTTCCAGATCGTCACCCGGCTCACACCTATCAATCGTGCGGCTTCGGATTGGTTGCCGCCGACTCGACGCAGTGTATCGATCAACTTGATTCGCTCTTCCTCCCATGATGCGGAGCTTTGATGGTGATTTGCGGAAGGCCTTTTGCCGTTGGCTGTAATTTTGGGGGGCAGATGTTCTCTGCCGATCCATTTCCCCGAACACAATACGAATGCATACTCAACGGTATTGCGAAGCTCACGGACATTTCCCGGCCAGGAATAGGACAACAGGGCTTCCATGGCTTCAGGGGTCAGGCCGGCTATTTGTTTTCCACCCTTGCTGCGGTTATTTTCAATAAAATTCTGGACGATAACGGGGATATCTTCGATTCGCTCGCAAAGAGACGGGCAATTGAGAGGAAAGACATTGATCCGGAAATAAAGATCTTCGCGAAATGTTTCCTGCGCGATCAAGGCATCCAGATCCTTGTTGGTGGCGGATATAATTCTTACATCAACCGAAATAGGCTTGTGATCACCAACCCGTTCGATTTCTTTTTCTTCCAGTACCCGCAGCAGTTTCACTTGGGTGGCCGGCGGGATATCACCGATTTCATCCAGAAAAATTGTACCTTCATGGGCCGCTTCGAAACGGCCGATGCGCGTGCGATCGGCACCCGTGTAGGCCCCTTTTTCATGGCCGAAAAGTTCACTTTCCAGCAGATTCTCATTCAGGGCGGCGCAATTGACTTTGATAAACGGTTTGTCTTGACGGGGGCTTTCTTCGTGGATTGCCCGGGCGACCAGTTCTTTGCCGGTTCCGCTTGGGCCATGGATTAAAACCGGTGCATCTGTCCGGGCGACATTCTCGATGAGTTCAAAAAGACGCTGCATCGGCCGGGAATCGCCCAGTAACCCGTGATGCGCCTCTTCAAGATGACAGCTCTTGCGCAGGATTTCGATTTCCTGCTGCTGGCGTACAATTTCAGAAATATCGGTGAAAGTTTCCACCGCCCCAATCATCCGACCATCAGAATCCCGCAATACGGCAGCATTCTTGACAACGTGCAGTGCCCGCCGGTCTTTTTTTGAGATTAAACATTTTTTAGCTTTGACGTTTCCTTTAACGTAAAGGCTGCACCATTGATCACCGGAACCTTGTCCATAAAGTTCGCACCCGGTGCAATTTAAAGTCCGGCAATTTTTACCGACCAACTCGTCGGCCGAATAACCGGTGAGTTTTTCAGCCGCCGGGTTCATTGCCAGGATATTTCCCTCCGGATCGAGGACCATTAATCCGTCTTGCAACGTATCGACGATGGTTTTCCAGTATTTAGCGATTTCCATCAGCATGCACTCCCTGGATGCAAAATTCGTGCGAAAATGTACAACCCCGGATTTATTAACTTCAGGGCGGAAGAATTATGTTAACTGTTAACCCTGTTAACTTCAAAAGTGTTAACTTAACACTTATCCTTTACAATTACAAACGAAAAAGCGGTGCTATTCTCGTCCCTCAGAAAGATCGATTACATTTGCCACTCGCCATGCCAGGCAGTGATCCGCGTTGTACATCCGGTCATGCCGACTGTTGTAGGATTAAGGACATGTCCTTTGACTTTAGTGATCAGTGCAAAGTCGATCTTCAATTCCGCCGGATTCCGCCGCAAACCCGATCTTTGATGTGTTAACCTGTTAACTTGACGGATGCTGACAGCGGCCCTTCCCCAAACACCTGTTAAAACTATTCATACAATAATTGATGATATTTCAAATAGTTACTATTTTTCCAGCGCTGTGGATATTTGGCATAAGGTTTGCTATCCCAATGTTGCTTAATAATCCGGCATTGAAATTTGCGCCGGGAGAAACCTGAAACATGGATAAGCCGTTTATAAAAATAAACTAAATATATTGGACCATTTTCGATTAGAAAGGAGAAATCATGACTCGAAAGGTAATCGTAACCGTAATGGCCTTCTTTTTTCTGTTTGGCACCGTGGGGGCCTGCCTGGCTCTGGAAAAAGGCAACAAGCGCAAAGGAAAATACACGTATCGCAAAGTCTATAAAGCCTGCTTTGAGCGCGGTGCCGTTGAATCCCAGACGCCCCCCATCAGCCCGGCTGATAAGTCCCAGGCCGAGTGGGAAGCTCTCTTTCTCACCAAAGATTTTGGCCAGTTCGGCTGTGAGGAGGAGTGGAGCAGCCTGAATGAAACCCAGGTCACGGACATCTATACCTATTTATACGAGCATGCAGCGGATTCGCCGACGCCGGCCAAATGCAAGTAGCTCGGATCCATTATTTCAATTGGGCGAAGCCCAACTTTTTAACCTGAGAGGAGGAAGTTATGCAAATTAAAAAAATAACGGCTATATCCCTGACGCTGTGCCTGGCACTGGTGCTCGGTCTTGGATATGCAGCCACGACCCTGGCCTCGGATGCCGCCAAAACGGATAATCCGGCCGACTGGAAATTTCACAGCATCGTTGATGTCAATTTTGTCATGGCGCAGATTAAGGTGCCGATGCCGGAAGATGTGATGCTCATCGATGCCCGGCCAAAACGTGCGAAATACGACAAAGGCCACATTCCCATGGCCGTCAGCATACCCGACAGCCAATTTGAGAAAATGATTAATCAACTGCCGGCTGACAAGAATGCCCTGCTGATCTTTTATTGCCAGGGGCCCACCTGAAAGCTGAGTCATAAATCCGCCAGGAAGGCGGAAAAACTTGGCTACACCAATGTTAAAGTTTTCGCAGACGGCTTCCCCGGTTATATGAAAGTTGCCGGAAACTATCCGGGCGTATCCTCGGATTGGGTCAAAAAACAGATCGATCAAAAAGCCAACATGGTGCTGATCGATTCCCGACCCAAGCGTAAAAAGTATGACAAAGGACACATCCCAACCGCCGTCAGCATTCCTGACAGCCAGTTTGCAAAAATGCAAGACCAGCTGCCGGCGGACAAAAGCACCCCGCTCGTATTTTACTGCGGCGGTTTGAAGTGCCGTCTGAGCCATAAATCCGCCGCCAAAGCCATTGATCTGGGTTACACCAACGTCAATGTATTTGCCGAGGGCTATCCGGCCTGGGCTGCGGCCTACGGCGAAGGTGAACCATCTACCGTCGCATCCGCCAATTCGGCATCCGCGTCTCAGCTGAAAGCAGGCAAGGAGGAAGGCAGCGTTGATACGGATACCTTTATAAAGATTGTCAATAACAAGCCGGAGCGTATTATGCTGATCGATGTCAGGGACGCCGATGAATTTAAAGCCGGTTCATTTAAAACGGCAGTCAATATCCCGGTGGATCAGCTCGAAGAGAAAATTAAAACCCTGCCGGCGGACAAACCGGTCGTGTTTGTCTGCGGCACCGGTGCCCGCAGCGGTGAATCATATTATATGGTTCAGGACCTGAGACCGGAAATGAAAAATGTCTACTACCTGGAAGCGGAATTGACGTTTAAAAAAGATGGTTCTTTCGAGATAAAAGAGCCTGTCTCCTGATGGATCCCGTGCAGTTGTGAATATGGTTGCAGTCGTCCCACCGGGGACGGCTGCAACGTTAGCGAATTTAAGCCCGTAAGCATTAGATGATTCCTACAATAAGTCGGAGCCGAACATGAAATTAACGGAAAGGAAACACCCGCTTCTAAAATATATTGTATTATTGGTGTGCTGGCTGATGCTGATGCCCCGGATTGCTTCTGCTGCAAAAGCAGAGGAAGCGCAGTCAGCGGGCCGGGCGATGGCCCAGCAGGCCATGAAGTCCAAAAAGCTGTGGCGGACAACCGATCATCGCAAGCATAAAATTCTGCAAAAAGATTTTGAATCCGGAGAGGAGTTGACCCGGGCCTGCATCTCCTGTCACTCCGAAGCCGAGAAGCAATTTCAAAAGACCATTCACTGGACCTGGTTGGCTGATCAATCCGATAAGGAAAGAGAATACGGCAAGGCCGGCAACTCGCTCAACAATTATTGTATCTCAACCAATAAAACCAAGGATGCCGGCTGTCTGGCCTGTCACCCGGGCTGGGGCACCTCAAAGGAAAGCCCGGTTAATTGTCTGGTCTGTCACAGCCAAAAGAGTATGAACTTTGATGAAGCGATGACGGATATCCGGGGATTTCTCGAAGAAGGTGACGAGGAATCCCGGGAGATGGCGCGCGAAATCCAGGCCGAGCTGCGAAACGCCGCCCAGGATATCGGTCTGCCGGCGCGCAAGAACTGCGGTTCATGCCACTTTTACGGCGGTGGCGGAGACGGTGTCAAGCACGGTGATCTGGATACATCACTTGCCAGGCCGAGCAAGACTCTGGATGTTCACATGGGAGTGGACGGCCAGGACTTCAATTGCACCCGCTGCCATTCGACAACCCTGCACAATATTTCCGGTCGAGTCTACACGCGGCCGGCGGCCACGGAGCGCAAGAGCCTGGTGCAGGACGATCTGACCACCAAGATTACCTGTGAGTCCTGCCATACCGCCCAACCCCATCGGGGAGGCAAAAAGATGAATGAGCACACCGATAAAGTGGCCTGTCAGACCTGCCATATCGCTGAATTTGCCCGGGTCAACCCCACCAAAATGTCCTGGGATTGGGCCCAGTCCGGCAAATTAAAAGATGGCAAAAAATATAAAACCAAAGATGAATTCGGTAAATACGACTATATGTCCATCAAAGGCCGGATGAAGTGGGCTAAGAATGTTAAGCCCGAATATTTCTGGTATAACGGGGTAATTAAATCAGTCACCGCCAAAGACAAGATCGATCCCGCGGGTGTGGTGAAAGTTTCCTGGCCCCAGGGTGACCGGGAAGATGCCAATTCGCGGATCTATCCCTTTAAAGTGCATAGAGGTCATCAGCCATACGATAAAGTCAACCAGACTCTGCTGATGCCGCTGCTTTCAGGGAAAAAGGGCTACTGGAACACCCTTGACTGGAACGAAGCACTGACCGTCGGACAGGAGTCCATGGGGTTGCCCTTTTCGGGTGAATTTGATTTCGTCGCAACATCTTACGTGTTTCCGATCACGCACATGGTGGCGCCCAAGGAAAAATCGCTGTCCTGCGCCCAGTGCCATTCGAAGACCGACAGCCGCCTGGCGGACCTGAAAGGGTTTTACATGCCCGGCCGCGACGCTTCTAAGATTCTCAATTATGCCGGCTGGGGCGCTGTATTTGCCAGCCTGATCGGGGTGTTGATCCATGCCCTGGGGCGCATGTTCAGCCGGGGCAACGGCAGAAAGGAGAAATAGGATCATGGCCATGAACGGAAACCTGAAAAATATATATCTGTATGCGCGGTTTGAGCGGTTGTGGCACTGGCTGCAGACGCTGCTGATCATCGTTTTGCTGCTGACCGGCTTTGAGGTTAACGGGGCGTTGAGCCAGTTCGGGTTCGCAACGGCGGTGGACGTGCACAATTTTGTGGGATTGACCTGGCTGATCGCGTTTGCCTTTTTTGTTTTCTGGATATTTACCACCGGTGAGTGGCGCCAATATATCCCGACCACCAAAAAGATGCTCTCCGTGGTGCGCTATTATATGTACGGCATCTTCCGGGGCGAAGCCCATCCGGTGCCCAAACGGAAAGAGGCCAAGCACAATCCGCTGCAGCGCATCGTGTATCTGATCCTGGCGGCGATTCTGCTGCCGGTGCAGATGGTGACGGGATTTTTGTACTGGGGCTACAATTCCTGGGGCGAGTGGGGAGTTTCGTGGCTGTCGCTGCAGGTGGTGGCGCTGATTCACACCGCCGGAGCGTTTGCGATCCTGTCATTTATTGTGGTGCATGTGTATATGATCACCACCGGTCACACGATTTTTGCCCACACCCGGGCCATGATCACGGGCTGGGAAGAGGTGGTGGACGAAGCGGCGGTGGGTGACTGGGAGTACAAGACCAAGGCCGCATAAAAACAGAGGGGACCTGAAAAGATGGTCCCCTCTGTTTTTATATTTATTTTTTTTCATTTCTCATGGCTTCCATCCTCAGCCACTACCTGCCGTCCATGCTATTTTTAAGGGCGGATTAATTACTCCGAATCATACTTCGAAAATAGCGAATCGCACTGGCGGCAGCCCAGTCCCTTGGGCCGATAACTTCTTCGACAATCCTCCCATCCTTATCGATGACAAAGCTTTCCGGCACACCGGTTGTCTGATAGAGACTATTTATGGCGCCTGCGGTGTCGATCAGCGCAAGAAAACTCAGCTTGTGTTTTTTCATAAACGGGCGCACAGCTTCGGCCCCCGATTCGTCAATACTGACCGCTAGGATTGCAAACTTTTCATCCTTCAGCGCTTGATGGAGTTTTTCCATGGACGGCATCTCTTCTACACAAGGGGGACACCAGGTGGCCCAAATATTGAGCAGGACCACTTTGCCCTTGTAATCGGCCAGACTGACCATGTTGCCGTCAAGGTCGGGCAACGTGAAATTTGGTGCGGGCATACCTTTTTCAAACCGGGGTTTTTCTGCCGGATTGAAGGAAGATTTATTGATTTGAAGCAAAACTATAATCCCAACACCGATTATAAACAGAGCAATTAATACAATGGATTGATAGTTTATCCTGCGGACTTTTTGAATTTCTTCATTCATTTGTCTTAGCTCTCGATATTATTGGTTTCCCGTATAGTAAATGGTTTGCCTCCAATAGCCCCAGGGCCACAACTATCAATGCGGCAACTTGATCCCAAACTTCACTGATGGTCGTTGCGTGTAAAATTCTGGCAATAAAACATATTCAAATATTTTAACGGTAGTAACCTGCTGAAATTTTTATTTATGGAGGTCTTGTTATCACAAAAATGGTAGATTGAACATTTAAAAAGGCTTGACAATCAAATTATATATTATTATATGTACATATGTTAATTTGATAAAATTTTGGAAGGATTAAAAGATGGAAGCTGAACATCGAAACCCAAATGCTGCAATCGAAACATGCATAACCAAAGGGATTCATCGAGACACCATACGAACGGTGAACCAAAACATGCCGGATCCGGTTGCCCTATATGACTTGGCAGATCTGTTTAAACTGTTCGGCGACGGTACCAGAATAGGCATTCTCTGGGCGCTGAGCGAATCCGAAATGTGCGTTTGTGATCTTTGCGCGCTATTAAAAATGAAGCAACCGGCGGTTTCGCATCAGTTGAAAAACCTAAAACAGTCACGGGTTGTCAAAGCCCGGCGGGACGGTAAAATCGTTTACTACAGCTTGGAAGATGAGCACATCCGCCGATTACTTAATATGGGAATGGAACATATCCGTGAGTCTTAATTAATCCGCCCTGAATATGGCACTTACAGGGGTGCAGGTTGTTTTTTGAAACTTGAAGGAATTCTCAGAATGGCAGAAATAAAAACAGAAATTTTTCATGTAAAAAATATCGATTGCGCCTCGTGTGCCGCGAAAATTGAAAATGGGTTGAAAGCCGTGGATGGCATCAGTGATGCCGTGCTCGACTTTGCCAGCCTGACCCTGCATGTGAAAGCAACGGATATTACCCGGATTTTAGAAGCAGTCCGCAAGATTGAGCCCGAAGTTGAGCTGGTACCGAAATCTGAGAAAACCGCTCCGCAGGCGCAGGATGAGAAGTTCGGGGGAATCAAATTTAAAAGAGAGCTGACGCTCCTGATTGCGGCGGTTACGCTATTCATCCTTCAGCTTTTTTTTGAAGAGTGGTTTCACAGGAATCATTTTGCAATGCTGGAAATAGCCGTTGTTGTTGCAGCCTATCTTATCGCAGGTTGGAATGTTTTGCTTGGCGCGCTAAAAACGATCCGTAGAGGGACATTATTCGACGAAAATGTGCTTATGGTGATCGCTACCGGCGGAGCGCTGGCGATTCATGCTTATTCTGAGGCGGTCGGGGTCATGATTTTTTATAAAGTCGGTGAACTGCTGCAGAATTTAGCCGTGTCCCGTTCGCGCCGTTCGATACGGGCGCTTTTAGCAGCCAAACCGGACAAAGCGGTGATAAAAACTTCTGAAGGATATCAGGAGGTGGCTCCGGAATCCGTGGGCGTCGGTGACATAATTCTGGTTAAGCCTGGTGAAAAAGTACCTTTGGATGGGAAAATACTTACCGGAAACTCTCAGCTGGATTCCTCTGCTTTAACCGGTGAATTTAGGCCCGTAACCGCCAAACCCGGCGGCACTGTATTGGCCGGACAAATCAATCAAAGCGGTGCCTTAACCGTGCAGGTGTCTCGGCCTTTCAGCGAATCTTCCATTTCCAAGGTAATGGAGCTGGTTGAGAATGCCACGGCGCGCAAAGCAAAAACCGAAAAATTTATAACCACATTTGCGCGGTATTACACTCCGGCGGTGGTGTTGATTGCAGCCGTTATCGCCTTGGTTCCGCCCATTACAACCGGAGCATCATTTCAAACCTGGATCTACCGCGCACTGGTAATTTTGGTGATTTCATGCCCATGTGCATTGGTTGTCAGTATCCCACTGGGATATTTCGGCGGGATCGGCAAAGCCTCCCGCAGAGGTATCCTGGTCAAAGGCTCCAACTTTATTGATGCACTGGCAGCCGTCAAAACGGTAGTGTTTGACAAAACCGGAACCTTGACCCGGGGCGTGTTTAACGTCCAGGAAGTCGTCAATTTAAACGGTTTTTCCAAAGATCAGCTTCTAGAATTTGCCGCTGCCGCTGAACTACAGTCAAATCATCCCATCGCAACTTCAATCATTAACGCTTTTAATCAAGATGGGCGGGAACTGAATCCCACGATGGTTTTTGACCATACCGAAATCCCGGGACAGGGTGTCACGGCCCGCTATGGAAAACATGCGGTTATGGTCGGCAATGACAGCCTATTACATCTATCATCAATCGATCATCCCAAATGTGAATTTGACGGCACGGTGGCCCACATCGTTGTAAACGGCAGCTACGCAGGCTACATCAAAATCGGTGATGAGATCAAACCGGATGCGGCAAAAGCCCTGAAAATGCTTAAACAGCACGGTGTCGAGCATATTGCGATGTTGACCGGCGATAATACGCGTGCCGCAGCTGCTGTCGCAAACAGCCTGGGAATCGATAGCTTTTATGCGGATCTTCTGCCGGAAGATAAGGTCAGCATCTTTGAGAAGCTCAACCGGCAAAGCCGCGGTATAGGCAAAATTGCATTTGTAGGCGACGGGATCAACGATGCCCCGGTCCTGGCCCGGGCTGATGTCGGCGTGGCCATGGGGGCGCTTGGAAGCGATGCAGCGGTTGAGACGGCTGATGTGGTTTTGATGAACGATTCGCCCATGAAAATGGCAGAGGCGGTTTCCATTGCCAAGCAGACCCGCCAGATTGTCTGGCAGAATATAATTCTGGCATTTACCGTTAAGGGAATTTTCATCCTGTTTGGTGCCATGGGAATGGCAACGATGTGGGAAGCGGTATTTGCGGATATGGGGACCGCTTTGTTAGCCGTTGCCAATTCTGCCAGGATAGTTTCTAAAAAATAAGATCGGGCTGACTGCAACCGGAGTTTTTCAAAAAATGCGGAATTCCACCCACAGCGTTAAATGAATTTTTTAAAAATTAAAAAACTTGTAAAAAGGTCCGCGATGTTTAGGTTTAAAACTGTCTGCTGAACTCAAAAAAAATATCTGCCAGCCGCATGACTACAAAAAACCAACAGCAACTCGCGTTCCTCATTGCGGACCTATCGGGGTACACAGCTTTGGCAGAAGCACATGGTGACCTATCGGCGGCCAATATTGTAGAACGCTATGGTGAAATCGTTCAATCCACACTTTGTGTCGATGCACAGCTTGTTGAACGGGTCGGCGATGAGGTCTTGATTGTCGCGTCAAATCTGGAAGGTTTAATTGAAACTGCGGTCAGCCTCCGGGCAAAAATCGTGCAAGAGCCCCTCTTTCCGTCGATGCATGCCGGTATTCACGCCGGCACTGCCCTGAAACAGGGGAATAAATATTTCGGCAGCGCCCTTAATTTGACCTCACGGGTGGCGGCATATGCGCGGGGCGATCAAATCCTGTGCACTGATGAAGTCGCTGCCAGGGCACAAAAAGTCGCAGGGATTGAGGTGCTGCCGATGGGGCGGGTTCAATTCAAGAACATTGTTAACCCGGTTGCCATATTTGAAATCGTTACTGGAGATGAGCGACGGGAAGCCCCTGTCATCGACCCGGTCTGCCGCATGCAGGTCAACCGGGAATCCGCTCCCGCACGTCTGCCTTTCAAAAACAGGTCTTTTTATTTTTGCTCCTTCGAGTGTGCCAAAATTTTTGCGGAAACTCCTGAACGCTATGCGGCGGAATAATTCTGAGGGAATAAAAAAGGGTTCATCACATAAAAGAGCGCAGTCATTTTACTTCATGCCTCCTTTATGAATCGGCAATAGATAAAGTTTTGGGCTACACCTGAAGGCGTCACATGTTTGTCTGACAAGGTTTCTTCCAAATTAAAATTTTCTCCCAACTCATTTTGCAGAGTCTCCGGGCTGTACCTGACAACCGGAAGTCCGCTGCACTTGGGCGGGGCATCCAGACTAAAGGCTGCCATGATCAGTTGTCCATTCAGCTTCAGGGCATGATTAAGAGAATTTAGATAGCCCTTTCTTTCTTCGACTTTTGTTAAGAAATGAAATACGGCACGATCATGCCAGACATCATACTGCTCATTAAAATTATACTTGGTGACATCAGCTTCAATCCAGGTGATTGTTTCGGATTCTGCACCAAGCTGTGATCGCGCTTTTTCGATTGAGTTGCCCGAAATATCCAAAACCGTCAAATTCCGATACCCTTGGTCGAGAAGGTGCTTTGAAAGTATAGAGGTTCCGCCTCCGACATCGATAATTTTGCAATGAGTTTCCGCACAGGTATTGTTGATAAGTTTCAGGGAACTTTGCGGATAGGCCTGGTACCAGCCAACCTCGGTTGGCGACTGCTTTTGATAGACCCGCTCCCAGTGATCTTTCCGATTTCGCTTAAATAGCTTCAATTCAGGTCTTTTTTCTTGGATTCAAACTCGGTCTTGTCAATTTCACCCCGGGCGTATCGTTCTTTGAGGATCTCCATGGCGTTTGAACCCTTTTCTGCACTGGTTTTTCCACTGCCGGTTGTTTGAACCAACCATTTGATGAGAAACACCAGCCCCACAATCAGAAGCACCCAGAAGATCATCATAAAAATCGCTCCATACCACCCCATCCCCCAGTTGCCCATCATGCCCGGCCCCATTCCCCAACCGTCGTAACCTCGCTGTTGGGCCAGGGCCTGATTCCAGGGGATCAGCATCCCGATGAGCAGCAGAAAACCCCTTAAGTTTAACGGTAAAAATTTTGTAAGTTTCATAATTTTTCCTTGCGAAGAAAATGCGCAATATTTGTATAGCCGAAAAAAAACTATACGCTTTATCCAGCGAACACGTTTAAAGCATTTCCAACTTTTTTCTCAAGGCTTTGTCTTTCGGAACTCCCCTGAATGCCAATTTATCATTGATAATAATAGCCGGGGTTGAAAGAACTCCATAGCGTGTGCCAATTTCCGGTGATTCCGCCACATCTACGGTGCGGTAACTCAACCCCGGAAATTCCTGCCGGCCCTGTTCGACAACTTTTTCTACCGCCGCTATCGCCTGACCGCATGTCGTACAACCTGGAGCAGTCAAGATTACTATCTCGATACTCATTGCTGAATTTTTCCTCTCACCGGTATGTGCATAAAAATTGTGGAATGTGATTCCAGAACCATCGATTTGATTCCTAACCGACAATAGCGCATTTTTGGAACTAACTGCAAGTTTTTATGACGCAACACTAATCAACGCTATATTCCAGTTTATTTTTTGCTGTCTGCTCTGAAAGCTTCCCGGGACAATTTAACCTTAAGAATATTTTGACTAAAATTAGTACCTGAATTTTAAATTACACAAATCGATCCCGCTCGAATGCGGTAACTTGATCTTTAATTTCACAAAGTTTTATTTCCAGGTAAATTCAGGTAGTAATTTTATCCCATATAGAGATTCAAAAATACATTTATGAGTAGCAGCGCAAATACAGCCGGGAAAATCATGGCCCTGGTTCTTAAAATAGAATCACTTATGATATCTTTAACGGCCATGTATCCGCGACTGATGCCGAAGTAAAGTCCGGCCAGCAATATCAGCCCCTGGATTAGCGGGATCCACTCCGGGAGAAACGGCATATACGGATAATAGGCCGTGCCGAAAAGATCCCATCCCAATCCCAATGGATCCGACAGTACGTTGAGGATATAGCTGTAATTCACCATAAGCATCGGCAGGCTGAAGGCGATCCAGGCAAAAATGCCAACCGGCACCAAAATATAAGCCATCCGCAGCGTCATGGTCCGGTTGCTTACCCGGTTGCCCGCCATACGGTTGGCCAATCGAGCCACAAGCGCAAAAATCCCCGGAAACACTGCCAGGGCCAGAGTCCAGATAGAGGCCACATATATCAGGAAAGGACCTATTTGACGGCTTTCGGTGACATTGGCGGCATCTTTGATGACGGACCATGGACCGCCCATGGTAATACTGAAGGCAATGGCGACCACCAGCATGATAATGGCATTATACATCTCGTCATAGCCTTTCAGCACACGGTCCGAGCCAAACGGCCTGATGAAAAGGCCGACATTATCCTTGGGGCAGCTCTTGATGCATTCAGTGCAAAGCCCGCAATAATTGTTGCGGTTCATCGTGCCGAGATACTGCTTCCAGGGGCAGGCCCAACCGTCAGGTCCGCCGGCAAAGCATGATTTTTCCCTGTGTTTTTTGCAAATGTCGAGGTCGACTGCCCGCAGCTCCGTCATCGAGGCCATGGAATAGGTACCCAAAAATCCACCCACCGGGCACAGGTACTGGCAAAAGATCCGGCGGCGATAGATCAGGGCCATCACGAGACTGACGGCCAAAATACCGAGAAACATAAATGCCGTGGCTATTGGACGGGTGATCAGTATAATGCCGAAGGAAATTAAGGACAGAAAGAGTATATTTTGCAGCCAGATATTGTCCGTTATCTTCGGCCAATCTTTTTGCAGGCCGGTAAACCGGTGATGCAAGGATTTAAATTTTTTTTCGATAAAACGGACGCCGGTCAGGCTCCTGCGGCTCAACCATTCAGCCGGCGCCGGCAGCGGACACATCATGCACCAGATTCTACCGCCGATCGGCACGATAATGGCCTTGAGCACGAACCACCACAGGATCCAGACAAAAATAATGGTGATATTGCGATTGCCGACCGGGCTGCCCCGCAGACTGCTGATAATGAAAAGGTAAAATACAATGAAGTTCGGCAGAATCACCAGAAATTGAAAACTGCGCAGCTTGAAGATTTTTGCCAGCCATGGCAACCTTTCCAGCAGGTTGATGCGGTGGAAACCTGAAAAGCCGGAACCGGTATCAGACCGCATATAGAGCAGTAAGCTGAACACCAGCCAGATCGACAGGGAAATAAACAAATAATAGGGATTGTTGGGTTTTACAATCAGCTCGCCCGTCATAAAGGGATGCAGGCTGCCGCAGGTTTGCGTGCACCTGAAGGTATATTTGCCGGCTTTATCGGCTGTAAATTCAACTTCCGGGACCCGGTCCCAGTCAGTTTGAAGTTTGCCGTCGTCATCTTGCCAGGTATATTTCAGGAAGGTCGCCCCCTTGCGCATGATAAACTCCAGCGGGTATCCGTCCAGCAGAAATCCGTGGGTGGCGTCCAGGGAACTGGGCTTGAAAAGGATTGTATCGCCTTGATTGACAATTATCCGCGCTGGAGAATAGCCGTACTTTTTAGCTTGCAGAGATATCGTATGCGTCTTTGTTTGGGCTGGCAAAAATTGAATTGAGAGGGGGATGACCACCGCCGCCACGAAACTTAAACCAATTAGATACCAAATTTTCTTTCTGCTCATTTTCACCAATCATCGTTGCCGCACAGGCTGCTGCCGTCATTGCGCTGATCTAAATCTTGAAGTTGTCGCCACTGAACTCTTGGTCAGATGCTCAAACAGTGCGAATGCTCTTTTACCGCCCCATTCCCGGGGTCCCATAACCTTGCCGATTATGATGCCCTCCTTGTTCAGAATAAACGTGCTTGGAATGGCGGTTATTCTAAAATGGGCGCCGACCTCCCCGTCTGAATCCAACAGGGCTGTAAACGTTAATTTAAATTTTTTAAAAAATTGTTTTACCTGGGCCGCCGACTCCTGCAGGTTAATTGTCACCATTGCAAAATCTTTATCTTTAAATCTTTGATGTAATTTTTCCATGTGCGGCATTTCAATCCGGCAGTCAAAACACCAGGTGGTCCAGAAGTTAAGAAAAACAATCTTGCCCCTGTAATCGGAAATTCTGACCGATCGACCGTTCAGATCCATCAGCCTGACTTCAACCGGTAGCGCGTTAACAGATTTAATAACACCCATGCCACTAAACAACCGGTCTAATTCCCCGCTGTCGTTCCCGGCCAGCGTTTCGGCATCAAACAGAAAAAATGCAACGAATCCGGCAAAAAGCAGGGCCATAAAAAAAAGATAAACTGGTCCGCTGTCTATATATTGTTTCATTCCACCAGGTTCAACTCCATAAAATTTGGCTTATTTACAGTCACCCGCTGGTTTAAGGGTTTAAGGTATAAAATTTTAGCGAACCCAGAACCTCTGAACTCTGAACCTTGAACGAATTCCTGCATCATTTATACAAAACACCCGGCACACCTCTGTTAAGGTTGAAGTCAAGCGTCACGTCCCCATTCTCCGGGACCGTGACGGCTTCTTTTTCAGTTTTGAGCTTTTCGTGCCAGGTTTTAATATTATAGTTTCCCGGGGCAGCATCCGCCAGGCCCTCCAGTCCTGCCTGTTGCAGATAACCTGCATCGGGAATCTGATAATTCCCTTTTTTGTCCGTTACTGCGAAATAGGGATTTTTCATCACCAGGATATACGCCGCCATTTCAGCGTGGACGTCGCACCGAACTTCGACGATGCCGGGTTTATCAAATAAGACAGCTTTACTATCCCCGGGTTTATAGCTACCCAGATTGAATTTTTTAGTCCGGGACATGGAAAAGATATTGTGATCCACCTTGTCGTTGTTGGGAAATTGAACTGTGGAGCCCACCAAAACCGGCAACACATGGGGTATAAACTCCAGGTTGCGCTGATCCATGACGAAGTTTGTCTTTGACAGATCCATGGAGCCCGAAGGTGCATTCGTTAAATAAACCAATACATTGTCCGGAGAGCGCAATCCTTTTACCTTTACGGTTCCTTTAATTTTTCCGGCCTGCGCCAGGCCCGGGGAATATATAAATATTAAAAGCGCAAATAATATTACGATTACAACATATCTTCGCAATTGAATGTCCTCCCTGCATTACCAGACACTGCTGGTAATTAAGATATCATTAACATTCCAGCTTTTGACATTCGCCAAAGGCTTGAAAACGGGTCGATAGATGAGACTGGCCTCGGCCGTCGGTTCGTCTGCGGGATCTTCGAGGGCAAATTCGTATTTGAGCGTCACGGTCTTTTTAGGCCTGATGCGGGTATCGGATACGACCCGGGTGGCATTCCAAAAAGGTACGTTCAGATTGCCTTTGTCATCGCCAAGTACCCGGGCAAATGCCTCCCCGGGCAGGCCGGCGTAGTTTCCTTTTGTGATGTCGCCAATTCCAGTCCAATCGGGAAGCCGACTGCCCGTAATCAATTTTAATGGTTTGCCGCTGGAATCCATGGCCTTGAGCAGCAGCATCACGCTGCGCATGGTCTCACCCGTAGGCACCCAGTGACCCCCATTGGTGTTGGTAATGTAAACATTGATGTTGAGTTTATTGCCGGTAATCTCCCCTTCCAATTCCAGCGAAAGGGCGGTTTTCAGCTGGGTTTCGGTGCCCCCGTCAAAATGGTGCGGGCGAATGTTATTCGGTGAACGGTATGTGCCCCACATGTTTCTGGCGTTTCCGTCGACGACATAGTTGTCATACGGCAGCATCTCCTTGCGCCAGCTCATATGACAATCCTGGCATTTCTTGCCTTTGTTGGAGTCATCAGCAGGCAGCTGGTCCTGCCATTGCTTCCATTCCCGGTAGGTGGTTTGGATGGGCAGGTAGGTGTTATCTTCCAATTCGAACCCTTTCAATTCCGAAACAGAATATACCTTGCCGGCATCCCAGGCTTTTCCCTTCTCCAGCTTTTGGAAATGGTTGTGGCAAATCGAACAAAACTTTCCCTGATCGAAAACCGGGTTATACGATGCGGCCATCGGGGGTGCCGTCACATCGTCGTAAGGACCGAACACGAGGATGGAGTTTCCCCGGGCCGGGGATTGTCTTTCCTGAACTGCAGTGGTGCCGCTGGGTTTGGTTTTGTCCTTGATGACGTTTCTCACCTTGTGGCAGTAATCACAGCTGATCCCGTCCCATTCTGTCAGGGGAGAGCGCAGCACGTCCGATAAATCTTGTGAATAGGGGACATTGCCGGCAACTGATGGTGCATGACAGGTGGTACAGTTGCCGTCACTGGTCGGGTTGTCCAGCCGATACCCCGGGCCGATTTCCGGCCGCAGAAGACCGTCTGTTCCGTAATACATATCCAGCACTTTTGGATTGGAAGTGGTGTGAGCCATTTTGGATTGGTCATAGTACCGGGTCAAATTGACATGGCACCTGGAACAGGTGACCGGTGAGATAAACCGATAACGAGGGTTGTCATTGAGATAAACCGGATTGAGGAAGATATCCTGGATTCGACCGGAGCGATTGGCTAACTGCCCGTTGTTGAACCAGCCTTCCTTGGCGGCGGTAACGATCAGTTGCGAGCCCGGCATGTATGAGGATTGAAGTTCATAGTATCCCTGGCGATCGGTAAGCGTGTAATTTTCTTCACCGGCAATTCGCACCCGGGCATTTTCCAGAGGGCCATATTCAGAAATGACCCGGCCCCGGATGACAACCGTCGGGCGATTTTCGGCCGAGGTTTGGGCGATACCCGCTTTAATGGAATATCCGGCTACTATTAATCCTGCCAAGACGGCCGAACCGAGTAAAATGAATTTTAAATTTCGCTTCAGCATGACTTATTTCCTAACCCGGGAAGACCGGAATCAAACAAAATGAACCCCTTACGAAAACACGAAACAGAATAAAAGAAATTCCATTTCGTGTTTTCGCAGATATGAAATCCGCCTCTCTCCGAGCTGTAGGCTCTTCGAGCCGGAAGCCGGCGGATGCCACAAACAGATCGAAAAAAATACGCAAGAAGCTAAGCCCTTACTATCAGCGTGCCCTGCATGTTCTGATGGCTGTCGCCACAGATGGCATTGCAGGAGAAGGTAAAGACGCCGGCCTTGTCGGCTTTAAACGACACATACGTAGTCTTGCCGGGCTGAATCCCATCGGTTAAAAAAACAGCGAAATCTTTCAGGCTGAATCCATGAACCACATCACTGCTGGTTAACTTGAAAACGACCAGGTCGCCTTTTGACACTTCAATAACTGGTTTTTCAATGGGCTGTCCCTGCTGCTTCCAGAGGGATACAGCCTGGTAGGCCGGAACATCACCGACTATCCAGCCTCGTTCGGCATTCCCGGTCAGGGTAAAATGCCTGGCATTCGGCGGGATTTTGGTCGATGAAATATATCCATCATAAAACTTAATTCCCAAAGGCAGACCCGCTACAACCAATACAATCACAGCCAGAAAAAAGAGATCCAGTCTTTTATTACCTGTTCGCATGGGAAACTCCTCTAAAGAATCAGTTCAGTAATATCAGGCGTCCGGAACGTTTATCCACGCCCAGCAGTTGCACAACTTCCTGGCCTTCGTTGATTATTTCTATTTCATAAAAACCGCCGTTATCTTTGATTTGACCGATTTCAAGGTTTGGGTTTAGCCTTTTAACATAATTGGTTACAATATCCCGGGCCTGATTTTCAGATACATCCGATTTTTTTGCCAGAATTTCACCTGAATCGCGCCTTTGGGGCACATAGTCACCGCCGCCGGATTGCCCCCAGCCGCATGCGCCGGCAATATCTACTGTTACCAGATTAATCATACCCATGAGGGCCAGAATTGAAACACCAAGAATTAATGCTCTGATTTTTTTGGTCATGGTTAAACCTCCTTAATTATTTTGCTGATGGTTGAATATATTTCTCGAAAAATGCCTTCTTCCGTTAATATGCGATATGACCCGTCCGCTGCAACACAGTGAATGCGCTTCGATCTATGGGGCAGCCGCGCGACGATCAAACTGTTATTTTCCTCTTGCCTAAAGCAACGAATGTGCCACAAACCGCCGGATGGCGCATTGATTTACTAACCTGCTGAAATGCATGGAATTTGTGGCTGAATCACCCAGCCTAAAAGAGCCGGCAAAATGTAGTCAGCGGCACCCCTCTGATCCAAACTGGATCGTAACTATCCAGGCCGTCAACCGGAGTGCATAAAAATTACCCGGTTTGCGACAGGCTTTAGAATTAGACGGGTCGGTTATGATTGGATGGATTCAACAAAGAAGAGAAAGATTGAGTAAATAGATTGGCGGTGCATCCGTCACTACTGAAGAATAATGTGATGAAAGGGTGCTGTTGGAGAAAAGGTTTCTGTTGAACTGGTTAACCGGTCCTGCGGGCATGCCGGATTCCTGGTGATGGCCGGCTTTGACAGCCGAAACTAGAGCGACCTGGCTGTCAAGGATTCGACTGGTTGCGATACCGCAAGCGTTGCCTGGGGTTTGGGGCTGGCAACCGAAAGGCTCGGGATTCGAATGCGGGTCTGCAACATGGCGATGGTTCATTTGACCGCACTTCAGGCAATCCGCATCACCGTTGCATCCGCCGGCAAACGCATTGGCAACGAACATAAATATGCTGAAAATCAGAATCAGCGGTATGCTCAGGGATTTATTCGAAAACATTTTATGTATGCGTGATTTTAATTTCATACTGATTTGATAGTATATATTAATGCTATTTTTCCGTCAAGCCTAAAGTTAATAAATCAGAACGCGGGCATGGGCATCTGACCCCAGTAGTTGCGCTGCGGGGTTTTGTCAGCACTCAGCACCCGATTTTTGCCAGCGTCGACATCAACACGCAGCACAGGCAAATGTTTGACCGTAAACGCCAGCGCTTCGTCGGCAGAAGCATACTGCCCGTCGGGCCAGGTCAGTTGAGAGAAGATCAGGCGCATGGGGCCGTCACTCATATGGCCCACCATCTCCTGGTGGCTGCGGCGACCAAAAAACGGAAATATAAAACCGATAACAGATCTGAACGAACGCCGGGAACTTTGGCGCATGCCGGACATATCCGGCTGGCTAAACAGACCCTGCATCATGTAATTTATGGGCATGAGATGCACCATAAATCCTTTATGCCCCTGCTTGCGTAAATCTTCGATTAATGTGGCAAGTTGGTTGTCTTGCAAGGCGATGTCGACCATATTTTTTATAGATTCATCCGACCGCGGTATGATCGAAACGGCTGAGAGTTGTTTATCAGGAATTTTTACGATTGAGGTCCTGGAAATTGTATAACCCCGCAGGCCAAACGCTGCGACAATAAAAAGCGCCAGCGTGAGCATGTAAGCCAACCCCAGCGACAGCCCTCTTGAATTGATCCAGCCGAACAACAGCTGAAATATTTTGCCGCCGGGATTACCCGGCAGAAACATTCCTGTCCGCTCCATGTACAGGCGGTAGCTGTCTGCGTGCTGTGCCAACATGCGCTGTTCCTCATGTCGCGCCAGTAGATAATAGATAAACAGCATACTGACGTACATAATCAGGATAAAAAAGCGCGCCCAGAACAGGAGCAGACCCATGCCGGCAATCGCCAGAAACAGATACTGGGGATGACGGATCCAGCGGTACAGCATTCCGGTCACCACACCTTTGCGGCGAATCTTAGCCGTGTAGATTTGAATAGCGCCGATAAAAAATGCAATGATGCCAAGGGAGAACAGGGTTCGCCCAAAGCCATTGATAAAATTAAGCAGATCACTTTTTGAGACGACCGCATGCGGTAAAAAAAAGCCGGTCATCCAGGCCGTAGCCGGAAACGCATAGAGCACATTGAGCAGCGGACCATACCCGGCATAGAAATAGGCCGCAAAGGGGCTGATCATGATAATGATTTCGAGTCCGATTAATAAGTAAACGATGATTACAGAACTGCGAACTATTTTCCCACGCAAGTTCATAATTTATGGTCTCCTATCTTCTTATATGTATTTTCAGAATGCACGTGCAGACAATGCTATTTGAACTTAGCTCGATTCGCTCATCCGCCGGCGGAGAATGATGGAAAGGTGGAATACTGGAATATTGGGTCCATTCCCCATTATTCCATCTTTCCAACATTCCATCATTCCATTTACCGGTATAAGGCTGGTGCTGTTAAAAAAAAATATAATTTCAGTTAAATGTAGAATTTCCGAGACGTTTTTATTGCTATGCGCCATTACAAAATTGCAGGGTGGGAATTCCGAAAAGCGGATAATTCCGGTCCACATTGCCGATTCCCAGTCCCAGAATTTGGTTGCTGCAAAAAAGCTGCGGAGCATCGTAAAAATCGTTGAACCCATATGGCGCCACATCATAATCTGCGAGCGCCATGAACGGAATCTTGCGCTCCGTCATCAAATCTGCAAAATGGGGATGGGTAATCGTCAAAAACTGAAAACCTTCCGGCCCCCAGCCAGTGTCGGTACCCAACCTTTTGCGCAGCTGGGATACTGTCAGGTTTACGAGGTGTTTTCCGGGCTGCAGCCTGGCATAGTAGAACCCTTTGGGACGCGGTGGCGCACCGGGCCGCAATCGGATATCGTCCGGTTTTGCAAAATCGATGTATTCACACTGCCAGGTTTTGCCTTTGCGGCGTTTGTAGCCATAATCCCATGCCAGCTCGCCGGAAAGCACCGCATCCGAATTGCCGGACCCGTCATCGCCAAAACCATAAAAAAGGGCGGTACCGATAAACCCCCCGGGTAATCCACCATAGGCAAATACGGTTGATATTTCCTGCTCGTCAAATTCTTCC
>Ga0210062_1000074_pt1 | contig 27293 bp, 22 predicted proteins | sample Muzzi_CordA_D2_FD_185528 | JGI IMG/M metagenome (GOLD analysis project Ga0210062, IMG submission 185528) | Wetland microbial communities from San Francisco Bay, California, USA, that impact long-term carbon sequestration - Muzzi_CordA_D2 (SPAdes) | ecosystem: Environmental > Aquatic > Marine >...
ATGTCGCTTCGCTCCGGCTATTTTAAATCGAAAGAATACCTTTTACTACTTTATATGAATGCTTACCTCTCAGATATATTCAACGTGTCGTGTTGAAAATATCCCCTGGCGTAGAATTGTCTTTTGATTCTGTTTTTCGTTCAGAAATATTGGTATCAACTATTCAGCAATTACATAATCTTTCAGGTTCACGTTCATGAAACTGACTCGCTTGAATTCGCTGGTCATCGGGTAGGGAGCAGTTGCATCGATACCCATTTTTGTTACGGTCCCGCCTTTGCCGTCCGGATTTATTTTAACCATCGGGTTAAGAATGTGGCCACTCTGATCCGGTATTATAAGCAGGTCTCGATCAGGGTTAAAACGGGTTGTGACGGCCCAGTTCACCTCATTCGGATCATACAGGTTGACATCTTTGTCCACCACCACGACGCGCTGGAGCGGTTCGAAGGCCTTGAACGTCTCTTTAATCGCCTGCTTTCCGATCCCAGCCTGATCTTTATCTACCTGGATCACAACGCCGTAAAATCCGCATCCCCCGTGGTCCAAATACACTGCTTTAAGTTGGGGGATTTTCTGTTTAACAATGTTGAATATCTTGGCCTCAGCTGTAAATCCCACCGCATTCCAAACCTCTTGCCCGGACAAAAGGCTGTGAAATACAGGATTTTTTCGGTGGGTAATCGCGAGCACCTTCATAACCCATCTTTTATCGCGTGAAGCATAGTATCCGGTTACCTCGGCAAAAGGTCCCTCCTTTTCCCGGACACGGGGGAGGATCTCAGCCTCGATCACAAATTGGGCATCGGCAAAGGCCGGCACATCAACCGTTTGAGCTTTAATTAAAGGGATCGGCCGTCCGATAATATGATTGGCGATAGTGTATTTACCGTCACCCTGACCGGGAATGATGGATGCCAACCAGGGTGCCAGGCCGACACCATTATTTATGGTCACAGGAAGCGGGTTGTTCCTGGATTCCATTATGTCCAGGTAGGCTCCCAGATGGCGGCCGGGATCAATCAGAAAGGTCAGGCGGTCTTTGCGGGTGACCATCAATCTATGGATGGATGTATTGGGAATGCCTGTCTGCGGATTATTCACAACAACCACCGATGAGTCAAAATACCGGCCGCCGTCCTTCATCGCATGCAGCGGGATCGGCAGCTTATTAAGGTTGACCTCGTTTTCAACTACCTCATTGGCCGGGCCTTTAGCGATAACCATTGACGGCAGGTGATCTTTATTTTTGTTCCAGGATCCGATTGCTTCCGCAATGGCAAAGGGAATTTTTTCCTTGGGCATCCCAAAAAGCCGGCCGACAATTTCACGATTCCATAGCATCCCCATAAATACCGGATATTTGTTGCCCTTGACACGCTCAAACAGAATGCATTTGCGGCCTTCAAACTTCTTGGCGATCCCTGCCAGCTCGTATTTTGAAGAAACCGCCGATTTGACCCGCACCAGGCTTCCGGCCTTTTCGAGATATTCGATGCAGCTGGTAAGTTCCGTGAGCCTCTTTGCTGTGCTGGCAGGCATTTTCTTTTGGGCAGCTTTGTCAGAATCTTTTCTCATGATTTTCGCTCCTTTTTAACCAATCTGCCGCTAAGTTCAGCAGACGTTTCGTATGAATTTTTCGCCGTCAGACAAAAGTTTTTCCCGGCAACATACTACATACAACCAACAACACGCGTTGGGCAGTTTTGTTCACCCAGGGTTTCGATACCTCACCGCATGATCTGATATCCTGGCATCATGGCAGTTATTCCTTGATATAGGGCACCCCGATCGAAGCCGGTGGGGTGGCGCGGCCAATGGCACTGGCCAGAACGAGGATGGTGAGTACATAAGGAATCATGTCGATAAATTGCGACGGCACCACCTTCGGCAGGTAGGGCTTGATGGCTTCACCGAAACCGAACAGCATTCCGGCACCGGCAGTGCCAAAGGGGGTCCACTTGCCGAAGATCATGGATGCCAGACCGATAAAGCCCCGGCCGGCACTGATACCTTTGACAAAATAATGCGCGTGCTCCAGGGACAGATAGGCACCGGCCATGCCGGACAGGGCACCGCTGATAATTACCCCCGTATAGCGCATCTTCGCCACGCTGATTCCCAGGGTGTCGGCTGCCTGGGGATGCTCGCCCACCGAACGCAGGCGCAGTCCGAACACGGTTTTGAATATGATAAAATGAGAGGCGATTACAATGGCGACGGTCAGAAAGACTAAAGGCGGGATCTGGTTGAAGATTACTTTGAAAACCGGGATTTTATGTAAAACGGGTACCCGCAGATAGAATTCAACTTGAATCTGGGTTCGATTGTACAACAGCCAGGCACAGAACACGGTAATTCCTGCCGCGAAGATAATCAGCGCCAGACCGCTGACAATCTGATCGGCTTTAAACGTCACGCAGACCACGGCATGTACCACTCCCAGCAGCATACCGGCCAGAATTGCTGCCAGCAGCCCCAGCCAGGCGCTGCCCGAGGCGTTGGTCGCGGCAACAGCCGTAAAAGCACCGGTCAACATCATGCCCTCAAGACCGATGTTCACCACCCCGGAGCGTTCCGAGTAGGTGCCGCCCAGTCCGGCCAGGATATAAGGAATTGCCAGTCGAATACTGGAGGCAAAAATCGCCAGTATCGTATCCATCAATTCTGAACCTCCCGCCGCTTCTGGATAGATTTGATCAAACGTTTGGTGATTTCACCACTGACCACGACGAAGATTAAAATCGCCGCTTTCAAAACCAGCACGAGTTCCCGGGGCACCCTGGTGGAGACGTCAATCGCCAACCCGCCATAATCCAGAATACCGAACAGCAGTGCCGCCAGGACCACACCGAATGGGCTGTTGCGCCCGATAAAGGCCACGCCGATCCCGTCAAACCCCAAACCTTCAAAAGCACCGTAAAGAAAGCGATGCTTGTACCCCATCACCTGGTTCACCCCGGCCAGGCCGGCGACGGCACCGCTGAGGGCCATTGCCAGAACCGTATTCTTGCCGACGCTGATTCCGGCGCATTCGGCGGCCGTTGGGTTAAAGCCCACCGCTCGAATCTCATAACCGATTTTGGTGTGCCTTAAAAGAAAGGCTGTAAAAATAGCCGCGCAGACGGCCAGCAACACGGCTGTGTTGAGCAAATTGCTTTTCGGAAAATCAATGCCGATGGCGTTCAGGTACTCGGCCATTCTGGAGAGCTGGGCGCTTTCAGCGATCTTATGGGTTTGCGGGATCCAGGACTCTGCGGGTTTGTAGGCCATGGTTAGATACTGGGCAAAAGCCACGGCGATCCAGTTCAGCATAATGGTGGTAACCACTTCATGCACACCGCGCCTGGCTTTCAAATAGCCGGGAATCGCCGCCCACATGGCCCCCACAATCGCACCGGCTAAAATGCAAAGCGGAATCAGCAGCAAGGCCGGCAACTTGATGAAGGTAAATCCAATCCAGGTAATCGCAAAGCCCCCCATCACCATCTGGCCTTCCCCGCCGATATTAAACAGACCGCATTGAAAGGCCAGCGCCACGGCCAGTCCCGTAAATATCAATGGTGTTGCGCGATACAGGACATTGCCCCATCCGTCCCGGTTGCTGAGTGCCACCGTAAATATCGCGTTGTAGACCTGTAAGGGATTTTCCCGGATCCGGGTTTGTCCGGCAATCAGTGCGCCATAAGATCGGTAACCTTGCTCACCGATTGCTGATTGAACATCCTTTTTAAAATCCGATGTATTGGCGTATTCCTTGCCTTCAAGGGCCTGCAAACTTTCCAGCACACCTGCCGGAAGACCTTTTTCCTGCAATTGGACAAGTGCCGCCGGCGTAAAGATAAAGCTTTTGATGAACACCAGAATAATGATCCCGCCCACCACAAATGCCAGCATCACGGCCACAACCGGTGAAAGAATCCCCAAAACGGTTTGATATCGGAAAAGTCGACCGAGTTTCAACTCTGATCTCCACTTTCACAATTAAGGAATGGATTCGATTATATCCTACTATTCTTTGACAGGATCCACAGGATTTATTGGATTTTTTATTTCCTGATGAAATAAAGAATACCCGATCGCCGACGGCGAGGCAGGTTATAATCAGCATAAGTTAGCTGCATTTTATTGCTGCCGAAGCTAAAGAAAGAACCATATGTTTGAAATTCTTCTTTCCACCGAAGGTGGATTGTGTCCTACCAATTTTATCCGGAAATTGATGAAGACAAAAAAATATCCTGATAATTCTGTAAATCCTGTCTGGTTTAATGAAACATTATCGAATCCATGCCAATAAAATTAATCCTGGGATCAGGAATCAATCTCTGTGACCTCAGTGGTCTCTATTAAAGCGGGCGAGAAATTTAAACTTAATCAACCGGTCAACTTCCTTCCCCTCCGGTCATCATCAGTCCCAGACGTTCTTCAGTGGCCTCGGCCGGATCCAGGATGCCGACGATCTGCCCGCCGTACATCACCGCAATCCGGTCCGATATTGAAAGGATTTCCTCAAGATCCGCCGAAACCAGCAAAACGGCCTTACCGTCGTCGCGTGCCCGCAGCAGGCGTTGATGAATGAATTCGATGGAGCCGACATCGATGCCCCGGGTGGGCTGGGCGGCAATCAGAAGTTTGGGATTCTGGTCAAACTCCCGGGCTACAATTACCTTCTGCTGATTGCCGCCGGACAAATTGCCGGCCGGATTTTCCTGATCCGATGGACGGATGTCAAATTCCTGCAGCAGTCGTTGTGCTTTTTCCCTGATTGGAACAAAATTGATCACATCCAACAGCAGGTGCCGCACATATGGCGACCGGTAGTGAATACCCAGTACCATATTTTGGGCAACCGAAAAATCCAGCACCAACCCCCGGCGATGCCTGTCTTCCGGTATATGGCAGGTACCGCGCTCTCTGATCATACGCGGCGAAAAATTGGTGACCTCCCGGCCGTTCAGCTCCACCAGGCCGCTTTGCACCCGGCGTAGACCGGTCAATACCTCAACCAGCTCGGATTGACCATTACCCTCGACGCCGGCGATGCCGAAAATTTCGCCCTCACGAACGTCAAACGATATGCCGTTTAGGGCCGGCAGGTTTTTATTGTTCAGCGCGTTTAGACCCTTGACCGTCAATACAATTTCTCCGGGGGCAGCCCGGGTGTGCTGCACCCGGAACAGAACCTGACGGCCCACCATCATGGTCGCAATTTCCTGGCGGCTGGTATCCTGAACGGGAACGGTACCGACGACCTGGCCCCGCCGCATGACGGTTACCGTATCGGAAATTGCCATTACCTCCTGCAGTTTGTGGGAAATAAAAATAATGGTCTTGCCCCGATCTTTGAGCGAACGCAGGATTTCGAACAGTTCGCCGACTTCCTGGGGAGTTAAAACGGCTGTGGGCTCATCCAGAATAAGGATTTCCGCCCCGCGATAGAGAACCTTGATAATTTCGATGCGTTGTCCGAGGCCGACACTGAGTGTTTCGACTTTAGCCGTGGGATCCACTTTCAGCCCGTACTGCTCGGAAAGCTCGCGCACGATCTGGTTGGCCCGGGCTATGTCGACCATACCGACGCTGGAAGGCTCCTGGCCCAGGACCACATTTTGCGCGACCGTGAATGGCGGAATCAGCATGAAATGCTGGTGCACCATGCCGATACCCAGCCGGATGGCATCGCCGGGATCGGATAGTTGCACGTCCTGTCCGTTAATCGATATGGTACCCGTATCCGGTTGCAAAAGACCGTACAGGATGTTTACGAGGGTGGATTTGCCGGCACCGTTTTCGCCAACCAGGGCATGGATTGTCCCCTGGAGCACGGCGAAATTCACATCATCATTGGCCAAAACCAGGGGAAATTTTTTGGTAATGTGACGCATGTCAACGGCGTAATCCGCCACGGCACCGACTCCTTATTTCTCCGGAACCTTGATGGCGCCGGACAGAATCTTTTTCTCGGCTTCGGTGACCTTATCGATCATGTCCGGTGTAACCAGATCTTTGTTGAATTCATCCAGGGCGTAATAGACGCCGTGATAGGTCTGCCCCTCGATTTGAACCGTGTCGCCCAGGCCGAAAACCCGAACCCCCGCGTTAAATTTTCCTTCGCTCAGGTCCTTGACGGTCAGATACACGGCCACATCAACCTGCTTTAACATACTGGTCAGGCCGTAGTTTTTGCCGGTCTCCTTAACGTGGCCAAGATGGTTTTGATCGGAGTCGACCCCGATAACATAGACTTTGCGTTCTTTACCGGCCTCGTACACCCCGGCGCCGGTCAAGCCGGACGCATGATAGATCACATAAGCGCCCCGATCAATTTGGGCCAGTGCCAATTCTTTGCCTTTAACCGGATCGGCAAACGCCGCCGGGGTTGTTCCGGCATAATCACTAAAGATTTTGCAGCCCGGGAAGGCATATTGCACGCCGGCCTTGAATCCGGCCTCAAACTTATGGATCAACGGCACATCCATGCCGCCGACAAAGCCGACTGTATCTTTGCCGTCGGTTTTGGCCTTCATCCCGGCAATAATCCCTACCAGGAAGGATCCTTCATGCTCGGTAAACAACATCGATGAGACGTTGGGTTTATCCGGAATAAATCCGTCTATGATCGCAAACTTCGTATTCGGAAAATCATCGGCAACGGCCAGAATCGCGTCGGTAAAGAGAAATCCGACGCCAAATACGAGATCAAATCCCTGGCTGGCAAGCATCCTGACGCCGGTTTCCCGGTCGGCATCCGCGCCCGGTTCGATTTCAACGTGCGAAATACCCATCTTCGAGGCCCACTGCAAACCGCGATAAGCCGAATCATTGAAGGATTGATCCCCTTTGCCGCCGATATCAAACACCATACCAATTTTCAGTTTTGCCGCCCAGGCGCCACCCGCCGCCAGGCCGCACACTAATATCAAAATGCATATAATAAACAGTGTCTTTTTCGCCATAACATACCTCCTTTACGATTTTAAGGTAAGGTTGACCGAATTGTCACTTGCATTACAAATGCTATAATAATAAATAAAGCGAGGATCAAGCACAAAAGATAATAGGATAGTAAAGTGTCAGATGCCAATATCAGAGCCATCATTTGGGATTATGACGGAACCCTGGTGGATACCCGGCTCAAAAACCTGAATGTGACCAGGAGTATTATCCAAAGCATCACCGCCACAGATGCTTTGGAGTTTCCGGCTTTACGATCGCTGGAAAATTATTATTCAGCCAACCGAAGCGCTTCTAATTGGCGCGAGCTTTATCGACTGGAGTTCAATTTAAGCGAAAAGCAGATTGATGAAGCCGGTCGAATGTGGACAGCCTATCAGCTCAATGACAAGACCGAGGTTGCCTGCTATGAGGGAATTGAGGCAGTTATTAGCGATTTGGCTAAATTCCCGAATGGTATTGTTTCTCAGAATTCCAGAAGCAGTATTGCCCTGAATTTGGAGAAAATAAGTCTGCTGCCATTTTTCAAATATATTGTCGGTTATGAAGAAGTCGATTTAGATAAACAGAAACCGGCGCCGGACGGATTACTGCGCTGTATACAAAAACTGTCGGCACTGGAGTCCGGCTATGTATGCTATATCGGTGATCATGAGACGGATGTGCAATGCGTTTGCGCCGCCAACCGCGCGTTGCGCAAAGACGATGTCGATGTTCGGATTGTCAGTATCGGCGCATGTTATGATTCGGAGACGGATACCTCGGCCTGGCGTATCCGTCCGGACTTTGAGGTTCATCGGGTTGAAGATATTTTGAAGACCGTTGATCATATCGCCCGTAATTCAGCCTGACGATATTAGATCGGATCTAACCGGTAAGTTATGGATTATATCCTTAAAACTTACCCAACCAGTCAACTATTCACCCAATCAACTACCTGAAAAAGGAGTCCATTGTGGCCAAGCTTTATTTCCGTTATGGTGCGATGAACTGCGGTAAATCCACAGCGCTGATCCAGGTGGATTACAATTATCGGGAACGGAACATGAAGACGTTGATCATCAAGCCCGAGACCGACACCAAGGGCCGTGATAAGGTGATCTCAAGACTTGATGTGGAACGCCGGGCGGATATCATCGCCACGGAAAAAGACAATTTGTATCTGATAATCGAAAACTGGCAAAAGGAAAAGGGCCCGGTCCACTGCGTGCTGGTGGATGAAGCCCAATTCTTGACGCATTCCCAGGTGGATCAGTTATTCGAGACGGCGGTGATCCAGGATATTTCCGTCATCTGCTATGGCCTGCGCACCGATTTCCTGTTAAACGGGTTTGAGGGCAGCGCCCGTCTGCTGCTGATGGCGCATAGCATCGAAGAGCTTAAGACCATCTGCAAATGCGGCCAAAAAGCGATCGCCAACGGCCGCAAGATCGGAGGGCGGTTTGTCTTTGAGGGCGCCCAGGTCGTGATCGAAGGTGAGGCCAGTGTCGAGTATGAATCGCTGTGTGCCCGCTGCTATTTCAAGTTTAAAAAGGAATATGAGAAAGGTAAACAATCATAGGGCGGGCCTTCGGTTTGGTGACTGAGTTGTTATTTTAGCCTGAGCCAATCTCAGGCTTTTTTTTCAGCTGCATCAGTCTGGGAGACGGCGGCGGCTGCGCCGGCTTCAAGCAGCTTCTTGTTCAGGCTGCTGCCGGGCGCAGGAAACTCTTCCTGGTTCTCGGCGGCTTCAGCCCCGGCGGCATCCGGCGGTAGATAAACGGTAACATTTCGATGGGCAAATTCAATGCCCTGGGTTGCAAAGCGCTCCTGGATGCGGCGGTAGACCTCGCGGCGGATCACAAATTGATCTCCCGGTTTGGTCTTATACTTCACCCGCAGGATCATTGCAGAATCATCCATCTCTCGCACGCCCTGGGATTTTATTTTGCTGAGCAGCAGCGGGCCGGTTTCAGGATCTTTTTCCAATTCTTTGCTTATATTTTTGACAATTTTTCTGATTTTTTCAATATCCGCATCATAGCGGACACGAACATCTAGCTTGGTGATAATATAGTCCCGGCTGAAATTTTGGACCGATCCCATATCACCAAATGGTATGGTATATATCATGCCCCGGGGGTGCCGCAGTCTCAGTGATCGCATGGATATATGCTCCACCATACCCTTGGTGCCGGCGGTTTCAATATAGTCGCCAACCCGGAAAGCATCATCCATGAGAAAAAAAACCCCTGAAAGAATGTCTCTCACCAGGGTCTGGGACCCGAAACCGACGGCAATTCCCAGGATACCCGCCCCGGCCAGCAGCGGCCCGATATTAATACCCACGGCACTCAGGGTGATCAAAATAACGGTTACCCCGATCAGCGTCAGGATAACTTTGCGCAGCAGGGTCAGCAGCGTTCCTTTGCGTGATCCTTCGCCGCCTTCTTCCGTCTCTTCCTGATCTTGCCCGGATCGGGGGCGGTTTTCCTCGAGTTTGCGGTCAATGATCGTTCGGCAAATTTCCCAAACCACATAAGCCAACAGAAGCGTTGCAAATATGCTCGAAGCCGACTGGACGACGGAGCGCCCCAGCGGCAGATCCAGGCCCCACAGATTCATCACCCAGAAAAACAGGGCGCAGGTGATAAGAATGCCCATCAAATTTCGAATCAGGGGCAAATTGCGCATGAAAAGCGGTTCTTTCTGATCTGACGAACCATCAGCGTGCCTGGCAGATACCGGCTCCGGCGGCAGGGCAACTTTGGCGAGCGCAGATACCACGGATATATCCACATCCTTTGGCAGGATATCCTGATTGACAATGCGGGGGTCCAATAGTTCGGTCTGCCCGGAGGCAATCAACAGCAAGCGGTTGCCGATGGAAAAGAGCAGCAATCCAAAAGGAATGCTTAAAATCGTCAACAGCAGCGGCAGCACCAGGTCTTTTCGATACAGAATCAAATTGACTTGCCAGAGCACCTCGAATCCTAAAAGCCCCAAACAGGCCATGGGAAACCACAGGCGTTTTATTTTGTTGCCTGAAGACGAGGGGCGTGATTCAGATTCCCGGTGCGTTTTCATAATTAAGCGCGTAATCCGCGCGCGATCCATCCAGAGAATGGCCAGTAAAATAATAAATTGAAACAGGCCCAAATGGGCATAAAAAAGTAAAAAGACACCCTCACCCAGGCCGTGGCTTCTTAACAGCAACAGGGTTTTTGTAGCAAAAAGACTGACTGTGATAAAGGTCATAAATCCAATGAAATACGTTGCGGCTGAGGGACAATTCTGCGGCGCAACCCGCATATGGGGCGCTTTTGGCGAATACAAGGCGTTCAATATAATAAAGGCCAGGCGGATGATGAAAATCGGCGGTAAATAGATCACGGCCAGTTCGTACAGCGGGCTTTGGGTCGGATAGAACAGCAGGTAGAGCCCCAGGATCGTAAATGCGAATACAGCCAGAGAGGCCAGCTCCAGCACGGTGCGCGCTGAAAGTCTGGCAATTAACTCTAAAAATGATTTGGGAATGGTGCTTTGAAGCTGCCGCTGATACTTTTTTATCGTAATATTGAAGAGTCTTTCCACGCCGAATCCAATGGCAATCAGCAGCATAAACAGCAATATAATATTTGCCAGATGCCCCATTCCCCTTCCTCCGATCATATTGTTAAGCGCTTTTGCTAACTGCTCAGGCGCCTCTGAATATTTTGAAAGCACAAAAGACAATTGCTGGCCGAATATGGACAGATGGTCTTTGGCGCCTTTAATGTAACGATGAAAAGCCGATTGCTCGATCAGAGATTTTGTTTCGGCATTGGATATACCCGTTAGATCCTGCGCGAAGGCAGTTGATGCCTTATTGGCGGCGCCATCGGTTGAACCGGTCTCATTCGTCTGAGCCGCCAAAGCGGGATTCAATATGATGGTGAAAATGAGAAGCAAAACAGTTGAAATTATCCTTTGATTGAATTTTATCATGATTACACCCGATTATTCCTTTTGAAGATGCGTACCCCGCACATCCGATTATTCAAAAAAAGCATCTGACAGCAAAAATTAAGCACTTTTTAAAAACAAATCAAATAAAGCGTTTGCCTGATTAATGTTCCGATATCGGTGAGGTTGATAGACCGCTTTGGAGTATCAGCAGCGGGCTGCCGGTTGACAACAGCGAAGGTGCGAAATGGAGGGAGCAGGAGCTCAAGGACCTGGAGCGCGCCATGGCAAGATCCCCACCTGAGACGAGATCACCGACTGCTCCAGCGTGACTGATCCCGCATCTTTTCTCTGAATTTGATGAAATATTCTAATTGGAAGCGGCCCCGGCGATTTCGGGGCAGGTATTCCGGTAAGGTTCGTTACCTATGTATTGGCGCCATTCTTCCCGGGTAAGATTGCGCTTCATCTGCGAGCAGGCTTTTGCAACCGGGTCCCCGGGCCAGATCTCCGTTACCTCGACCAACCGCCTGTCCCAACCGTCGTCACCGCAGGTCGCAATAAACCGGCTGTCGGGGCTGACCGCAACGGCTGTGAGGTACCTCAGATAGGGCAGGCGCTTGATCTCACGGCCGTCCTCGAATTCCCATACCCGTGCGGTCTCGTCCGCGTCGATCGTGGTCAGATACCTGCCATTCGGGCTCGCTACAAGGGCCAGGATGTAAATCCCGGCCGGATTCGAAAACAGTTCCGTCTTATTAGGGATATCCCACCAGCTCAGTCTGCCTTCTGTATCGCCGATCACCAGCTCCTGTCCATTCGGGGCGAACACGGCACCGGCGTCGCCATCGCTGGAAATCGGCAATTGCCATACTTTTGCGCCGGTTTCCAGGTCCCAAACCGTGGTGACGGCGCCGTCTCCGAATGTGACCAGCTTGGTTTCATGCGGGTCGAAACGCATCCCCTCGACGATACCCTCGGAGCGAAGATGGGCCACTTGCCGTCCGGTGGCCAGCTCCCACACACGCGCACTCTTGTCCAGGCTGGCGCTGGCAACGAATTTGCCGGATGGCGAAACAGCGACCGTGTAAGCGGCATCATCCTGGTGCAGACGCTTGACCTCTAAGCCTGACTGTGAATCCCAAACATACACCGTACCAAGCTCGGTGGTCGAAATCAGGTTGCCGCCGGTGGGCGCAAAGCGAACTGCATTAACGGGTGCTGCATGTTCCAGGCGGTGCAATTCGCGACCGGTATTTGCTTCCCACAGCCGCACAATGTTGTCCGGCCCGGCGGTTGCCAGGATCGGTTGATTGGGGCTGAAGTCGAGCACCTGTCTCCCTCGGAAGTTGACGTAATTTCCACGCTTGTCGTGCCTCCGTTCACGGCCGCCCATTCCGCCGTGGGGAATCCGTGCCGTGATCTCGCCCGTTTCCAGATTCCATACCAGCGTCCCGTCTTTTCCGCCTCCGGCCGCCAGCAGGCGGCCGTCATAGCTGAACGCCAGGGCGCTCACGATGTTCTCAAGGTCGATTGGGAAACTCTTATCCGACCAAGGCAGCAAGGCCAGGCCATTTCGCAGTGAACGCTGGGCATGTTGCGTATGGCCCCGCTTCATCGCCTCTGCAGCCAGGAGCACACTGAGCTGGAGCTGCTCCAATCGTTGGTTGTCCGGCATTAGTACCGCCCACCAGGTCCTGGATTTTTGATCATCTTCGGTCGCGAGCACCTGTTGCCGCAGGTCATCTGCGTGGGACGCGAGTTGTTCCACCATCTGTGCGGTCGCCTGTTTTTGACTGTAAATCCGATAGCCATACCAGCCGATGGTTACCATCAACATTACGAGGACCACAGAAAAACATCTTCGCAACAAACGTCGCCGCCGGTGTGCGCGGCGCCGCGCCTCACGCGCCTGCAATTCCTCCGAGCCGGCCGCTACTCCCTGGGAATGGATGCGCTGGATGTCTTCCGTGAGTTTTAGAAACAGCGGGGCGTTTTGGGCGCCGTTCCAATCGGAAAAATCAGCGGTCTCCGTTTGCCTGAACGGCATTGGCGGTTCGCAGTCTTGAACCTGCAATGGCAGCAGGATACCGCGCTGCCAACCCTCTGTTGCTTCAGCGCACACCCAGTCGGATTCCACCGAGTGCGCCGACCAGACGACCAAAACGCATCGGCTGTCGGTCAATGCATCCTGAATCTCCCGTGGAAATCGCTCCCCGCTGCGCAGCCGCTGGTCCCACCAGGTAGACCAGCCGCGTATGGCCGTGAAGGCATCCACCAGCCGCTTGACCTGGGGTTTGTCTTCGCGTGCATAACTGATGAATATGTCGTACATATTCGTGCTCCTTTTCAGGTTTCACTTACACATAGTAACCAAATTCGGGTGCATTGCAAGCGGGAATATATCCGGGACTTTGCAGGTGGCCCGAGAGTCGTCGATCAGCCGAATTTTAGGCAAGGGTTATGACCTGAATTTTGCACCTACTCTTACCAGCAACTCAAAAGTGTGCATCGCTATCCGCTCAATTTCGATAGATTTGGATTTAACGCAGCAACGCTGCCAGGCTGTAGACATATCCCGCTAAAACAGCTCCCACCATGGCAAACGATACGTACAGCACAAATACGCGGCGCGCGACCAGCGGCCAGACGGCCGCCATGGCCGGCAAAGTCGTGGTTGGCCCGGCAATCAGAAACGCGATTGCAGCAGCGGGATTCATGCCCTGGTTCAGCAATCCGCTGATCAGCGGCAATGCTGTTAAACTCGTTGTATAAGCCGGTACGCCCAGCAAGGCAGCTGTCAGAATTGCCAGCGGAGATTGGGCGCCCAATGATCCGGATATCCAGCTTGCCGGAACATATAGAGTTATCAGGGCCTCCAATATGAAAGCCAGGGCCATAAATTTGCCGACCATCCAGGTTGCGCTGAGCGTTTCTTTGAACAACCGGTTTTTAAATGAGATTGGACTGTCAAAACAATTGTTAGCAATCGGCCGGCTGTCGCAGCAGCTTTCATTTGACGGAACACCTGATTTTGCACCGCACGGAATCTGCCGCATGGGTGAGACATTGATATCTGATGCACCGCCTGTGCAAATAGCCGCACCGGCAGGGGTGCCCGGAAAATTTGAGGCCTGCAATACCGGTACTAAATGCAATAAAGTATCTGAAGGCGATCTATGGGTTACAACCGGATGTTTTAGCCGATAAGAATTGCGGTAAACAGTTTTTAATTGGCGCCACCCCTTTTTTATCAGATCATAGGTGCTCTGGATCGGAGCGGATTTGCGCGAGCGCAATATCGGCTGCTTGAGCCAGCCTTTTTCCATTACCATATGCGTAATAATGCCGGCCCCAAAGCTTAACAGCAACGTGGCAACCAGGCGCCAGACGGCCAGTTCCCACCCGATCATTCCGACACTTAGAAAAAAGATTTCCGGATCCATCGAAGGCGAAGCAATCCAAAACGACATCACCGGCGCCAGGGGCACCCCGCTGATCAGCAGTGAGGCAATCACGGGAATGACGCCGCAGGAGCAAAACGGGCTTAAGGCCCCCACCCCCGTGGCCAGAACAATGGCGGTAATCGGTTTGGCCGCAAATGCCCGTTTAATATATTTCGAAGCCCCCGACATCTGGATCGCCACCGCCAGGGGAATCGTCAACAGTAAATAAGGCCAGATGTGCCGGAATGATTCGAAGATAAAATTACCGATTTTTAAAATTTCGTTAAAAAACATTTTTCATACCTCCATGGGATTAATCGTATTTTTACGATATTTAAGGCCAAAAAAAATTGAACTCGTTGACTTATTTAAAATGGGACACGGATAAACACAGATTTACATGGATTTTAAAATTGATCGTAATTATACGATTAATCGCGCCAAAAAAAATGTGGTTACCCGGTCAGGCTCCTTTCATAATGTCCTTTTAAAAAATCTTCCCCACGATCGACCTAAACCACTCAATGCTTTTCTCATCCAGCTGATAGCAGGTTGAAGTACCTTCAATAATCCCCGAAATCCAGCCGGCATCCTTAAGGACTTTAAGGTGCTGTGAAACGGTGGCCTGGGCAACCGGTAGATGATCGACAATGTCCCCGGTGATGCACCCGGGATGCGTCACCAGAAATTTGATAATTTCAAAGCGGATAGGATTGCCAACCGCTTTGAACATCGCCACCAGACGTTTCTGCTGATTGCCGGAAATATTAAGCGTACAACATTGGGCCGGAATTCCTGTCTTTATTTGTTCCATGTGTTAAATCCATTTAATCGTATTTTTACGATTAATAGTACCCACTCTAAAAACTGTTGTCAACCCCCAATTTCTCCGCCCGTTTGATATTCAAAATATCCCCGTCAGTTTGATAAGGTCCACTACACTTTATCCAAATCCGGTATTTTGAATTTTCAGGGCGGAAAAATTACTTTGTGACAAAAACGTTATCTTTGCGTGATGACAGCGGGAGAATATCTGGCTAACTTCCTTGATACGCAACTTTTCAAAATTGCATACCCATTCCTTCCAAGGGAATTCATCAAAGGAAGTAAGTTATGAAACGCTCGAACCTAAGTTTAGCAATTGTCCTCATCACCGTGTGTGGTATTCTGGTAAGCGGAGTTGCCTTTGCCGGAGACAGAACTACTCGATACCAGGTCACCATAACCAATATCACCCGGGGGCAGAACATTAGTCCCCCGATTGTAATCAGTCACAACCATAATTTTCAGCTCTTCAGTTTGGCCAATCTCGCAACCACCGGGCTTGCCGAACTCGCAGAGAATGGTATGACAGACCCGTTGTCGGCGTACCTTGCTTGATACGTTGGATTCGGTTTACAAGCATATTGTGGCGGCTGGTGGCATTGCTCCGGGAGGCTCGGTGACGGTTGTAATCGAAACCAAAAGGGGTTTCCGTTACCTATCTGCGGCGGGCATGCTGGTCAGTTCCAACGACGCTTTTTTTGCCGTCCGGGGCGTCTACGCTCGCTCATGGGAGGCCACGGTTGTCAATGCATCAGCTTACGATGCCGGCAGTGAGGATAACTCGGAGGATTGTGTCTACATCCCCGGTCCTCCCTGCGGGAACGGCGTTCGCGATACAGCTGGTGCTGAAGGATATGTCTAAATTCATTCCGGCATTCATGGTATAGGTGGTCTGGACCCTGCGGAATTTGATTGGGGCAATCCCGTTGCAACCGTTAAGATAAAAAGGGTAAATTAATTGCAACATATTCGGTAATCTAAATTGGGTCGCGGATTGGTGCAGATTTTCACGGGTCTCGGGGTAACGGTTTACTTTCTCCGATTCTTAAGCGGATAAAAAAAACCAGGGTCCAGGTAAAATCCGTGTTGATCCGTGCCCCTGTTGCAATCTTAAAAAAGGAAAAAATCATGAATGTTAATCTGAACCGGACTATTAAACCGATATCGCTGAGTATTGTTTTGCTGCTTCTGCTCGGTTTCCAATTCAAGGAATCCCAGGCCCAGGAAACGTCACTGGCCAAAGCAACTTTTTACGTCTACTGATATGATGTCGGCAAATCAGCTCTGGAAGGGCTGAAAGGTGTCAAGAAAGTTGAAAACGGTTGGCATCATTTAAAAGAAATCAACCGGGTCTATTATGACCCGGCTGCCATCACGATTGGCGAAATGGAAGCAGCCTTAAAAAGGGTCAAAACCTACCAGGGCACAGCCGGAGTTGCCGAAGATAAATGATGACTATCTGAATTTACCCCTCCAAACCACACTTCGGCTAAATTACGTATATACAAGCGTATACATTGCTGAAATACGTGCAAAATCCAGAGATTAAAGAGCTGCCGCACTTGCCGGTCAACTCGCGATCTCATCGGCTTTTCATTCTGCATTTTTATATTATTGCATCGGATCAATAAATTGCGCTACAATTCCATTAACATGTGATCATCAGGGTGCATATCTCAATACAGAATTTCTTAGCAATATGCCGGTAAGAGACAATCGAAATCAGTTGGTCCTTTTGTATTTAGTCGTAATTCTTGCTGCGCCCGTCCTTTTTAGCTGTCAGCGAGTTTCAGCCGGATTCATCGGTATTCAATCCATCAGGGCCGACGCCCTGAATAATGAATTCTCCGGTATTGACCCTCCCATCATCATCGATGTCAGCGCTGAATCAGCTTACCGCGAAAACCACATTCCCGGAGCAATTCATCTAAATATGGACAGTATTGATGGCTATGCGGCGAAGGGCCCGATTCCGAGAGAAGTCCGTATCGTAATTATTTGTACCCATGGCCGGGATTCCCAGATCGCCGCAGCGACGTTTATGGCACACGGCTATCGAAATGTGTACAGCCTTCTCGGAGGCACCCGTCGTTGGCTCGAGCTGGGTTACTCGTTTCAGTCGGGATCCGGCACTGCCGTGGAGAAAAAATTGCTGGCGCCACCGGTGGTTAAAATCCCGATGCTTTCCCAGATTGCCATGACCGCGGCGGCCTTTGTCGTCAAACCGGCGTACGTTGTGATGTCATTGCTTGTCATTTTGATATTGTGGAAAAAAAAATCAATGGATTTAGTTCTGATACGAAATGCCATGCTGCTCTTTTTTATCGGCGAAAATGCCTGTACCCTGAATTACCTGGTAGCGTCAAACAAAAGTGTCTGGCTGGAATTCATTCACGGTCTCGGAATGGTGGGGACGTTCTTTTTGCTCTTCTGGGGGGTGGTGCGGTTCTTTGACGAACGTGTTTTGCATTATAACCAACCTGATAAGACCTGCGCGTTGCAACGTCATTGCAGGCATTGCTGGAAAAAAGAGCCGGTGGTCTGCGGACTACATCGGCTGGCCCTGTGGTTGCTGCCGGCCCTGGCCTTTGTCGCGCTGATCCCGCTAACGATGCCCCTGCGTCCTTTCAAGATTATTATGCCCGTTTTCTTATCGGATGTTGTCTGGCTCAAAGATTTCTGGAATCTATTGATTGAGTTTCGGTTATATCCGATTTTGGGTGCGCTTAGTTTTATGATTTCTTTCCTCTATCTGCGCCGGGGCCGCAGGGGGCTTATAAAGGCTCAGCTGCCGTTTTTTCTGGCACTGTGTTTTACAAGCTATTCATTTTTCCGCTTTGGATTGCTGTTGACGTTTAATGAAAATCAGGCCTGGGCCGACTGGTGGGAAGAATCGACTGAATTTATCATGATCGCAATGGTGGTTCTTTTGCTGGTGGTATTTAAGAATCAATTCGAGCTGGAAAGCAGCTGGCTTTACAAAAAATTTAAATTCCTCCGCGCTCGCTAATAAGTTCAGTTTTATCGAATTTTTGCTTGATATCGCCGGACAGTGAGATCCAGAATCCAAAACGTAAAGGCGGCAATGGTTAAAAGCATGACCACATACCAGAAATAAGAAGGGAATTTTTCTTCCCACCCCTGCCATACTGCAAAAGACAGGTTGACGTTGGCCTGTTGCGGTGTAACCAGCCTGCTGACAAATCCCAGAACTGCCAAACCGGCTGTTGCCGCTGCCCACGAGAAGCGAGGCATTTTTTCAAACCTGAGGCCGTATACGGCGATGATGATACCGCCAATATGGCTGAGGGTTGAGGTCAGCATGAAATCGTGACTGGTTAAAACATTCAACAGCCAGAGCGGTACACCCATGGTCAACCAGAAAAAGCCGATTGCATACAGCCATGGAAGTCGGTTCAGCAGCCCGATACCCACAATTAGGCAGCCCAGGTGACAGGACCAGATAATGTGATAGTATTCTCCGGCATGGACGAGTGCCGCGGCGTGAATCAGGAAAAAAGCAATGGCCAGGGCACCGGCAGTAATACGTTTTTTTTTATCACTCATAATAATGAATGCGATTGGATTTGCATGATTGATCTGGAACTCTTGCTTGCTTTCCCGTGTTGAATTCGATATTTATTTCCCAAAAGGTAAAAATTTAATTTTCAGGATTCTAAAAAATAGATAGCCGGGAATAAATACAAATGCACGAGAAAATCTGCCGTACTTTACCCGGCACTACCCGAAAAAAATTTACCTCAAGTGGTGCCCCAAAATAAATTTGGCCCATAACTTGCAGGATTTTGTGGACACGAAACACCATTAGTCTATCCGGGTCAAACTTTCAGATAATGATTGAATACCTGAATTTTGACGTATTCTTAACAACAATAACTAAGATTGTATATCAGTAATTTATCCGAAGCGAAGTTTGCTGTAAATTCAGGTAATAGCAAAATGAGCACAGGTTTCCGTTTAATCAATTTCTCTAAGATGCTGCGCTTTAACCAGTGGTTATTCTTGATCGTACTGATCGGGATATCAAATATATCCCATGCGCAGGTTCAAGCCCCCCGCAATCCGAATTCAGCCAAGTCGTGCGCCATTTGTCATTACCGGTGGGTAGATACCTTTTTTATTGAGGGTCGAGGTTCGGACCTCGTCGATTATACGGCCGAAAAACTTGTGGCCACACCTGAAATGTGCTTTTCCTGTCATGACGGCAGCATAGCGGATTCAAGGGCCCGAGCTTATAATACCCCCCAGCACAAAACCGGCGTACCGCCACCCGATCACATGAAGATTCCCGACATTTTCCCGCTGGATGATCAGGGCAATATGCGATGTGCCACCTGCCACACCGCCCACGGTGTCCCCAGCGGACCGGACAGCAAGGAGACGATCTTCATGCGCACCTCCAACCGCAATTCCGCCATGTGCCGCATGTGCCACCCGGATATGGCCGATTCAATCAGCACCCACAATCACCCGCTGGACACCGTCAAGCAGGAGATCCCCCCCAATCTGATCGCCGCCGGTGCCCTGGAGGGAGATAAAACCAATCAGCTGATATGCGAGACCTGCCACACCGCCCACGGATCGAAGTATGAAAGTTTTCTGATTGAAAGCGGAAGGGATTCCAGTCTTTGCCTGGATTGTCACCGGGATAAGGACTATCGTGCTCCGGACGGCGGCAAAAAGCCTTTCCATGTCTTCAACGTCAAGCCGGCGTCGGCCCGGATACCCGCAGCACTCATCAAAAAGGGTGCCCGGCTGGGTCACGACGGCGAAATAATCTGCCAGAGCTGCCACAAAATTCACCGCAACGAAATTAAACAGCAGGGGCTTCTCATCGAAAATGATCAACAATCCGCCCTGTGCCTGACCTGTCATGCGGACAAACAAGTCGTCGCCGGGACCAAACACAATCTTTTACTCACCGCGCCTGATGAAAAAAATCTGGCGGGCAACACCGCAGCCCAGGCCGGGGTGTGCTCCGCCTGTCACCTGCCCCACCGGGAAGCGCGCCGGGTCGAGGGCAAGACGCAGCTTACCCGGGAACTCTGCCTAAGCTGCCACAGTCCGGGCAATAATGCCGAAAAGGCCGCCCTTAGCGGATCGCAGCATCCTCTGGCGGTTCGGCCGATCGAATCAAACGTGAATGCGAATACGGACCTGCCGCTTTTTAACCATCTCGGTTTTCAGGACCACAATGGAGAAATGACGTGCGCCACCTGTCACGATCCCCATCGCTGGAGCACCGATGCCACCCTGGATTCGGCCGGAAAAGACTCACCGGCTGACCGGCGAACATCCTTTTTAAGAAAACAGGCGCCCCAAATATGCCGGGAATGCCATGGCGATAAATTTCCCGTTGCCGGGTCCAAGCACGATTTGAGCAAAACGGCACCGGAAGCAAAAAACATGCAAAATCAAACACCTTCCGAATCCGGCCTCTGCGGTACCTGCCATCTGGTGCACAATGCCCGGCAATCTTTTCTGTGGGCTAGAAAACCATGGTCTGAGAACGGAAATATCGCGGCGGATCTGTGTTTGGAATGCCACAATCGAAATGGGTCGGCGGCTAAAAAATTGATCCGAGACCCTTCGCATCCCGTAAACATTTCACCGTCTGAGAAAGGACTGGCCACAAGCCTGCCGCTTTTCAACGCCCAGGGAGCCATCTCTGAAAAGGGGGTTGTCAGCTGTCCGACCTGCCATGATCCGCATCGCTGGGACCCTTTGACCGACAGCGGCGGGGATCATTTTAAGCTGGAAGGAAACGCGAGAAACAGTTTCCTGCGGCTGGAAAATTCGCCTTCCGCCAGGCTGTGTGAAAACTGTCACCCGGATAAGGGTTTTATCGATCAAACCGAACACGACCTTCTGGTGACAGCCCCTTCGGCAAAAAATATTGTGGATCAGACCCCGCTTGAATCCGGCACCTGCGGTGTCTGCCATCTCACTCACAACGGCCGCAGCCAGATCGTTCTCTGGGCCCGGGGATATGGGATGGGCAACAATGTCATGGAAAGAATGTGCAATGCGTGTCACTCACCGGAGGGTCCGGCAAAAGCTAAAGTACCGCCGGTCTATTTGCATCCCCGGGAAAAGCTCGTCAAAATTGGAGACGAGCACAAAAAGGGCCAACCCGGTTATTTTCCGCTATTCCACGGGAACGCCGGCACAAAAGTCACGACCGGTAATATTTCATGCCCGTCCTGTCATAACGTTCATCGATGGAATCCCCAATCGGCCGTCAAGGGAACCGGCATGAACACGGAAGGCGATGAAACCAACAGTTTTCTCCGACCGCCCTCTGCATTTACGGTATGCCAAGATTGTCATGGAAAGGATGCACCGTTTCGGAAAAAATACTACCATGATCCCGCCAAGCGCAAATTCAAAAGCATTGACGATATGTTTTTCCAGTAACCTTTTTTACCAATTTAAATACCCCCCTCTATCATTATCTTATAGCCGGTAAATGTTATGATGGATTTCCGGTTAATTGACTATGCCGCTATGTGACATGCCTGGCAATTATAAAAAAACCCAGGAAAACATTCACGGCCATCATCATCATTTTAGCGCTGTTTAACACCGGGTGTTCCCTGGATTCGCGAAATGGGGAAAAGCTGCGGCATCGATTAGCCGAGACCGACAACATGGTTGTTATCAGTCCTTGCTAAAATCAATGACATCAGGAAGGTAGAAGGTTTCATAATTTGCAATCATGCTGGCGACCTCGGATGAGACCAGATGATTGACTCTATTTTCAGGAAACCCCAGTTTTGAAAAATCAAGATAACCATCTTTTTTATGACATTCGGTACAAAACACCGGTTTTTGTGAAATTTTTTCATGAAGCTTAATTTTGGCCTCTGCCATTTGATCGTGTGTAAATTGATCTTTGAGCTCCATGAATTCCCGGGCCGATTTTTCATTGACCGGATGGATAATCTCCTCCGTATTTTCCCCGGTGGATTTAACCGGGAAAATTTTGGCAGGATATTTTCCGTATTGCCCGTCCGCCTGCCGGGAAGTAATTCCCGTCACGCGATCCACCCAGATAAATGAAAACGATTTGTCGGCCGGATCTTTGCGAAAGTGGCACACGGCACAAGCCATAAAACCGGTATGAAAATTAAGAAGGGAACGAACTTTCTTTTCCTTGCTGTGGGGAAAGGTGCCATGGCACGAGAGACATATCGGCTGAAACGGTTCCGGTTGAATCAAAACTTCATCCACCATGTGGAAATGCGGCTGAGGCGGTCGTTTATCGCTTTTTAAAATTTTTCTAAATATGCCTTCATCCTCCACGGGCATTGGCTTCGCTGCCGGTTTTCCGGCATCGATACCGGGTACGTAAAGCATCTGCAGCAGCCAAAGGCCAAACACTACTAAGGGGATCGCAAAAACGGCTTTTACGATAAAAATAGACAACTTGCTTTTCATCTCAAAACCTAACCCGGACCAACCGGAGCTAAAAGGCCTCTCGCAAAAACGCAGAGCCGCAAAGATAGTCTGGTCATATTTTTAAGTTTCCTTCGCGAGCTTTGCGGCTTTGCGTGAATATAACCATCATTTTTTTATGTATATCTTCTGCAGTTCAGGATCTTTCATTATCTTCTTATAATGCAGCGCATATTCTTCCTTCATTTCCGCTTCATCGATTACTCCGGTAATCCACGTATTATCCAGCGGAAATTTATGCGGTCTAAAATGGATTTCATATAAATGCCAGATCATAATTGCCAAACACGCCAAAATGGCCTCCATGCCGTGGACAAGGGTCGCAATATCCACGATAAATTTGCTCCATTTGTACTGCGTCCACAGGATCAAGCCGGTCATGGAGACAATCGTCGTCCCGGCAATCAGGGCACTATACTCTATTTTATGCTTGTAGCAGAAGCGGTCAAATTCAGGTGGTTCCTTTTTTAGATTGATGTAGTAAAGGAAATTATCGCGCATATCTTTTAAGTCTTTAAATCGTGGTAACATATCAACCAACCAGCGTCGACCGGCACGATTGAAAATAAGATAATAAACGTGATAGACGCTGACCAGAATCATAATCGTGCCGGCTGTGCGATGCATAATGCTGCGGTAGCTGAATACAATCGCGCCTGCCCCTCCAAGGGATTTCACGAAGCTATCCGGAATTTTGAGCATGAATCCGGTAACGACCAGGACAATGAAACATATCGCAAAAAGCATGTGTTGCATCCGTTCGGAATTGTTGAGCCTCACAAAAAATCTGCCGCCCGTGGCGTCCGCAACCTCCGGTATAACAGCGTTGTTTATAACTGATTCTTCATTGCCCATGTCCGAGACCTTTCAGAAAATATGCTTTACTCTTTTAGCTTCTTCTTTTTTCTTCTTGCCGCTAAAAAATCCAACCATTGATGAAAGCCCATAAACAAAATCGTCCCGCCGATTATAACCTTATAAAACAACTTGATTAATTGCAGCACCTTATAATCAAAAATTTCTTCATCAGACGTTTCGGCTTCGGCCCGCTCGAGCACCGTGGCCCTCTCCAGATCGGCAAGGTTCGCAGTCCCGCTGCCGGCCAGTATCTGAGCTTTGGTCCCATAGGCATGAACTCTTCCGGAGGCGAACGCAGCCGTAGCTCCCGGATGACAGGACTGTATGCCTCCCTGGTTGCTGCAGGTCTTGATGCGGTTGAAAAGATGAAGCGGTGAGATCGGATCGGTTCGGGGACGGATGTCATGGGTGGAATAACCAACGGGTATATGGCAGCTGATGCAGTCGGGGGCATCTTTGACGCCATACCGGACCAGGTTCCAGTGAAATGTATCTTTATAAGTTTCAATACTCTCCACACCATGACGCGCCATTTTATGAGTATCTTCGTGGCAGCTGGTGCACAATTTTACGACTTCGGCCTGGGTTCTGGGGCGCCGCATACGATGGGTAAAATGGGCGTAAAAATTTTGGGCCCAACTTTCTTTGGTGTGACAGCCGACACAACGGGTCAGGGTTTCATGGGACAGGGCCTCGCTTTTGCCCCACATCCCGTCCAGCGGGATATACATGCGATTTGCATGACAATATTTGCAGGTGGGTAAATCCTCAGGAAACGGTTTGGGATTTTCGGCCGTTCCGGGTCCATGGACACTGGCCTCAAATTTTTTTATCATGTTGCTGTGGGAAAATTCCTGATTGGTAGAAGGCTCCTTTATATGGCATTTGGTAGCACAATCAACCTTTTTGATATCGGTGTGCGGTATTTTATCGAGGCCGACATGGCAATTCTTACATTTCAATTTGCCGTGAATGGAAGCGGCATACTTTTGGTCGTTGACATAAAAAACTCTTTTGGTCCCGCTTTCATCATATCTTCCGATGCTGGGATATCGATGGCACAACAGGCAATTTTCCGTATCGGTAACGGCATTGGTTCCAAAGACCTGACCGGAGGAGAGCAGCAAAAAAAGCATGGCATAAAGACAGGATATAAAGGCGGTTAATCTGCGGGCTTCCAAAGCAGTTCTCCTCCATCTTTATTGTTGCGGGGTTGCGGTTCCCGCCCCGGGATCAAGCAGCAACGGGATGTAGAACTTGGTGTAGTTCTTGATCATCCCGATGACTTCGGTGCTGACAATCGTATCGACCCGGTGCTGCGGATACCCGAGCTCCTTCAAAGGCAAAACCGGGTTCTCCTTTTGATGACACATTTCACATAAATAGGGTTTCGGGCTGACGATGTTATGAATCAGTTTTCTGGCCTTTGACTTTTGCAGCTCGGTCAAAGTTTTTTCCGTTTTCTGGTATTCTCGTGCAAACGCGACTCTTTCGGGATTATCGACCCGTTGCACCCTACCGTCAACCCGCTCAAACGGCAGAATTTTTGCGTTATAGGTACCGGGCGGAACCCCTTCTTTTACCGGACTTTTGACAATCTGACCGGTTTCGCGATCATACCATTTGAATATGCCGGTTCGGGCCTCCCCCTCAAGCCTGACATGACAGGTCTCACAGGCGATAAAAGAGGCATGCATGTTGCCGAAGGCCCGCAACTCCTTGATCTTATCGTGGGGCAGATCGCCGTGGCACTCAACGCAGTAATTTGACTTATCGGGCTTGAAGTCAAAATCAATGTGATGAAAATGGCCTTCGATCCATCTTTGCTCCAGTACCCGGTAGCCGAGGTAAATCTTTTGGCGCTCCTCGCCTTCCAGAATCGCTTTCTGAAAGGTAATTTTCTCTTTTTCCTGATGCTGCTCTTCTTTGAATTTGGCGATTTCGACGCTCGTCTTGCGGGCGCGATACTCTTCGACGATGTGTCCGAAGGTCACCTTCCAGATTATGACGATAAAAAGCACCGTTACAGCCAGGGATCCCAGGATGTACAGTTTTGCAAGCAACTTCTTCATAAATTGATACCTCTTTCAGCAGCCGATTAAGATACTCGCGGCAGATCCGAGACGGATATTACGCGGTTGGTTTCCGGCGCTTTTTCCGATTTTGTGGCCGCCGAACCATCCGCTGCCAGAATCTCATCCTCCAATCCGGCTGCTTTCATGACCTGCTTGTAATATTCATAATGTTCTTCCACCATCAAATGCTCCGGCAGATATCCCGTTATAAATACGGTGCCCATCGGAAAAACGGAGGTGGAAAAATGTACATTGTAAAAATGCCAGATGAACAAAAACAGTGCCGCCAGCAAGGCTTCATCGCTGTGGGCAATCAAGGCCAGGTTGATGACAACGCCCGGCAGAAATCTGGTGACGATTTCCTTCTGCCACATGATCAGACCGGTGGTTACCATGATGACGATGCCCCAGAAAGGCGCCCAGTAGTCAAATTTCTCTTTCCAGGTAAACTTGGCGCCTGCGGGACGTTCATCGGTTATAAACAGATAATATTTCAAAAGATCGATGATATCCCTGACATCCTTGAAACTGGGCATGATGGGATGGGTCACCAGGGATTTAAGGACCGTGCTGACCCGCAATTGTTTTTTCTTCTTCAAGGGAATTATCATGTCCCTCACAATGCTGAAGCCAACGTAGATCAGGTGAAACATAAAAAGCAGCATCAACACCGTACCGGCAATTTTATGGACCACCGGGGCCACCTTGATTCCGCCAAAGAGCGCATAAAGATGGGGCGCCCAGAAGGTATCATGAAACTTAAGGGGCATGCCGGTCAGGGCCAGCACAATGACACAAGTGGCAATGGTTATATGCTGAGCCCTCTGAATCGGCGTAAATTTGTAGAAATATTTTTTACCGTTTTTTATCTTGATTTTGAGATGTCTTTCCATTGGTGGACTTACTCCGTTTGATTACAGCATTCGGGAATAATCTTCTGAACAAATCCAGGAACAACAGGCCCATCAGGGGCAGCAGGGTACCGCCGGCCAATACAATAAAAAATACCTGAAAATAATACTGGAACGGGCTTTGTTCCCGGTTAAACTCAGCATGGACTTTGTAGGTGGCCATCTGCGGCGTGGCATTGGGATGGCAGTCCATGCTGGCACAGATTCGGCCGCGGTTGTTTATGTGCGTGATGGAATTCGGATCGTCGTGGCGCAGCATCTGGTGCACGGATTCGCCGGGTTTGACGTGACAGTCCAGGCAGTCGGGGATTTTTTCCTCTAAAAAGCGGGCCGCCTTGCCGTGAAACGTTTCGCCGTAGGAAAATACGGCTTTGGTGGACAGGTTATGCCGGGCGATGATCTCGTCATCGTCATGGCATCGGCCACAAACCTGGGCGATATTTTTCGGATTTCGGATCTTGTGCAGCCGGGTGGTCACATGGTTATAAAATCGGTAGATAAATTCATCGGATTTATGACAAACCCGGCAGCGGCCCAGGGCGACATCGGATATGCCGGGACGCACCCGTTTGAAAAAAGACAGCGGCCGGTAAAGCGGGTTTTCATGACAATTCTTGCACGTCGGTATATCCTCCGGATATGGTTTGGGCTGGCCTTTTTTATCGACTTTGGCATGCGCGCTGGTCGCTAAAGACTCCGCCACATCCTTGTGGGAGAATTTTTTTTCACTGGAGGGTTCGATAATATGGCACTGGGTCAGGCAGTCAACTTTTTTAGCCGGCTCGTGGGGGATCTTTTGAATATCGGGGTGACAGCCCTCG
>Ga0210062_1000075_pt1 | contig 27043 bp, 23 predicted proteins | sample Muzzi_CordA_D2_FD_185528 | JGI IMG/M metagenome (GOLD analysis project Ga0210062, IMG submission 185528) | Wetland microbial communities from San Francisco Bay, California, USA, that impact long-term carbon sequestration - Muzzi_CordA_D2 (SPAdes) | ecosystem: Environmental > Aquatic > Marine >...
CGGCAAATAAAAATCCATAAGCACTCCGTGCTGCTACTTGTATATATCTTGCTATAAATTGTACTGCAAAAGAAGTAATTAATACGATTTCGCCCGAAAGGCTGTAGTTTTTCACTTTCTGTCCTTCCTGTCCGCCGATATTTGTGGAGGATCAGCAGAAAGTGAAAAGGCAAATCGACTCTGCGTTCTCGGTGCCTCGAGCGCAGCGGGCGGTGAAATTAAAAAACCACAATAAGCTAAAATAAATATGCTTTCGCGAATAAGTCAAATGTGATTGAATTGGAAAGGCAAGGGCTTATTGAATGACGCACAGCCGGCTTAAAATGAAATGCTTCTGAACGGTTTATTGGCCGACCAGAAGAATTAGGAGCTGCAATGATGATAAAATGGAGGTTTCCGGGTTGAACGGAAACCTCCATGAACTATTGGAGTAATACTTCGAAAGGACGTTAACTAAAGCTGAGACGCCAGATCTGCAGCCTGTTTTCCCGCGGCCGATACCCGCTGGGCGGCTTTCCGGCTCTTTTTTATACTGACATCATTGGCCTCAACAAAATCGACGGCCTTGACATCACAGAATCGGACACACTGCGGATCGCCGTCGCAAACGTCGCATTTGAGGACCCGCCGATCGGTGGTGTTGAAGCTCATTGCACCAAACGGGCATACGCTGACACATGAGCGGCAGCCGATGCAGGTATCATAGTCAACGGATACGCGACCCAATTCCTCATCCTGTGAGATCGCTTTGACCGGGCAGACATTCAGACAGGGCGCATCCTGACATTGCTGACAGGTCATGGGAATATAAATACCTTCGGCCTCCCATTTCAACACCCGGATCCGGCTGCGGGCAGGATTGGATATACCATCGTGTGAAACCGCGCACACCAGCTCACACAGCCGGCAGCCGGTACATTTCTCGTGATCAATATATAACACTTTAGCCATTTTTTTCTCCTAGTCTAATTGAGCGAAAAATTCTCAATTAGGTGTTAATCCGCCTCAGGCGGATTTGTTATTAGAAAATGGATTGGTTCCTTTCGATCAAATAACCAATAACTAATAACGGATAACATTCCTACAGCAAGTGGGACGGCTCGTTTTCCAGGCCGAGGCTTTGCAGGGTTTCCGGTTTCGGAACACCGTTTTTATCCAGCCCCTGATGTTCATATAATTCATCGACCATCTTAATAAATTTTTTCTTATCAATTGACATACCGATGACATCCAGGGCGCCCCTGCGGCAGGGTTCGTCGAAATACCGGTGGTTGAGCATATCGCCCTTCTCGAGATCGTTTCTTTTCAACCCCTCTCTTAAATTAAAAAGCCTTTCGATCATGTTGCACCGTCGAGCGGCTTGCCAGATTTCCTCGGGTGTCATTTCAATGCCGGTATTTAAATACAGCACTTTGGACCACTCCTCGAAAGTCGGCAGGGTGACGCCCAGAAATACGGTATGATATTTACAGATGCCCAGACTGTCGACGCCCATATACAGATTTTCCTGCCAGAAAACCTGCCACGGTTTGCCGATGTATTCCGTATGCTCGGAGCTCAAGGGCCCGTCGTAGGGAATCGGGCTGCCGTAAATCTTCCGCAAAACCTTTTCGGGCAGGTGATAAAGATCAATGGCCGGTCGGCTCCTTAAATGATCCGAGCCCCTGGAGGCCGTGGCGACATTGAGCGCCAAAGCGGGGGTTGCCCGTTCATCCGAATGCAGGTTGCTCATGCCTTTGACCTGAATCAGATAGTCAAAAGATTTTTTACCAATCTTTTTTGATGCGGGAATCCCGCCGTCGGCCAGGGCATCTCCCAGAAATCCTTTACGGTAAGCGATGCGTTCGACCATCTCGATGACCGCCTCGTCATTGCCCCAGCTCAAATCCAGCCCATCGGTCTGCTTGTCGGTGATGATGCCCAGCTCGTAAAGCTCCATGGCCCAGGATATCAGGCTGCCGGTTTCGAGATTGTCCATCCCGTATTGATCGACCAGATGATTGCCGGTAAGGACCGTCACCGCCCGGGGGGTGTCCGTTTCCGCGCCGAAGGCACCCAGGGAGGTGTATTCCGGACCTTCATCGTATTTTCCCGCAAAGGGACCTGACGGGATTTTATACTGAGCCCGGCAATGCACCTGACAGCCGAAGCAGCCCGTCATGTGGTGAGGCCCCATGGTTTCTTCGCAAATCTCATCGATGCGCTCGGGTTCGATATCATCGGAATATTCACACTGGTTGTATTGGAAATTGCGGGTTCTGACGCCGCCCCAGGAATTGGTCGCCCCCCAGATAAACGGCGTTCCCAACGTTCCCTGGGTTTGACTGACTTTGGCGCTGGTGATTTGCTCGATGAACTGTTTGTTGTATTCCAGGGCTTCCATCGGGTGGGCGATCTCAAGATCCATGGTGCCGCGGGCCGCAACAGCCTTGAGGTTCTTGGATCCCATGACACAGCCCATCCCGGTGCGCCCGGCGGCATTTTTAACGCCGGTCATGACATTGGCAAAGCGGACCAGATTCTCGCCGGCCGGTCCGCAGACGCAGCTTTTGACTTCCTCATCCCCCAGATCCTGCCGGATGGCCCACTGGGCGTCGGTCACGGATTGGCCCCAGATGTCGCCGGCCTCCCGAATCTCGATTTCGCCGTTATGGATATAAATGTAGCAGGGGTTTTTGGCTTTGCCGGTGATGACCATGTGGTGAAAACCGGCCCAGGCCATTTCGGGTGCGAAAAAACCACCCATATTCGCACTGCCCAACATGCCGGTCAGGGGTGATTTGGCCATGACGTGAGTTCTTGCCGTAGCCGAAGCACAGGTGGCGGTCAGGATGCCGCCGCTGATGATCAGGGCATTACCCGGACCCAGCGGATCACACCCCTTCTTGGTATTGTTATAGAGCAGGTATGCATCCAAACCCCGTCCGCCGATAAATTTTTTTCTGACCGCCAGCGGAATCGGTTTTGTCTGAACATCTCCTGTGGTCAGATCGATATATGCTATCTTCCTGTTTAGCGCCATATCACTGTACTCCCTTCTCTTTTAATTTTTCTTCTGCCAACTTCCGGTTGACATCCCAAACCGGTCCTCGAATACGCGGCAGGGTGGGATTGACCCAGTGGACTCGGTATTCCATGCCGCAGGTCGGGCATTTGGCAGTCTTGTCGCCCTGTCCGGGCTGAATTCTTTCCATGCAACTGGGGTTGTGGCATCTGAACTTGCCATATGTCCTGGTTTTGCGCAGGCTTTCGGCCGTTGACTGGTCTTTGGGTTTGGTTGCCATGATCGCCTCCTTTGGTTCTATATTCCTATAATGGTTCATCATCATGAACGATTCTAAACAGTGAAATTCATAACACGACAAAATGCGAATATCAAGTAAAAATATATATTTTTGCAATTTTTATGATATTAGTCCGGAATATATTTACTCCTACTAACCGATAGAAACAACGTAGTAAGAACAAAACTATCAAAAATCTCAATATAATGTTCATTATGATGAACAAAATTTCTTGACAAACACAACCTCGGATTATATTCTGCCAAAAAATTTATCATGGTGAATGAATATTATGAAAAAGTACGGAGCACCTTCGGTTAAAAAGGCTTTCGGGATCCTGGGTGCCATTTCCTCATCCAAAGAAGGCCTGGGTGTAAGCGAACTGGCCAAGAACCTCAGGATGGCCAAAAGCACCGTCCACGGTATGACCTCGGCTCTGGAAGAGGTGGGGGCCGTGATGCGGGACCCGCTGACCAAGAAGTATAAACTGGGCTTCACGCTGCTGGAGATCGGCCGCTCGGCTTATGCTCAGATCGACCTGAAAACTTCAGCCCGACCGGTCATCGAAGACCTGATGGATAAAACCCGGGCATCGGTATTTCTGGGAATCCTGATTGATGGCCATGTAACGATCCTGGACATTGTTGAATCAAGACAGGACCTTAAGATTACGGCCCCCGTAGGTTCAACCATACCCCTGTTTGCCGGAGCGGTTGGAAAGGTTTTTCTGGCATCCATGGATGAGGAGCACGCGGCCGGGATTATTAAATCAAATGGACTGCCCCGCTTTACGGCCAATTCAATTGTTGATACGAAGCTATATTTCAAGGAGCTGGTTCAGGTAAGGGAAAAAGGGTACGCCGTTGATGATGAGGAATATATTATGGGCGTCTGGGCCGTGGCATCGCCCCTGGTGGGATTGGGTCAACTGCGGTCGGCCATTTGGGCGGTCGGTTTCAAGGCCAGTCTCGATGACAGCAAAATGAAGACCATTGCCGCTGAAACGCTAAAGGCAGCAAAGACCATCAGTCAACGGATTCAGGAACAGCTTATGGGCAAGCGATAATCGGAATTTGTGAATCGCTCTCCAGAAAATTTTAGAATATTCCATAAATTTATATTTGGTCAGCCCGTCTTATAAACTTTCAGTCCTCCCGGAACCCACCATCAGAGCACGAAATGTATACAAAACGACCCGCTGAATAAGATCCGGTTTGTCATGCGCAATTTCCTAAGAGCTTTAGATACTATTGACGCTTAACTGTTCAATTCAAGGCATTTGTATCGTAGATCTGTGCCTGTCCAATCAATACCGATTCTTTTAAAACTCCCTGAACAAGGTTATAAGTTTTGGAATTATATAGTTCTTGACAGCCTGTAAATGCCCATGCTAATAAATTTCATATATCGGAATTATTTAAATAATTATTCCGCATAGCGGAATTTATTAAATTAAGATACAATGCCATTGCCCCATCGAAACGGGCAGTTTAATGGAAATATAAACCTCCGCCTTATCGAGTTTCATACGAAATGCAAGATAAAGACCACATTAAATCGATTGAAAAATGTTTTGTTATTCTTGATTGCCTCTACTCCGGCGATTGTTTGCTGACCCTTGAAGAAATCACCCAAAAGACCGGATATAAAAAAACCACATGTTTTCGCTTGCTGAAGACGATGCGCACTCTGGGATTATTAGAGCTTTCTCCCGCAACCAAAAAATATAAGTATGGTCCCAGACTGGTAACGGTGGGTTTGTCGGCGCTTAAAAATATGAATCTTCGCAATTCAGCACTGCCGATATTGCAGCAGCTAAGAGATGATACCCGGGAGACGATTAATCTCACGATTCTTCACGGCTCGGAAATATTATATGTTGAGCGACTGATATCCGACTACCTGGTAAACGTAAATGTCAATATCGGAGATCGACTTCCGGTTTATTGCGCCAGCATGGGTAAAGTAATTCTGGCATTTCTACCGAATAGCCGTATGAAAAAGATTATTTCCGCGACAAAATTCGAACCCAGGACCGATCGAACGATTGTTTCGGAATCTGCGCTAATAAAAGAGCTTGCGGAAATTAGAGTCAAGGGTTTTGCCATTAACGACGAGGAATTGGAAAAAGGATTGAGAGCGGTGGCTGCCCCCATCATGAACTATACGGGGGAAGCATTTGCTGCAATAAATATCGCCTGGACGACCGCCAGACGTCCGGATCGTGCTGTTTTTACTGAATTTGCGCAAAAGGTAATGACGGCTGCAGAGCAAATCTCTGGATTGATGGGGTATAACCGAAATGACACATCCCTGGCAAATGTAGCCTGATATTTTACATATGCATCCTTCCCTGATGCGGGTCCACATCGAATTTGCCGCAACTCACGGATTGGGTTGGGGCGGTTGTGAGGTAAAGTCAACAAATAAAGCAGATTAAAGGAGGAACAAAGCATGAAAACAAGAATTACTTTTAAGGCACTGGTGATTTTGGGCGCTTTGGTATTGATTTTATCTTTTGCCGGGACTTCGATCGCAGCACAAAAAATGCTGATTGGATCGACTTCAGCTTCATCCAGCCATTATGGCTATTTCGTTGCGGTTTCCCAGGTTATCAATGAAAAGGTGGCGGGACTGGATACCTCTGTTGTCGAGACGGGCGCAACGGTGGATAACCTGCGCCGGTTTGCCCGCAAACAGATTGACCTGGGCCTTGTAACGACCAATGTCCAATCTCAGGCATATTTCGGCAAGCAGGATTTTAAAGGCAAACCGGTAAAATCTAAATTGCTGTGGGTGTATGTCATTGCGCCGCAGAATGCGATTGTGAGAAAAGACTCGGGCATTACCAGTTTTGCCGGTTTAAGCGGCCAAAGATTTAATCCGGGGCTCAAAGGGTCTGCAACCGAAAAAACCAGTGAAGCCGTTTTTAAAGTGCTCGGAATCCAACCGGATTATGTCCGGGGATCGACAACCGATATCGTAACAGCTGTCAAGGACAACAACATCAAAGGATACGTCAAATCCGGCGCTGGATTAAAAATCGACGCGTCATCCCGCGATATATCAACATTCACACCGATCACAATCCTTTCGCTTGACAAAAATCAGACGGCAAAAATAAAAAGCGCCCTGCCTGAGGTTTCAATCGTGGATGTGCCGGCTGGTGCCGGCCCCGGAATCGGTAGCTATACGACTTGGGGCTTTGCCGTTGCCTGCAGTGCCGGTTTGGATCTTGATGAAGACACTGCCTACAAAATCGTAAAAGCCATCTGTGAAGACAAAACCGTGCAGGCGGCCGCCATGTCAAGTGTGAAAGGCGCGGATTTTGTAGCAATGACGCTTAAATATGCAACCTCACCGCTGCACCCGGGTGCTATAAAGTACTTTAAGGAAGTCGGCGCTACCATCCCTGATCGCCTGATCCAGTAAAGGGATTGAATGTCGCAATTAATTGCTCAATCTCAGACAAACATAAGAGCAAGCAACCGGGAGATCTGCAATGAGAGCTGTTACAGGTGAAAGCTTGCGCACCCGAGGAATCGCCCTGTTATCCGTCTTGCTGAGTCTTTTCGTACTTTATACATGTGCGACGGGACCTTTCGAAAGCATCATTCAGCGCGCCATATTTCTCGCGATTCTGATTTGTTTGGGTGTGCTTTACTATCCGCTCTGGGGCAGTACCCGTATGCGACCGGCGGGAATTGTAATAGACGCCTGTATGGCACTGGTGTCGATTGTTGCCTGCGGCTATGTCATCATCAATTATGACATGATCATGACAACCTTGCCGATGGCCACGCCCCTGGATATTTTCATGACTGCCGCACTATCCGCTGTCATCCTCGAAATAGCACGCCGAGCGATCGGTTACATTTTCCCGACCATTGTTGTCATCATCCTGGCCTATGCACTCTTAGGCGAATACGTTCCGGGCCGTTTGGGTCATCGCGGCTTTGACATGTACTTTGTAACTGAAACCTTGTTTCTGGGTGACCTGGGCGTGTGGGGCATGCTGATGGGGGTCGCAGCCACGATTATTGCCGCATTTACGTTGTTCGGCGGTATTCTTCTGAACACCGGCGGCGGCCAGACGTTTATTGATCTTGCAATGCGGTTAGGCGGGCGCGCTCCCGGTGGCGGAGCCAAGATCGCCACCATCGCCTCAGGGCTTTTCGGCATGGTTAGCGGCAGTGCGGTAGCCAATGTCGCAACCACCGGCAATTTCACGATCCCACTGATGAAGCGTTTGAATTATCCCCCGGCAATGGCCGCCGGGACTGAAGCGGTCGCTTCAACCGGCGGTCAACTGGCACCACCGATAATGGGGGCGGCGGCATTCATTATGGCAGAAATAATTGGGGTCGAATATGTCAATATAATTCTTGCTGCAGCGCTGCCGGCATTTTTGTTCTACCTGGGCGTTTTCATGACCATTGATGTTATGGCCAAAGAAAAAAATCTCGGCAGTCTGCCCGATGCCGAAGTGCCGCCCTGGAGAGAAATCCTTTACTGGCGACGCCTTACGCCAGTGGTTGTCGCTCTGGGTGCTTTATTTATTGGAATCTTCCGGGGAAATGCGATCCAGACTGCAGCATTTTACGGAATGGCCGCAGCGTTGATCTCATTTCCGATAACGCGGATCAAATCCTGGGCGGATTTGCTGCCGGCCTGGCGCCAGCTCAACAAGGCATTCCTGGACGCATCCAAAGGTTTGCTGATTATCGGCATCCTTTTGGCCGGGGCTCAAATCATGGTTTCAATGATCAATATGACCGGTCTGGGCATTACGTTATCCTCATTGATCGTCAGTCTCGGAGGAGATAAAGTATTTCTCATCGCCTTTATTGTCGCAGCAGTGTGCATGATTATGGGTATGGGAATTCCCACTACGGCAGCCTACGTTCTGGTAGCGGCGGTTTTAGCGCCGGCACTCATCAAAGTAAATATTGCGCCGATCGTGGCCCACTTATTTGTATTTTACTATGCGACCCTGTCCGTCATAACGCCACCCGTTTGTATCGCTGTGTTCGTCGGCGCCGGCATAGCGGAAACAGAGTGGACCAAAGCAGCAAAGTATGCTCTTTCGTTAGGGGCCGTTACGTATGTCATCCCTTTTCTATTTATCATTTACCCCGGCATGCTGGCCCAGGCCGGTGTCCAGGGGTTTCTAAGAGCTGCTTTTTCCGGATGCATATTCGTATTGTCATTTTCGAATCTCTTCGGCGGATTTAAAATTACGGAGAATCGTTTATTTGACATTCTGCTGTGGTTAATTGTGGCCGCTTTGGCAGTCCTTCCTGGACTTTGGACTTCTTGTGTCGCACTGGTCATCACTATTGGGCTATACTTTTTTAGGCGACAGCGCAAAGCTCAAAAAATGGCGGCAATTGCCTAACCCAAAAAAACTTAAAAAAATTTTTATAACAAAATGTAACGGCTTTGTTTTAAGCGCCTGATAAAGGTATTTTCAAACGTTTTTCCTCCGGAGGTTTAAATGGTGACCAAATCTGAAGGCCAAGGTGCTTTGAGCGGAATTCGCGTGCTTGACTTATCGCGGGTCCTCGCCGGACCTTTTTGTACGATGTTATTAGGTGACATGGGTGCTGAAATAATTAAAATAGAGGTTCCCGGCCAAGGAGATGATTCAAGACGATATCCTCCTTTTATCGGCGAGGAAAGCGCCTATTTTATGAACCTCAACCGCAATAAAAAAAGCATCGTGTTGAACCTGAAAGAGTCCGGCGCCAAAGAGATTTTTCTGGATCTGATCAAGCGCTCAGATGTAATCCTGGAAAACTTCAGGCCGGGTACCATGGAAAAATTGGGATTGGGCTATGACACGCTAAAGACTCAAAACCCCGATATTGTGTACTCATGTATCTCGGGCTTTGGCCACACCGGCCTTTATAAAGATCTTCCCGGATATGACATTATTGGTCAGGCTATGGGTGGCATTATGAGCATCACGGGTTGGCCGGATAGTCCCCCGACGAGAACCGGGACTGCGATCGCCGATGTTTTAGGTGGACTTTGCGCCTGCATCGGTATCCTGACCAGCCTGCTTGCTATCCGCAACGGCAGACCCGGCCAAAAAGTCGATATTTCTCTGGTGGACTCGGTAGTTTCAGCCATGGAAACTATTATCCAAATATACCTGGTTGAAAACAGAATTCCGCAAAGAACCGGAAATCGCTATGAGTTTATCTACCCTTATGACACGTTCAAAGCCAGTGATGGCTGGGTTATTATTGCTGTCGGCAATAATAAATTATGGCAGGATTTCTGCAGCGCCATAAATCGTTTAGATCTTGTCGATCAAGACGAGTTCAAAGATAATTATGATCGCGTTAAAGCACATAAGGAAGTTAAACGAATCGTGGAGGAATGGACGGAAAAAAAGAGCGTTAAGGAAATCGTCGATTTTTTCCTGTCAAAACAGATTCCCTGTGCGCCACTGTATACGGTTAAAGATGTCGTTGAGGATAAACATATAGCCGTCGCCAGGCGGATGATCCGTGAGGTTGAGCACCCTGTTGCCGGAAAAATGAAAGTCGTCGGATCCCCCATAAACTTATCCGAGACACCCGCCGAAATAAGGTCGCCCGCCCCGCTCTTGGGTGAACACACAGAGTTGGTTTTAAAGGATATCTTAAATTTAACCGAAGCACAAATTGCAGAGCTAAAAAAGAAAAACGCAATTTGTTGACGGATGCAATTCAAAGAATCAAATCTTTAAGTTTATCCCAAATATTGCATATTAGGTAACATGCCTGATTTTTAAATTCGAGTCTAAATCAAAGTCCAAAATTGCCAGTTGAAAGAAGCACTAGCCTTAAACTCGACCCCCAGACCTCAGGACTCAGTCCTCTGATCTCTTTCATCCGTTATCTGTCCTCTGAATTCCCATGAAACACCAGCGATTTGACGGTCACCGGATATACCTGATCTCCCACCAGGGGCTCCCCGATATCGATCCAGTCGCCCTCTTTCAGCTTCAGTTCGTCGAGTGCCAGCAGGTTGGTTTTCAACTCGGTTTCCCGTCGGATGACGTTGCCCACGCTGCAGGCAATGTCCGTTTCAAAAATCAAAATTACCGGCAGGTTATTCTCGATCGTGTTCGCAAGGGCCGCTTCGATCGATCGGGCAAATAATTCCAGCTGAGGATAAGAAACCCGGACCGGGTCCTTGAAGTATAGCGCAATGGTTTCATCGCCTTCGGCGAGATCGAATCTTTTAAAAGAGGCCTTTATTTGCGAGACCACGTGCTCGATACTTAATTTTGATTGATCGACATCCACCCGTATGACCGGTACATTTCTCAGGGGAAACGCTACCTGATCATCCTTAAATCCCGAGCAACCGGAAATCGACAATGAATAGGCGCCGGCGCCAATGACGGTTGCTCTGATTTTATTCGGCACTTCTATTACCGGCGCGGTTAATTCAGATGCCAGTATTTTTATTTTATCGGCCAGAATGTGGCCGATGTCGCTGAAATTATTCAGCCCGCCATACATCAGCTCGGCCACGCCCCCCGAAAACGCATATTCATCAATACGACCGGGAAAATCCAGGTCAGCAGTCAGCATGAGCTGCCGGGCAAGAGCGGAATTTGCCGGCCCTGTAATGACTTCTATCAATATTTCAGCAAACTTGGCGGCGATTTTTTCGATATCACCTTCAGTGATCGAGTCTCCGATGGTATACTTCAACCCGAGGTGCGCCATCACCTTGGCCGCCGGCGGGTCGATCCGCCAGATTTTTCCTTTGGAATCGACGCCCAGCAACCGCCCCCCGACCGATACACAGCTGGTCGACAGGGTCTCCCCATTGCTGGAAATGGCAATGTTTGAAGTGCCGCCGCCGATATCACATGATAATATGGTTTTACGATTACTTTTAGAGCGGGCGGTTGCACCCGAACCCATGGCCGCAATTAAGCTCTCGAAATTCGGTCCGGCCGTCGCCGCCACAAATTTGCCGGCATCATTGGACAGGGCTTCGGCGATTTGCCTGGCATTTTGTTTGCGCGCAGACTCGCCCGTAACAATCACCGCACCGGTTTGAATATCGGCAGGATCAACTCCGGCGAGTTTATATTCTTCTTTAAAAAAATCGGTTAAACTGACGATATCGATGGTATTGTCATCCAATAAAGGCGTATGGATGATACGGCCCTCATAGATGATGTTTCTTTCCTCAATGTTGAAACGGCGCGTAACCGAACGCTCATCTCTTTTTAACAACAGCTTCGAAAAAGCCAGATGGCTGGTTGAGCTTCCGACATCGACACCAACGGATAGTATTTCAAGTTCGTTTATTTCCATGTGTTTAGGGGTTCACCGTTCATGGTTCAAAGGTTCAAGGTTTTGAAATTTATAATTCAAAAGCCAGAGCGCAGCGATTCCATCCTTCGAAATTCGATATTCGTTAATCGATATTCTGCGGTTCGTTTTTTTGTTAACCTTGGAACCCCTGAACCCTGAACCTCTGAACCTATTTAGATCCATCCCCCAGACCAATTCGCACCCGTTTGCGCGGGCCGCCTGCCCCGCCGGGCCGCCAATCTTTGGGAGCGCGTATCTCGTCCAATAAGTGCAATTTATTCTGCCGCTTGAGCCGGTAATAAATCATGGCCCAGGCGCAGGGCGTATCCAGACCGACTTCGCAGCTGCCGTTATGGGAACCGCCGCACGGGCCGTTAAACAGGCTCTTGGCACAACGGGCAATGGGACAAATTCCACCGGTATGGGTCAACACACAGTCGCCGCAGCCCCGGCACATTTCGGCCCAGACCCCGGGCTTGGCCGAGGCCCCGAAAAAAGTTGTATTGAGGGCCGGAATCACGGGCAGCGGATCAAACGCATCCGCCAGGGTTTGCACACCGCAGCCGCAGGCCAGCGACAATATGGCATCCGTTCCTTCCGGCAAGGGGTGATAATCGTGTATCAGGTCTTCCTCGCACTGCCTGAGGATACAGCCCACCTGGAAATTTGGCGGTGTATCTTGATAATGCCGGATTTGGGACAGTTGGCGACTCAGCTGCTCGGCCTCTTTCTCGCCGCCTGACAGACAAACGGTGACGCAGCTGCCGCAGCCTAATACCAGCACCTGTTTATATTCTTTAATCGCAGCAACAATTTCTGCCAGAGGTTTTAAATCGCCGACAATCATTTATCCTCCAATTTAGACCCGATTTTAGGACCGATCTTGTGCGCAGCCACAAGCGGCAACCTCGACGCGGCCTGTCGCTGCCGATGCTGCGGACAGAGTGCCTCGGTGGTCGAATTCAGCTTGCGCGCCAGATTTTGCTCATAGAGGGTCGAATACAGCGGTTGACCGCATACCTGACAATGGATCAGATCCAGCGTGACCACATCATCCCATGACCCGACTAAAAGATGCTGGAACTCAATGGCATCCTGCGGACATACCCGCCAGCATTGACCGCAACGGGCGCATTTGGTCATATTGTGCACCAGTGTGCGCCGGCCGTCCCGATCGTTAAAGTCCAGGGCCGAAGCCGGACAATTTTCCACACACGACAAACACCCATTGCATTTGTCGTTAACTACGAAGTAAGGCATAACGTTTCACCTTGTTTGCAGTAAATTTGATGAGTCCCTGGTTTAAAACATTCAAAGAAACATTAACTTTGGAAAGTATCTCAGAAATAGTAGATTACGTTCAAGGGCAAGGTATCGATTCGAATTTAAAGCGGAGCGTATACGAAGTACGTGAGCATTTTAATTCGAATCGCAACGCAGCCATTGGACGTAAGATGCTGCTTCTAAGATACTTTCTAGCCTCCTCCTACGAGGAGCATAAATTTCACATTATCCCCATCTTTGAGTATCCGCTGTGAATATTCATTTCTGGACAGAAAGCCTTCATCATTGACCATCACCTGGATCGAAAGATCCAGCTTCCCGGTCTGATCCAGCAGAATCTTACGTGCCGGCTGACCGATTCGACCCACGATATGCGATACAACCTCCGCTACGGTTCCGTCCGGCATATCGAGTTGCGACGTTTTGCCGATCAACTTGGACAATGTCGGCAGCCCGAGAGATTCTACTTGAATTTTCATGAAATACCCCCCCCAAAAAAAGATTGTTCATTAAGCTGAACTTTTTTAGACTGCAATCTTACCATTAACTTTTTTTTTGTCAAGTGAATTATGATTTCACACTGTAATCATTGAATCGAATTTAAACTTGATTAAAAATTAAAGCAGATAATTGTTCACTATAATGAACAAAAAGGTGGCGACGTGCCGAATAACAACAACGCTTGATAGTATCCGTGCACCTTAAAGTTGGCTAAATTGCACGATCCAACCTTTAAAAAGCTGATGCGCTATATTCACGCGAATCCGTTACGGGCCGGGAGGGTAGAAGATCTAAAAGCTCTATAGTAAAGTTCCGGGTCCAGAGGGCCCGGCTTTGGTCCACCCCGGCTTCCGGCTCGGAGAGAGGGGGAATATGAGTGATTACATTTAGCAGCAGTGTTCAGGTGTCAGGTTTCACGTGTCAGCGACTGAAGTCGACCCGCTGGACCGGAGTCGCTCATGCAATGGACTTTCTTTCAACAGTGTTGATCTTCATTGGCAATCCATTCAGTGGCATGACTGACCTGGCCCATAGGACTATGTTTTCAATATTGAAATCAATATTTTTGGTTTCAAAAAGAAAAATTGAACGGATTCCCCTTATTTTCCGCCGGGGAGTTCAAGACGCTGCTCGATTGGCCGACAGCAGTTGAGGTCTCACCAATGAACGCGAACCTCCTGGATGGCCTGGGGTGTGCTGCGCTCGATAGTGAAGGTGATGCCTTTGTTGCGCAGGACGGCGCCGGGGTTGGGGATCTCGCCGGCCTTTTCCATCAGAAATCCGCCCAGGGTGGCGTACTTGCCTTTGGGAAGCTGGATGCCGAGTTCTTCCTCAAAAGTGTCGATTTCGATGCGGGCACTGACCCGGTAGTCATTTTTGGAGATCTTGCGCACCCACTGGGATGATTTTTCTTTGTCATCATATTCGTCCTGCATTTCTTCGACGACTTCTTCCATGATATCTTCAATGGTCACCAACCCTTCTGCACCGCCAAACTCATCGACGACCACCGCTACCGTGTCCCCGTCTTTGCGCAAATCCATCAGCAATTCGCTGATGTTTTTGGATGCCGGGACAAATCGAACCTCGTGGACAAAAGGTTGAATCGGCTCTTGCGGATCGACATCGAGAACTTCCAGGACGTTGAGCACGCCCACGACTTTGTCCACCCGCTCGGCGTATACCAGCAGGCGGATGTGGGCCTTCTTGTGTGCCTGATCCAGTGCCTGACCGCAGGTAGCGCCCTGTTCAATGGCCACGACGTCGATTAGCGGAACCATAACCTCATAGGCGGTGGTCTCGGAAAATGTGAAGATGCGCTGGATCATGGTCATCTCCACCGGCTGGATGTCTCCTTCAGGGGCCGGCATTTGCAGCATGGTCAGGATTTCTTCCCGCAGCGTAAAGGGATTCTGACTGCCCTGTCCGAATAGCCGGGTGAATATGCGCGTAATCAAGGTGAAGACGACCAGAATGGGGAAAAAGACATAGGATGCAAGACGCAGCAGAAAGATAGCACGCGGTGTAATTGTGTTGGCACGCTGCTGGAAAATACTTTTGGGGACGATCTCCCCGAAGATCCAGATCAAGGGCGCCACCATGATTATGGCGAGCCAGCTGTTCTGATCACCGAAAAACTGGATCATCAGCGCGGTGGTCAGAGTGGTGTTGCAGACAACGGCGATGTTGGTTCCGACCAGCGTTGTGGACAACAACCACTCGGGTTTTTTCAGCATCTCCAGCGCAAGTCTTGCCCCGCGGGATCCTTTGGCGGCGGCATGGCGCAGTTTGACTTGATCGGCGCTGACCACACCGATTTCAGAACCGGAAAAAAAGGCCTCCATCAAAAGGCAGATCAGAATGAGGCCCAGTGTCCAGTATACATTCATGGTTTCAATATTCTTTCACAGCGATGATCCGCGGGCCGGTCATCGGCGTCAGGGATTTCGTTCACGTTGCGTATCGCTACCCTGCCCGGCTGCCCCGGACTCCCGGGAAGCCGCAGAATCGGTTTGGGTTCCCGAAACGATCTCAAGTTTTTCGAACTCAACCGTTTTGATGCGATTTTCGTCCACTTCCACAATGGTAAACGCGAATCTGTCAAATTCGATGCGAGCCCCTTCCGGCGGAAGTTCGCCGTAATGGTGCAGCAGCAGACCGCCGATGGTTTCGCCCCACTCGTCGGAGAGGTTTGAATCCATTTCCTCGTTGAATTCGGCGATCGTGATGCTGCCGTCAACGACAAAGCGGCCTTTTTCCCGATCCTTGATGCCGATCTGGTAGTGCTCATCCGAAGGGCTGTGAATCTCGCCGAAAATGCACTCCAGCAAGTCTTCCATGGTTACCAGACCCGTCACGCCGCCGTATTCGTCGACGGTGAGCGCAATCGACAATTTGCGTTCCTGAAACGTGCGGAACAAATCAGCCGCCAGCTTGGATTCCGGGACAAAATAGGGCTTGTGCAGTAATTTTTGCAGTCCATGCAGATCGACGGAGTTTTTGGTTATATCGATGCCGACAAGGTCTCTGGCATGAAGAATACCGCAAATGTTATCACGGTGTTCCTGATAGATGGGAACCTTCGTATGGCGTTTCTGGCCGAGCTCGGTGATGATCTCTCCCAGGGGCATGTCCACTGGCAGGAAAAAAATATCGGACCGCGGTGTCATGATGTCTTCAATGGTCTTGTTGCCGAAATCAAAAATCTGATCGATGTATTGAGCCTCGTTACGATCAAGGGCGCCTTCCCCCACCGCCTCTCGGGCTAAGGTGCGTACCATATCTTCGGTGATAATATTGCCGCGGGAGCGCTCCTTGCCGAGGATAAGGGTGATAAAATGGTCGGCCACATAGCGCACCACCCAGCGGATGGGCCGGATCAGACGGGCAAAAAGATCGACGAATCTGCTTTCAGCACCGGCAAAAGCAACATTGTGGCGAATAGCCATTACCTTGGGCGTTATCTCACCCACCAGAAGCAGCAAGGGTACCATGATCAGAAGGTTGATCCACTTGTTCTCAACCCCGAGAACCCTGATTACGACCGCGGCGGAGATAACCGAAGCGGTCACATTGACCAACTCGTTGCCGATCAGGATGGTGATGATGAGTCGTCTTGGCTGGCTGAGCAGGCGTTGAATAAGCCCGATGCTGCGATGCTGATCGCGCCGCATTTGCTCCAGTTGAGTATTGCTGAGCGAAAAGAGAGCGGTTTCGGAACTGGAAAAGAAGCCTGATAGTCCCATCATACAAACAAACAGGGCCACTTCAAGCCATAAGATATAATCCATATGTGTTCGCCTATCGGAAAGGGTGGACGCGTTGCAACGATCCCCCCGGAGTCAACGACCACCCGCGGCGGAGCGGGGGCTTGTCTTTTTTCGGCCCCGACGGACCCGTCCGCCTTCGTCGGGACACGCCGGGGGTATGAAAGTACACTAATCGTGGCAGGGTTATAATCACCCGATCTCCTCAATCATCAGGTGACGACTTTGAAAAATCACGCCGTAAAAATAAGCACGCATCGGTCGCCGTAAATGATTATAACTTATCGAAATCCCATGGGGTTGTCAACTCGATTGATTAGAACTCGCTGTTTGAAAGTTGGATTGCTGCTAATATTGCATTCTTCCCTGCGTTTTACCTTGCGCGCTTGGCGCGTAAAATTCTCTCGACCGATTTTTTTCAGACCGAAAATATTCAGGATACGTTACTTAGTGGCATAATTTGCTTGACTTAGACTGACGCTTAATATAGCTACCATATAGCTACTTTGAGTGGCACCGAATAATCGAATTGACAACAGTTACTCAATCTGTTTCAAACCGTACAGGCGTATTTCCATTCTAGACGAGCGGCCATTCTTCTTGGCGTCAGTCTAGGCCGCTGATTACTTTCGTGAACCACAAATTCCTATTGTAGGTTTTCATATTATTCTTGTACGTAATGAGTTCATCAGAAAATTAGAGGAGCGCTCACACTAAAGGAGGAAACCATGAAACGTAGATTATTCTTGCTTGGAATTGTGTTATTCATCGGGTTCGTATGGTTTGCGGCCGGACCGGCCGTCTATGCCGCCGAGCCGATCGTTATCGGGGTGCCGACATCATTAGGCTTTCTGGAAGGAAAAGAAGCCCATAAAGTAGTTCAGATGGCTGTCAGTGAAATCAATGCTAAAGGCGGCGTGAATGTCGGCGGCACGAAAAGGATGTTAAAGGTCGTGGCGGCCGATTTACGTGATGCCGCGCCGGGCGTTCCGGTCCCTGAAGCACTGTTGGGACTTGAGAAAATAATCCTGGAGCAGAAACCTGTAGCCATCGTGGTCGGGCCGTTTCGCTCAGAGGCTCTGATTGCCGGGATGGACATCATTGCCAAATATAAAGTGCCCATGCTGGGAACGATTGCCATGAGTCCCGGCTCGGAAGCCAAACTTAAAAAAGATCCTGAAAAATACAAATATATTTTCAGAACGTGCCTGAATGCGGTGTACCTGGTGAAATACCTGGCCGGAAACATGGCCTTGATTAACAAGGAATTCGGCTTCAATAAAGTTTATGTCATGCATCAGGATGTAGCCTGGGCCCGGGCAACAGCCGGATTTGTAAAAAAAATGTATTTCGACAAGGCCGGCTGGGAAGTGCTGGAAATGGAGGCCTATCCCACGGGAACCTCCGATTTTTCATCGGCATTGATGAAAGCCCGGTCCAAAGGCGCCCAGGTGATTATGCCGATATTCGACATGCCCCAGAGCGGAATCCTGGTCAAACAATGGAAAGCGATGAAAATCCCGGCTTTAATGGCCGGATTTATATCGCCGCTGGCCGGATCCGATGCCTGGAAAACTTTCGACGGCAAGATCAGCGGTGCGATGAACAGTATTTTCGAACTGGGCAGTGCTATCGACTCACCGAAAGTGCCCAGGTCGGTCGAATTTTACAAAAAATACGAAGCCACCTACGGCAAAGCGCTGCAGGCCGGCCATGGTCCCGCTCCCGCGTATGAATCCGTCTATATCCTGGCCGACGCCATCGAACGGGCCGGCAGTCTTGATCCGGATGCGATTGTGGCTGAACTCCAAAAGACCGATCGTATGGGCGTGATGGGGAGACTCAAATATGATCAGGGACACCAGATCGTTTACGGCAACGACCCAAAAGAGACTGCAGTTGGCGCCGTCTTTCAGTGGACCGCAGACGGCCAACGCAAGATTGTGTTTCCGGAATCGATTGCCGAGGCTAAAATTCAACTGCCGCCGGGGTTGAAGTCACTTAAGTAGCGGGGTATCAAGCGGAAATTATTATCGCCCCAAAAGGTGGGAAATTAAACCCCTGTCCGCCTCCGGAGGATTTATCCGCCGCAGGAGGACTCGTCCGCCGGAGGCGGATTAAATCGACTGAACTATAACGAATGGGAGTAATGGGGTAATGGAGTATTGGAGACTTGGATAACTATCTAATGTTACGCAATTAGATTTTTCCAGCGCTCCAGCACTCCAGCACTCCAACACTCCTTTTATATTTTAATAAAGTGTTTAAATTCAGCGGAATTAAAAATAATCGGAAATAAAAGTGAGTTAATTTTATGTTCCTGGGAACAGTGGTATACGCATTAATTAACAGTGTCATCCTGGCACTGATTGCTATCGGTTTTAATTTGACGTTCGGTATCAGCGGTGTCGCTAATTTTGCGTACGGCTCCCTGTATATATTTTCAGCCTACGTTAGCTGGATGCTGTTGAATTTTTTAAAGCTTCCTTATCTTCTGTCTGCTGGGATATCCATATTGCTCACCGCCCTGCTGGGGGCGCTGATGTACCGGTTTGTGCTTCAAAGAGTACGCGGACAGGCGCTTTCCGAGGTCATTGCCACATTCGGCATCGGCCTGGCAATTCTTGAATTATTCAGGTATCTGGGTTTTGTCGGCTTCGAATACACGCTGCCGGTTTTCATCGACCAGAGCTTTTTTATATTGGGTGCCTACGTCGATGTGCAGCGCATCCTGATTGTGGTTATCGGTATGCTGTTGATTCTCGGGCTGTGGATTTTTACCCATCACACATCCCTGGGACTGGCCTTCCGGGGTATTGCCCAGGACGAGCGCACGGCCCTCAGTCTCGGCATCGATTCCGATTGGATTGCCACACTGGCCGTATCTTTCGGAGCCGGTTTGGCAGCCATCGCCGCCACCGTAATCATACCTTTGGGCAGCATTTCGCCCGGTGAAGGGTATGAAGTTTTAATCAAGGCTCTGGCGGTTTGCATCATTGGTGGACTTGGCAGCACGGGCGGTGTGATCGTGGCCAGTTTCATCATCGGTTTTGCCGAGCGTTTTACCGACGCTTACATCAGCTCACACTGGACTATGATTGTCAGTCTGGCTGCCATTCTGATCGTATTGATCGTAAAGCCGTCCGGCTTATTCGGCGAACAAAAAGAGCTGGAGGAAAGAATCTAGGGAATTCGGAAGTGGGAATGCGGAAGTCGGAAGTATTCTAAAGTTGGAAGTGGGACCCGCCGTCGTCCCAAACGAACGGGACTATGGTGCGGCAGGCATGCGGAAGTCATAAATTGGAGAGCATAGTACATAACAAATAACTGATAACCAATAACTCCCAATCTTGTTGGGGAATACATGGAAAAACGCAAAGAGAGAATTGATAGAGGGATTAAGGCCAGATCGGGGGATATTTTTGCCCTGAGTTCCTGGCGTGAAATGCTTTATCTGGCGGCCCCGCGCTTGATACCGATTATCGCCTTTCTGTTACTGCCGCTGATTCTGGGTATCTATTGGCAGAAAGTGCTACTGTCAGTGGCCGTGTTTGCCCTGCTGGCCATCAGCTGGGACATTCTGGCCCAAGCCGGCATGATATCACTGGGCCAGGCATTATTTTTCGGCATGGGTGCTTATGTGTTGGGAGTCATAAATTACTATCTGGGCTGGCACCCGCTGATCGCGATTCCCCTGGCAAGTGTCTTCGGTGGTGTCATCTGTACGATATTTCTGCTACCGGTGCTCAGGTTGCGGGGTATCTACTTTTCCATGGTAACGCTCATCATTCCACTGATGCTGGTTCGAATCGTCGAAGCTACCAAAATATTTGGCGGTACCGAAGGGCTCACCGGAATCGCTGCCCTGCCTTCGAGGTGGATTGAACTTTATCTGATCATGGGCGTATTGATGGCTGCTCTTTTCGGCTTCAGGCGCATGATGGGTTCGGACTACGGTCTCGTCTTGAAGGCGATCAGTGACAATGACCGCTCGGTGATGAATGCCGGAATCAATATCTATTGGTATAAAATTCAGGCGCTTTTCATTTCCAGCTGTATCGGTGCGTTTACCGGAGCTTTTTTGACACACGTCTACATGTTTGTCGGCATGCCGGTTTTTGCGCTGGATTATTCCATCTTACCCATTGCAGCGGCGGTGGTGGGAGGGCCGGGTACGCTGGCTGGTGCGACACTGGGTGCCTTCATCCTGGTGCCGTTGTCCGAACTCCTGCGCGGCATTGGCGGATTGAGAATTGTGTTTTACGGGTTGTTCCTGGTCATTTTTATTGTTGCGTTGCCGGAAGGCATCTTCCAGTATGTTCAACGCAAATACCATCAATTCGAAAGATGGGTGGAGGTGGAATAATGGGGACGGCGTTGCTGAAAGTATCCGGGCTCAGCAAGAATTTTGGCGGGGTGCAGGCCATTGCCGATTTAAGTTTTGAACTGCTGAAAGGGGAATTGCTGGGGTTGATCGGACCCAATGGATCCGGTAAAACCACGGCTGTCAATCTGATTACCGGTTTCGTCACGCCTTCGAAAGGAAATATTCAATTTCAGGGGAAAGACATTACCGGCATGGCCCCTTATAAAATTGTCCGTCTGGGGATTGCCAGGACATTCCAGATGGTCAAACCATTTTATCAGTTGCCGGCATACAAGAACATGATCATTCCCCTATATTCGCCCAGAGTTAAAAAACTGGTCGGCGGCAAATACGGCGACCGCGATGCAGTGGCCCTGGATTTGCTGGAAGAAGTCGGATTTGAACGGGACGCCTTTGTGGCATATAAAAGCGCCAGTGTGCTGCCACAGGGGTACCTGAAGCGACTGGAGCTTGCAAAAGCCATCGCCTTGCAGCCGGATCTTATTTTACTGGACGAATTATTTTCGGGCCTCAGCCTGGCGGAAGTGGCCGGCATTGTTCCGATTATCGAAAAACTACGTCAGGAGGGAAAAACCATTATCATGATCGAGCACCGGCTCAAGGAGTTATTTCGGATCGCCGATCGGGTCCTGGTTCTCAACTACGGTGAGAAAATCGCCGAAGGTCAGGCCATGGAAGTTATGGAAAGTGATGCCGTGAAAAAGGCATATCTGGGCGCAGAAGCGTAAACTGGCTTCACAACCATCATTTCTTTTCCGATGGCTGCGTTGCTCGTCACATAAAAATGCTCACGTACTAACGTGTACGCTGCGCTATTTCTGCTCCTCGGGCCTTGCCCTCGAACAAGATCTAATGATTGTGAAGCCAGTTTAACAGGAGTACCGATATATGTTGGAAGTACGAAATCTTATGGTTTTTTTCGAAAATGCTCTGGCGATCAATGATTTGACGCTGGCGATTGGTGAAGGCGAGTTTGTCGGGGTGATCGGTTCCAACAGTGCCGGGAAAACCACGCTTATGAATGCGCTATCGGGCTTGATCATTGATATGCGTATCAAAGAAAAACGCCGCGGCGGCGAACGCATCACGATTTACGGCAAGATTTTATATAACGGCGAAGATATTACTGAAACCAAACCCAGCGAGCGGGTGAAAAAGGGAATTGTCCTTTCCAGAGAACGGCATCCGGTGTTTCCTGAAAGCTCGGTGCTGGAAAACTTAAAGATAGCCGGCTACCTGAAAAAGAGGGCCGAAGTGCTGGAAACGATTGACTACGTATTTGAACTCTTTCCTGCATTAAAGAATTTAATATCACGCAAAGCGGGCTTTATGAGCGGCGGCGAGCAGCAGATGCTGGCCATCGGCATGGCTCTGGTAGTCAGGCCCAAATTGCTTCTTTTAGATGAGCCGCTTTTAGGGCTGAGCCCCATGATGCAGCAGGCGGTGATTGAGGCGATCGTACGCCTCAGGGAATCTTCGGGTATTACCGTATTGCTGAGTGAACAATTTGCACGACCGGTTTTACCGTTGATCGATCGAGGCTATGTGCTCGAAAACGGCATGCTGGCAATGTACGGCACCGGAAAAGAGTTGATGGACAACCCCGAAATTAAATCGGCATATTTTGGTATCTGACCAATGCAAATATCGAAAAGCATCTATGACAATTTTGCGGAGACCGCCGAGCGGCGTGGAGATCACACCGCCGTTTATTTCCTTGGATCCCGGTATTCTTATAGCAGAATCCGGACACTGGCCGATAGTTTTGCTGCGGCCCTGACGGATATGGGGGTCACGGCAGGTCAGAAGGTCATGCTGTATATACCCAACAGCATCCAATGGGTTGTGACCTGGCTGGGGATACAAAAGGTCGGGGCCGTGTGCGTGCCGATCACACCAATTTACACCCCCCACGACCTTAATTATATTGCCGGTGACAGCGAAGCCGAAACCATATTATGTGCTGATACGAACTTCGGCTATGTTACGAGTGTGTTGGCAACAACGGGTCTGAAACGGGTGATCGTTTCCAATGTTGCCGATCTGCTTCCCTGGTGGAAAAGATATTTCGGCCTTCTATTTGATGTCATTCCGCGCGGCAAATACATGCTCGATGCAAAAACATATTCCCTGAGAAAACTTTTGGTGCAATATCGAAATCAAAGCTCACACCCGCCCGGCAGTGTCGCAGGCGGCCGGGCTCTGGCTGAAATCCTTTATACCGGAGGCACGACCAAATTTCCGAAAGGAGTGCCCTTTACCCATGATCTTTTCCTCACCTCTGCCGACGAACAAATCCGCATGAGTGAGCCGCTTTTTCCGGTTGAGGACAATGTGATCATGGGAAACGCCCCACTGTTCCACGTTCTGGGGCAAACCTGCAGTCTGGCCACACTTCTGACGGGCGGCAGTTTAATTCTGCAGCCGCGCATTAATATAGATGCCACCTTTGATTCCATTCAACGTTCTAAGGCTAAAACCATGATCGGCGTGCCCGCCGTGTATCGCATGATGCTGGAGCATGTCCGTCTGGAGCAGTATGATTTAAGCTCATTAAAATATTGTTTCAGTGGCGGCGACGTCCTGCCGATTGAGGTCAGCAAGCGTTGGAAAGAAAAATTCAGCATACCGATTTATCAGGGATACGGGGCCACCGAAACCTGCGGCGGTGTCTGCATGTGCCCGGTTGACCGGGAGAACCCGCCCCGCAGTGCCGGCCGCGTCCTCAAAAGCAAAAAGGTCAAAATTGTCGACCAGGCAACACTTGAACCGGTAACGCCGGGCAATCCCGGGGAGTTGCTGGTATCTTCTGAATTTATGGTCACGCGCTACCTGAATAAACCTGAGGAAACCGCAGCTTCGTTTGTTGAGTTGGAAGGTCAGACCTATTACCGCACGGCCGATATCATGTCCATGGATCAAGACGGCAACTTCTTCTTTGTGGACCGCACGGTGGATACCATCAAGCATAAAGGCTATCGCGTATCGGCCTCGGAGATTGAATCCACCCTGCAGGAGCACCCGGCCGTAATCGCCTCCTGCGCCGTGGGCATTCCGGATAAGAAAGTCGGCGAACGCATCAAGGCCTATGTCGTGTTGAAAGAGGACATTAAAGGAATCACCGGCTACGATCTGATCAAATGGTGCCGCCAGACCCTGGTGTCCTATAAAGTCCCCCACTATATCGAATTCCGCGACATGCTGCCCAAATCAAAAGTGGGCAAGCTGCTGCGCCGGGAAATCCGCAGCGAAGAAAAGCGCCGCAAAGAAACATAATTAATCATTAATTCGTACGAAAAAATTGCCATTTTTTTGCGGCAAATTTTTCGTGCAAATTAATTTTGACAAAAGCCTCACTTTACCCTATATTCCGCTCTAAAATTTGCGCCTGGTGGCGAAAAATAAACTTTTGGAGGTGAAAAAATGGCGGAATGTCCTGTTTGTGGAGCCGATATTGACCTGGCGGCTGATGCAGAAGAAGGCGAAATCATTGCCTGTGACGACTGCGGGTCTGAACTGGAAGTAACCGGCAAAGACAGTCTGCAGGAAGCCCCCCAGGAAGAAGAAGACTGGGGCGAGTAAGCGTCTGAACGGCTTGGAGTAATGGAGCAATTATGATTTTGGACTTCGGATTTCGGAATCCGGATTTAGACTCAACCAATCGGGTATTATTTCCCAAAGATCATTAACAATTCCGAAATCCCGATATCCTGATCCGAGATAGTATTATAACCCCCAGTGCTCCTTTCTATTATCTATCTGGCAATTAAATAGACCAATTCTCAAGCTCTATCCTGTCATTCCCGCGAAGGCGGGAATCCAGTAATGCTGCGCCTTATGCTGGATTTCCCGATGCCCTTTGCGGGGAATGACGTAATAAATTGCCGGATTAATTAAAAAAGACGGAGAGAAGCGACAACCACCATTCTTCAATTTGCAATCTTCAATCTTCAATTTTCCGCCTGCGGCGGAAATGGGAGTCTTATATGAAAGTTGGTTTTTTACATTCTATCATTAGAAAAGAGGAAAAGCTCCTGTTACAGGAGTTCAGGAGCCGCGATGGTGTGGAAGTGGTCAACATCGATGACCGGCAGCAATTCTTTGATCTCCATAAGAACAACTTTGAAATCGATGTGATCATTGAACGCTGCGTCAATCACTCCCGGGCCGTGCACGCAATGAAAATCTTCAGCGACCATGGGGTACCGACCGTTAACGCCCCTGAAGTGGGGGAAATTTGCGGCAGCAAATTTCTGACCACCCAGGCGCTGATCAAAGCCGGCGTGGCAACACCCCGCTGCTATCTGGCATTTACCCCCGAATCCGCTCTCGATGCGATGGATCAGCTGGGATATCCCTGCGTCATCAAGCCCACCACCGGATCCTGGGGACGGCTCATATCCAAGATAAATGACCGGGATGCGGCCGAAGCCATTCTGGAGCACAAACAAATCCTGGGCAGCTATCACCATTCCATTTTCTATATCCAGGAATATATGGAGAAAAAAGGCAAGGATATCCGCAGCTTTGTCGTGGGGGATCAATGCATTGCCGCCATCTACCGCCATTCAGATCACTGGATAACAAACACGGCGCGCGGCGGCTCAACCTCGAATTGCCCGGTAAATAAGGAACTGCATGAAATCTCGGTCCGGGCCGCCAATGCCTGCGGCGGCGGGGTGGTTGCCATCGATGTCTTTGAAACAGATCAGGGATACTCGATCAACGAAGTCAACTACACCATGGAATTTCGAAACAGCATCGAAGTCACCGGGGTCAATATTCCGGGCAAGATTGTAGACTATGTACTGGAGGTAGCACGCAAATGAAAGTCAGTATTGTCGGTGCATCCGGCTATGGAGGTGGTGAGCTGCTGCGATTGCTGCTGCAGCACCCGCAGGTAGAAGTTTGTCAGTGCACTTCGGAAAGATTTGTCGGCAAGCCTGTCACTCGCCTGCATCCCAACCTTCGCAAACGGACCGCCCTTAAATTCAGCAGCGTGCAGGAGCTGGAAAAGACCGACCTGCTGTTTACCGCGCTGCCCCATACCCGCTGTATGCAAAAAATCGAGGATTTCAGCTCCCTGGCCGATCGGATCATCGATCTTTCGGCGGATTTCAGATTAAAAGACCCCGGGGCATACGGCAAATGGTATGGCGTGGACCATACCCGACCGGCCCTGCTGGGAGAATTTATCTATGGCAATGTGGAACTGCATCGTCAGGAAATGAAATCGGCCAGGTATATCAGCGGTGCCGGCTGCAATGCCACGGCCACCATTTTGCCACTGTGGCCGCTTTTCAAGCAGGGGGTGATCGATACCTCAAAGCCGGTAGTGGCTGAGGCCAAATGCGGCTCCTCGGAGGGTGGCAACAGCGCCAGCGAAGCTTCCCATCATCCGGAAAGAAGCGGCTGCGTGCGCTCCTACCGGCCCACGGGCCACCGGCATATCGCCGAGATGGAGCAGGAACTGGGAAATCCGATTCATTTTTCGGCCACGTCCATCGAGATGGTCAGGGGCATCCTCGTAACGGCCCATCTTTTTGTCAGTGAGGGCATAACCGAAAAAGACATCTGGCAAACCTACCGCACGGTTTACGGCCAGGAGCCTTTCATCCGAATCGTCAAAGAAAAACAGGGCATTTATCGCTACCCGGAACCCAAAATCCTGGTGGGCTCCAACTACTGCGACATCGGTTTTGAGTTGTCCGGCGAGCGCCTGGTGGTGATCTCCGCCATCGACAATCTCATGAAAGGCGCCGCCGGCCAAGCCGTCCACGCCATGAACGTGATGTGCGGCTTCGAAGAAACTCAAGGGCTGGATTTTGCCGGATTACACCCCGTTTAGAAATGGCTAATGTCAAATGAATAATGATGGTATTCTATCTATTTTATTTCAACTCATTTATCTTAGTCCATCGTCAAGCTGAATAGATAGAATTACTTGCTTCGGTCCGCCTTCGGCGGAACATTCAGTATTCGATATGCGTT
>Ga0210062_1000077_pt1 | contig 26692 bp, 26 predicted proteins | sample Muzzi_CordA_D2_FD_185528 | JGI IMG/M metagenome (GOLD analysis project Ga0210062, IMG submission 185528) | Wetland microbial communities from San Francisco Bay, California, USA, that impact long-term carbon sequestration - Muzzi_CordA_D2 (SPAdes) | ecosystem: Environmental > Aquatic > Marine >...
AGCCGGAAGAGGGCTGCCTCGCGAAAGTCAGGTGCGCCGATGGCGCGAATCTTCTCGACGCGGATATGGTCGTCACGCCCGAAACGGAAGGTGTTGGAGCCTTGTGTAATCTGGATGCGGTCGAACCGCCCTGTCCTGATATATGACGTGCCCTTGAAGGAATGCCGCCCATTGGCGGCCATGAATATCAAGTGGTCGCCTTGCTCCAGTTGGCCCATCAATCTGTTGTAAACGCCGACGCCCAAAATATTGCGCCCGATTCGCGCCGGTGTCGCCAACCCGGTCCATAGCTCGATAAAAAGGCTGTCCGGGTCGCCGCCTGCAGCGGGATCATATAGCTGAGCGCCCTTGTCCAGAAATGGCGCCTGCGCTTCGGCGACGCTGAGACGCAGTTGCTTTAGCGATCCGTCGGCGATCAGGTCGGGCCAGCCCGCTTCCTCGAATCCGATCAGGTCGATTCCGGAAGCTTCGCCTTCCAGGATGCCCCGGCTTTGACCAACGGCCCTGGCTGACTGAAATATTGCGTCGGACATCAGCAAGGACGATATCGTTGCCCCGCTGACCGCTTCGATGGCATTGGCGGTTTTGCCCGCCCGGCGCAATACGCGCACCGGTTCACGGGCGTTACGGCCGGTGAAGCTGGCGACGAAGGCTTCGAGGTCCTTGCTGGAAACACCAATCGCCAGAATAGGTTCGTGATGTTCGATTATGACCGCGCCGGTAATCGTTCCATCCAGGTCGATTCCTGCAAGGATGTCCAGTTTCTTGCCCGACAGGCCGAGCGATTGCACCACCGCATGGGTCCGGAATACATATCCGACGATGTCCTTGTTGCGGTAGGCGGGAATTGCCGGCGGCGTGCCGTCCATTGAGCCGAAATGCGTGGCAGCCGGGAAAACCCGGTCCAGCATGTCGGCGGACAACTGTTCCGCCAAGGCTGGGTTACCGGACAATGATACTAGCAGAGCGAGAAAAATGGCGACAAAGCGTCGCGGGCCGGGATTGGCTGTCCTCCATTGTCTCGACCCGAAAATCACGGTTCCGATCTCCTTTGCAAAGTCGTTAAGGCATTGGGCTATAGATGTTGCATGCCGGGTTGCAGCATTCGGCCAAGCGGGTTGATCAGTCATTGACTGATATCAACCTGCTGATCTTATGGTAACCGGGGCTCCTTGACACTAATCAAGGCGACGGCGTGGCTGGGGTGACAAATTCCCACCCGAAGAATCCCGATCAATGGAGAGCCAGTATGAAAATGTTCCACCGCGCAAGTATTCTGGGTGCGGGTTTTGCGTTCGTTCTGAGCGGCGCTGTAGCGGCGGACGAGCAACCGAAGCCCGAAGACCTGAAGAAACACGAAACCTCACCGGGCGGTCAGTATCAGCCCAGTCTGGATGTGCCGGCCGAGCAGCCGGGAGCCAAGCCCGGCGCGCCGGTCCTGACCGCCGAACAGTTCCAGCAGGCCAACAAGCTATATTTCGAGCGTTGTGCCGGCTGCCATGGCGTGCTGCGCAAGGGCGCCACCGGCAAGCCGCTGACGACCGACGTTACCAAGGAATTGGGGGCTGACTACATAAAATCGTTCATCACATACGGCTCCCCGGCTGGCATGCCGAACTGGGGCACCTCGGGCGATCTGACCGAAGCCCAGATCGACCTGATGACAGCCTATCTGCTCAACGACCCTGCGACCCCGCCCGAATGGGGCATGGAGGCGATGAAGGGCTCATGGAAAGTCGTCGTTCCGGTTGATAAACGGCCCAAGAAACAGGCTAACAAGCTCGATCTGGAAAATCTGTTCTCGGTTACGCTGCGCGATGCCGGGCAGGTCGCCCTTATCGACGGCAAGTCGAAGAAAATCGTTACCATCGTCGACACTGGCTATGCGGTGCATATTTCCCGCGTGTCGGCATCCGGCCGTTATCTCTATGTGATCGGCCGCGACGCCAAGATCAACCTGATCGATCTCTATATGGATCCGCCGCAGACCGTGGCTGAAGTCAAGGTCGGCATGGAGGCCCGTTCGGTCGAAACGTCGAAGTTCAAGGGCTGGGAAGACAAATATGCGGTCGCAGGTTCCTACTGGCCGCCCCAGTACACCATCATGGACGGCGATACGCTGGAGCCGAAAAAGATCGTCTCAACACGTGGCATGACCTGGGATACCCAGGAATTCCATCCGGAACCCCGCGTGGCCTCGATCGTCGCCTCGCATTTCCGGCCTGAATTCATCATCAACGTCAAGGAAACCGGTCATATCCTGATGGTCGACTATTCCGACCTGCAGAACCTGAAAGTGACCGACATCGAGGCCGAACGTTTCCTGCATGATGGCGGGTTCGACTCGACCGGCCGTTACTTCCTGGTCGCCGCCAACGCGCGCAATAAAATCGCCGTTGTCGACACCAAGGAAGACAAGCTGGCGGCCTTGATCGAGGTCGGCACGACCCCGCATCCGGGTCGTGGTGCGAATTTCATCCATCCGAAATTCGGTCCGGTCTGGGCGACCAGCCATCTGGGCGACGAAACTATTGCGCTGATCGGCACGGACCCGGTCAAGCACAAGGACAACGCCTGGAAGATGGTCGAGAGCATCGAGGGCCAGGGCGGCGGTTCGCTGTTCATCAAGACCCATCCGAAGTCCAAGAACCTGTGGGTTGATACGCCGCTCAACCCCGAAGCCGAAATCGCGTCATCTGTCGCGGTCTTCGACATCAACAATCTCGACAAGGGCTATGTGACTATCCCAGTCGGCGAGATGTCCGGCATCACCGAGGGTGTGCGCCGCGTCGTCCAAGGCGAATACAACAAGGACGGTACGGAGATCTGGTTCTCGGTGTGGAACGGCAAGACGCAGGAATCGGCGATCGTCGTCATTGATGATGCGACCCGGAAGCTGAAAGCGGTGATCAAGGACAAGCGCCTTGTGACTCCGACCGGCAAATTCAACGTCTACAATACGCAACACGACGTATACTAGACTGTGGAAGAGGGGCGGGGCCGGTTAGGCCCCGCCCGATCCTCCTCAGGTTCAGATTTTCCATATATGATTTTGTGGGCAAACCATATGCCAGGGAGTGGTGATGTCCGAGACGATTGAGACGGTCCAGGTATATCTTGTGGGCGCAGGACCCGGCGACCCCGAATTGCTCACGGTCAAGGCGCTGCGTGCGATTCAGCAGGCCGATATCGTCGTCTACGACCGGCTGATCGGGGAAGATATCCTTCAACTCGCACCGGCCGACGCCCAGCGAATATTTGTCGGCAAGGAAAGCGGTCGCCACCCGGTGCCGCAGGGCCGGATCAATGCGCTTCTTGTCGATCTTGCAGGGCCTGGACGGACGGTGATTCGCCTGAAAGGCGGTGACCCCTTCATCTTCGGGCGCGGCAGCGAAGAGGCGGAGGAGCTCCAAAATAACGGCATTCCCTATGAGGTGATCCCCGGCATAACAGCGGCATCCGGCTGCCTCGCCGAAGTGGGTGTTCCGCTGACCCATCGCGGCATTGCGTCCAGCGTGCGCCTGGTGACAGGCCACCGGAGGGCCGACGAGCCGCTCGATCTTAACTGGAAAAGCCTTGCTGACCCGGACACGACACTTGTCTTCTATATGGCGCTGGCCAACCTGGAAGAGATCAGTGATCGGCTGATCGAGGCCGGCCTTTCGCCCGAGACACCCGCGGCCGCGATTCGTGGCGGCACGATGCCCGGGCAGCAGCTGTGCGTCGGCACGTTGGCGGATCTGCCGCGGCGCGTCCTGGAGGCGGGACTGACCCCGCCAGCCCTGATAGTTATCGGCCAAGTTGCAGCTTTTGCGAGGGATCGAGGCAACTGTCCCGCGGACGTTGCAGCCGATCTTGCCGCATTCGTGCGCGAGGCGGGCCATGCTTAGGCTTTTGGGCACCGTCATGGCGGTCATTATGTGGGCGTTGCCCGCGGCGGCGGCTGATCCCGAGGCGCCGCGCCAGAAAGAATTACTATATCTTCTGGAGCAGGATTGCGGCTCCTGTCACGGCTTGACCAGGAAAGGCGGTCTGGGACCGTCATTGTTGCCCCCGGACATCGCCGACAAGCCCGACGAGGGGTTGGTCGACGCCATCCTGCAGGGCCGTCCCGGCACTCCTATGGGGCCGTGGGCTTTCGAGATATCCGAAGAAGAAGCCTTCTGGCTGGTTCGCCAGTTGCGTAGAGGGAAAGCGCCTGAATGACGAACAAACCGATTCGCGGAACAATCATGCTCTGCCTGATTGCCCTGTCGGCCGCATTATTGGCGGGCTGTGCCCAAGCGCCGTTGCGCGGCACGGGCGATATGGGTGTAATCATCGAACGGGCAGCGGGAAACCTAGTTGTTGTCGAGACAACATCCAATACGATCCTGTCCCGGGTGCCGGGCCTGGGTGATACTTCCCACGCCTCGGTGGTATTTTCGCGCGATGAGCGTTACGCATATGTATTCGGTCGCGATGGTGGACTGACCAAGGTCGATATCCTGGCCGGAAAAGTTGTTAATCGGGTGGTCCAGGGCGGCAACAGTATCGGCGGCGCCATATCCCAGGACGGTCGCCTTGTCGCCGTTGGTAATTACGAGCCCGGTGGTGTGCGGGTGTTCAATTCGGATACCCTGGAACAGGTTGCCGATATTCCCGCCATTGCAGCCGACGGCTCGACCTCCAAGGTCATAGGGCTGGTTGACGCGCCGGGTAATCGTTTCGTTTTCACGCTCTACGATGCAGGTGAAACATGGATCGCCGATATGACCGATCCCACCGCGCCAAAACTTAGCAAATTTATAGGTATTGGCGCGTTACCCTATGACGCGCTGATCACTGGCAATGGGCGGTACTACATTGCCGGCCTGTTCGGCGAAGACGGGCTGTCCTTGCTCGACATGTGGAACACGCAGGCCGGCATGCGCCGTATCCTGGATGGTTATGGCCGCGGCGAAGAACCTCTGCCGGTATACAAGATGCCGCATCTTGAAGGCTGGGCGGTGGCCGGAAATATAGCCGTCCTGCCAGCCGTCGGCCGCCATGAGGTCCTGCTGCTGGATATGAATAGCTGGAAGGAAGCCGGGCGCATCCCGGTCTATGGCCAGCCTGTATTTGCCGTCATGCGACCCGATGGGCGCCAGATCTGGGTAAATTTCGCCCATCCCCTGAACGATACGGTACAGGTTATCGACCTTCCCAGCCGCAAGATCGTTGCCACGCTTAAACCCGGCAAGGCGGTGTTGCATATGGAATTTACGCCGCGCGGCGAGGAAGTCTGGGTTTCGGTCCGCGACGAGGACAAGGTTGTGGTTTATGATACTGCGACGCTGCAGCAGTTAAAGGAATTGCCGGTGAGCAAGCCCAGTGGCATTTTCTTTACCGCCCGCGCCCACAAGACGGGATTGTAGGTCCATGAACATCGACCAGTTTGGCATTCTGGAAAAGGAGCTGCTTGACGGTTTCCAGAAGGAGTTTCCGTTGGAGCCGCGCCCCTTCCGCGCCATCGCCGAACGGCTGGGTTGCGATGAGGATGCCGTCCTGGATTTGCTGGGCCGGATGAAGGACGCCGGTCTGATTACCCGCGTCGGTCCTGTCTTCGCGCCCCATCGCGCCGGGGCCAGCACGCTGGCGGCAATGGCGGTGCCCGTCGAACGGCTGGATGAGGTCGCCGCCTTGGTCAGCGAGTATGAGGAAGTGAATCACAACTACGAGCGCGAGCACAGTTTCAATCTCTGGTTCGTTCTTGCCGCGCCGGATGCGGGGCGTGTCACCGAGGTGCTGGAAGAGATAGCCGCGCGCACCGGGATCCCCGTCATGGATCTGCCGCTTGAGGAAGCCTTTCACATCGATCTGGGGTTTCCGCTGCAATGGAACTGACGCCAAAGGAACGCGAACTGGTCGCCGCGATCCAGGACGGACTGCCGCTGGTGAAGAATCCTTATGCCGTAATCGCTGAACGGGTCGGGCTGTCGGAGGCGCAGGTGATCGACTGGATCCGGCAATTGACCGAGCGCGGGGTCATCCGTCGCTTTGGCCTGGTGTTGTCCCATCGCGACCTGGGGTACAAGGCCAATGCCATGGTGGTCTGGGATATCTCCGATGGCGCAGTGGGCGAGACCGGCAAGAGGCTGGCCGCGCTGGATTATGTCACGCTGTGCTATCGCCGCCCGCGCCGACTGCCCGACTGGCCCTACAACCTTTTCTGCATGATTCACGGGCGCGACCGGGCCACGGTGGAGGCGCTGGCCGAGGAGGCCGCCGGTATCGCCGGTGCGGCCGACTGTCCCCACAAAATTCTGTTCAGCACCCGCCAGTTCAAGCAGCGTGGAGCGCGTTACGCCAGATGCACCGCGGCGGGAAACTAGGCAACATGGATGCGATTGACCGGAAGCTGATTAACGCCCTGCATGGCGGCGTGCCCATTGAGGAGCGTCCCTACCTCGTTATAGGCGACCAGCTCGGCATTTCGGAAGACGAAGTCATCGAGCGTCTGCAAAGCCTGCTGGACGACCGCACCTTGACGCGGTTCGGGCCGCTTTACGATGCGGTGAAACTGGGCGGCGCCTTTACGCTGGCCGCCATGTCGGTGGCGGTGGAACGGTTTGACGCGGTCGCCGAAATCGTCAATTCCTTTCCCGAGGTCGCGCACAATTATGCGCGTGAGCATGCGTTGAACATGTGGTTCGTGGTCGGCGCCGAAAAGCCGGAGAGGATCGCCGAGGTACTGAGCGAGATCAAGGAGCGGACAGGCATTGAGGTCTTGAATATGCCCAAGGAAGAGGAATATTTCCTCGAATTGAGGCTGACCGCATGAGCAACGCGACGGAGATGCAGAACGATACCGGGCTGGACCCGATCGATCGCCGTATTGTCGCGGCGACGCAAGGGGGCCTGCCGCTGGTCGCGCGGCCGTATCACGCCATCGCCGACAAACTGGGGCTGGAACCCGCCGATGTCATGCGGCGGATGCAGCATTTGCTGGATGCGGGGGCCATCCGCCGTATCGGAGCGGTGCCAAACCATTACGCGCTGGGCTGGAAGGCAAACGGCATGTCTGTCTGGGACGTGCCGGACGAGCATGTCGCCGAGGCAGGCCGCATGGTGGGTGCGTTGGAATTCGTCAGCCATTGCTATCGCCGCCCGCGCCATTTGCCGGACTGGCCCTACAACCTGTTCGCAATGGTGCATGGCCGAAGCCGCAGTGAAGTAGACGAAAAACTGACCCGGATCACAGCCGTTCTGGGCGATTGGGATCGTGGCCACGATGTCCTTTTCAGCAACAGAATACTTAAAAAAACCGGACTTCGAATCGCCGGGTAGGAGAGAGAATGTTTCGTTTAAGCCAGTTCATGCAGGAGATCAGGACGCCTACGCCGGTGCGTCATGCCAAGCCGCCGGGCCCGGTGGTGATCTGGAACCTGATCCGCCGCTGCAATCTTAACTGCAAGCATTGCTATTCGATATCCGCCGATACGGATTTCCCCGGCGAGCTGTCTACCGATCAGGTCTATGGAGTCATGGACGATCTGAAGGCATTCAAGGTGCCGGTATTGATCCTGTCGGGCGGCGAGCCCTTATTGCGCCCCGATATCTTCGAGATATCCAGGCATGCCAAGGCGATGGGTTTCTATGTGGCGCTATCAACCAACGGCACGCTTATCGACGAAGCCACCGCCGACCGCATTGCCGAGATCGGCTATGATTATCTGGGCATCAGCCTGGACGGGATCGGCGAGGTGCATGACCGTTTCCGGCGCCAGGAGGGCGCCTTCGACGCTTCGATGCGCGGCATTCATTTGTGTCATGACCGCGGCATCAAGGTTGGCGTTCGCTACACCATGACCGAAGGCAATGTTGAGTCCCTGAAAGGCATTCTGGACCTGGTTGAAAGCGAGGATATCGACAAGTTCTATCTGTCCCACCTGGTCTATGCCGGGCGGGGCAATCGCTATCGCGGCGATGATGCCGCGCACCGCACCACGCGCGATGCCATGGATGTGATGTTCGAGCGCTGCTGGGGCTATGTCGAGCGTGGCGAACACAAGGAATTCGTTACCGGCAACAACGATGCCGATGGGGTCTACTTCCTGATGTGGGTCGAAAAGAATTTCCCCGATAGCGCTGATCATATCCGAGCCAAGCTGGAAGCCTGGGGTGGCAACTCATCGGGCGTCAATGTCGCCAATATCGACAATCTGGGCACGGTTCATCCCGATACCATGTGGTGGCATTACGACCTGGGCAATGTGAAGGAACGGCCGTTTTCCGAAATCTGGTCCGATACTTCAGATCCCATCATGGCCGGGCTGAAGGCGAGGCCGCGCAAAATCAAGGGGCGCTGTGGCGAATGCAAGAAGTTCGCGATCTGTGGCGGCAATACCAGGGTGCGCGCCCAGCGCCTGACCGGCGATGCGTGGGAGGAAGATCCCGCCTGCTATCTCAGCGATGCGGAAATCGGGGTTGCCGGCGGTGAGCGAGTCACCAACCGTCCTTACAAGGGGAAGCGCGATGAAGCGGTTGTTCTGCGCTAGTTTTTTGGTTGGCATTCTGGTTGCCGGTTCCGCCGTTGCCGATACGCCCGATACCGAAACAATCTATCTGGAACATTGCGCAGGATGCCATGGTGGCGACCGGTTGGGCGGTATGGGACCGGCGCTGCTGCCGGAAAACCTTGGGCGGCTGCGCAAGACGGCTGCTCACGATGTTATCGCAAATGGCCGTCCCGCAACCCAGATGCCTGCCTATGGCGTAAAGCTGGACGCAGCAGAGATCGACGCACTTGTAGCAATGATCTATACGCCATTGCCGGAGGTTCCGCGCTGGGGGCTGGAAGAAATCAACGACAGTCGTATCCAGCGTGTGGATCCCGCTACTTTACCGAAAGAGCCGCTGCACAAGGCCGACCCGATGAACCTGTTTGTCGTTGTCGAGGGCGGAGACCATCATGTCACGATTATGGACGGCGACAGTTTTGAACCCCTGGCACGGTTCCCCACTCCTTACGCGCTGCATGGGGGGGCCAAATTCTCACCAGACGGCCGCTTCACCTATCTCGCCTCGCGCGATGGCTGGGTGATGAAGTACGACCTGCATAGCCTGCAGGTCGTCGCCGAAATCCGCGCCGGCATCAATACACGCAATATCGCGGTTTCCGGCGACGGGCGCTATATTGCGGTGGCGAATTACCTGCCGCAGAACCTGGTGATGCTGGATACCGCGGATCTGAAGCCCATCAAAATCACGCCGATCAAGAGTCTGCAAGGAAAATCCTCTCGCGTCAGCGCCGTTTATACGGCCTACCCACGCAAGAGCTTCGTGGTAGCGTTGAAGGACGTGCCGGAAATGTGGGAAGTGTCCTACGAGGACGATCCGCCGGCCCGTTTTGCCGGGTTCGTGCACAGTTTCGAAAAGGACCACGAGGAAGCCGTTGTAACGGCTCAGTTCCCGGTTCGCCGTATCGAACTCAGCGGGCCGCTGGATGATTTCTTTTTCGATCAGGCTTACCGCCAGGTTTTTGGCGCCTCGCGCGACGGTACGCAGGCGGTTGTCGTCCATATGGATGTGGGGCGAGAGATCGCCCAGGTGCCATTGCCGGGCATGCCGCATCTGGGCTCCGGCATTACCTTCGATTACCAGGGCAGGCGCGTTCTGGCCACGCCGCACCTTAAGGAGGGCAAAGTCAGCGTCATCGACATGAAGAACTGGGAGGTGGTGAAGGTCATCGACACCGAAGGCCCCGGTTTCTTCATGCGCAGCCATGAAAACAGCCCCTACGCCTGGGTCGACGTATTTTTCGGTCCCAACAAAGACGCTGTCCATATCATCGACAAGCGAACGCTGGAGATCGTCAAGACGCTGCGCCCCGTTCCCGGCAAAACCGCCGCCCATATCGAATATACCAAGGACGGTCGCTATGCGCTGCTAAGTATCTGGGAGATGGATGGCGCGGTGATCGTGTACGACATGGAAACCCTGGAAGAGGTCAGGCGCATCCCCTTCGTCAAACCGGTGGGCAAATATAACGTATGGAACAAGATCAGTCGCGACGAGGGAACCAGCCACTGAGCTTTTGACATTGCCGGGCGGTAGTTAAGCCTGTAGACGATGCGGGCGCAATTTTGCGCGCGATTGCGGCTACGGGGTGCAGTAATGGCTGAAAGTACGGTGCTGGTATCGGGAGTCCGGGCGTCGGATCATCCCGCACGTGCGATACTGCTTGTATTCATGGCCGTGGCGGTGCTGACCCTGCAGGATGCCGTTATCAAATGGCTGTCGGAACGTTTGCCGGTCATCGAGATACTGTTTATCCGCAGCGTCCTCATGTTGCCGGCTATTCTGGTTCTGGCCACCGTCACTGGACAGTTGGGCAGGCTGCGCACCCGCCGCTACGGCGCGCATTTGTTGCGCGCGGTGCTTAATTTCATGGCCTTCATCACTTATTTCGGCGCGCTGAAACTTATGCCCCTGGCCGATACGCTGGCGATCGTCTTTTCCGCGCCGATTTTCATCGTGCTGTTCAGCGCGGTGTTCCTGAAGGAAAAGGTGGGACGTTGGCGCTGGTCGGCGGTCGCCCTGGGTTTCGTCGGTGTGCTGGTAATGATCCGGCCGGGAACCTCTATGCTGGACTGGCCCGTGATGCTGGCGCTTATGTCCAGCGTTTTCTATGCGTTGTGGATGCTGACGACCCGCACCATGGCCGAGGACGAATCGAGTCTTGGCATGTTGTTCTACGCAACGGTTTTTTTCGTACTGGCCGGCGGCGTACTGGTGCCATTTGAGTGGGTGACGCCCGGAGGCGAGGACCTGATGGTGCTCGGGGTGCTCGCCGTGGTCGCCATGGTGGGGCTGTTGATGCTGATACATGCCTATCGGCTGGCCCAGGCATCGATCCTGGCCCCATTCGACTATACTTCGATGGTGTGGGCGGTCCTGCTGGGCTGGTTTGTCTGGAGCGAGTTGCCCGGACCCTGGGTAATCGCAGGTACGGTCCTGGTTGTCTTCGCCGGTCTAATCATCGTCCATCGCGAGGCCCGGCATGCGCACCATGTGGTATCGCTGAGGGGCCCCACGGACGAGTAGGGCAGGGGGCGAGAGCGCCGTTACTTGCCGCCGCCCGCCACGGTTTCGGTTCCGCGCGTCATGTAATAGGCGACCAGGATTGGCACGAAGGTGACCGCAATGACGAACACGGCAACGACGTTGGTAACCGGCCGCTGACGCGGCCGCACCAGTTCGGTCAGCATCCAGATCGGCAATGTCGATTGCTGGCCCGCTGTGAAGGTCGTGACGATCACCTCGTCGAAAGACAGGGCAAAGGCCAGCATACCCCCCGCGAGCAACGCCGTCGCGATATTGGGCAGCACCACATAACGGAAAGTCTGGATCCCGTCTGCGCCCAGATCCATAGAGGCTTCGACAAGTGATGCGGATGTCCGGCGGAACCGCGCCAGCACATTGTTGTACACGACGACGATGCAGAACGTCGCGTGGCCGATGACGATGGTCCAGTAGCTGTAGGGGATGTCGACGATGTTTATCGCAGCCCGCAGCGAGATGCCGGTGACGATCCCGGGCAGCGCGATCGGCAGGATGATCAGCAGGGTAATGGCCTCGCGCCCGAAGAACCGGGTCCGGTACATGGCTGCGGCGGCCAGCGTACCGAGCACCAGCGAGGTTGCTGTCGCGATCAGCGCGATGCGGACCGAAAGGGTCAGCGCATCCCAAATGTCCTGGCGACCCCAGGCAACCTCGAACCATTGCAGCGTCAACCCCGGCGGCGGGAACTGATATGACTTCTCCTCGGTCGTGAATGCATAGAGGATGATGAAGGCGACGGGCAGGTGCAGATATAGCAGCCCGGCGACAGCGGCCAGTTTCAAGGTAAGCGAGGCGCGCATCCCCGCAAGCTTCTTTTTTTGGCCGTTAAAGAGCATCGAACGCCCCCAGCTTTTTGGCGATCGTCAGGTAAATCGCGATTATGACGATCGGCACCACCGAAAATGCCGCTGCCATCGGCACATTGCCCGCGGTTCCCTGGTGGATATAGACCGCCTGGCCGATGAAGAAGCGTGACGAGCCGATAACGTAGGGAATGATGTAGTCGCCCAGCGTCAGTGAGAACGTGAAGATCGAGCCCGCGGCCACGCCCGGCAGCGCCAACGGCAGGATAATCTTGCGGAAGGTTTCGTTGGGCCGCGCCCCGAGATCGCCCGACGCTTCTATCAGCGAGGCCGGTACGCGCTCCAGCGCGGCCTGGATCGGCAGGATCATGAAAGGCAGCCAGATATAGGTGAAGACCAGAAACATCCCGATATAGGACACCGACAGCGATGGCCCGCCGATCACCGGCAGCGCCAGCACACCGTCCAGCAGCCAGCCGAGATGCGCATTCGCAAATGCCCAGCTTATCACCCCTTCCTTGGCCAGCAGCAGTTTCCAGGCATAAACCCGCACCAGATAGCTGGACCAGAGTGGCAGCATCACGGCGAGATAAAAGAATGCCTTGGTCCGCCCTGTTGCATGGCGAGCCATATAGTACGCGATCGGGAAGCCGATCGTCGCGGCAGCTACGGTGACCGCAGCGGCCATTGACATGGTGCGCAGGATGATATCCAGATTGGCGCGGCTGGAGATCAACTCTGCGTAGGTTCGCAGGCTGAACTCATAGACGATCTGCCCGGTAAATTCGTCGATATAAAAGAAACTCTGGATCAGAAGCGCCAGCAGCGACCCGAGATAAATGATCCCCAGCCACAGCAGCGGCGGCGCAAGCAACAGCATAAGGAAAAAGGTCGAGCGCCGGTAAAGCAGAGTCGAAACCCGCCTGCGCAGGGCGGTCGCTCCTGAAGTCCGGTCCATGGTGACACAGGCCATCACCTAGTCTCCGGCCGCCACACTTTTCAGGCTTTGCATTGCGTCGCGTTCCCAGGCGAGTTCTATGCGCTCGCCAACGCCCGGGCCGCCGTGCCGGCCGGCGGTCGCTATGTTCTGTCGTATAACGAAGAGAACGGGACCGGCGTCCAATACCACCTCGTACCGGGTGGCTGCACCGAGATACTGAACTTCGTGAACGACACCGCCGGCCCTGACGGCATCGGGCGGGCCGATGAAATCGCTGGCGAAGTGGATTTTCTCTGGCCGTATGGAAAGCGCACCGGTCACGCCCGCAATGCGTTCGGCACTTGTCACATCCACCAGGTTGGAATTCCCCACGAACCCCGCGACGAATTCGGTTGCCGGATGTTCGTAAATTTCCTGCGGCGATCCGACCTGCTCGATTTTCCCTTCATTGAACACCGCCAGCCGGTCGCTCATTCCCAGGGCTTCCTGCTGGTCGTGGGTGACATAGACGAAGGTAATGCCGATCTTGCGCTGCAATCCCTTGAGTTCGACCTGCATCTGTTCGCGAAGTTTCAGGTCGAGCGCACCCAGCGGTTCGTCGAGCAGCAGCACCCGGGGGTGATTGATTAGGGCGCGGGCAAGGGCTACGCGCTGGCGCTGTCCCCCCGACAGTTCGGCCGGCCGCCGCCCGCCGAGACCTGCGAGTTTCACCAGGTCGAGCATCTCTTCGGCACGCCTGTGCCGTTCGGCTTTCGCCACCTTGCGCACCATCAAGCCATAGGCCACGTTGTCCAGCACCGACATATGGGGGAACAGTGCATAGTCCTGGAATACGGTGTTGATATCGCGGTCATACGGTGGAACGCCGGACACATCGGCGCCATGGATCGAGATGAGCCCCGACGTCGGTGTTTCGAATCCCGCGATCAGACGCAGGCAGGTTGTCTTGCCCGACCCGGACGGGCCCAGCATAGAGAAGAACTCGCCATCGGCGATTTCCAGGGAAACCCCGTCAACGGCCCTTACAGAATCGAAGTGACGGCTAACATTCTCGAATTTTACGGCTATGGTCATCGATAAGTACTGCTGCGGCCTGCGGAATAGACGGTCAGTGCGACAAGTCGGCCGGAGACTCATGTCTCCGGCCGACCAATGCATCGCTTGCCGCGGGTCAGCGTCCGCCGAGAACCGCGATGTAATCAGTCACCCAGCGATAATAGGGCACGCAGGTTCCCTGTGAGTCGCACTTGCTGCGCGGGGTGCGCCAGAAGTGAATTTTATCGAAGTTGTCGATCCCGTTGGTCTTGCAGCCCTCATCACCAAGCAGCTCGTTGCCCTTGCAGGCGTCGGGCGTTGCCGGCACCGAACCGAACCAGGCCGCGAGATCCCCCTGCAGTTTCGGGTTCAGCGACCACTCCATCCACTTGTAGGCGCAGGTCGGATGCGGTGCTTCCGCATGCATCATGGTCGTGTCGGCCCACCCGGTGGCGCCTTCCTTGGGAATAACGCTGGCGATCGGTTTTTTCTCGGCCTGCATGAGGTTGACCTGGAAGGGCCATGACGATGACGCGACGACGCCTTCATTCGTGAAATCGTCGATCTGGACGAAAGCGTCATGCCAGTAGCGGTTCACGATCTGGCGCTGCTGGCGCAGCAGGTCGAGCGCCGCCTTATACTGATCTTCGTTCAACTCATAAGGATCCTTGATGCCCAGTTCCGGCTTGGTCGCCATCAGATAGAGCGCGGCGTCGGCAATGTAGATCGGCCCGTCGAAAGCCTGGATCCGGCCCTTGTTGGATTTGCCGTCGTCGAGCGTCATTTCCTCGAAAACGACCTTCCAGCTATCGGGCGCCTTCTTGAAAGCGTTGGTGTTGTACATCAGCACGTTGGCGCCCCACTGATAGGGTGTGCCGTAATGCTTGCCTTCGACCGTGTGCCATACCGAATTTTGCAGCCGTGGGTCGACCCGCTTCCAACTGGGGATCAGTGCGGTATTGACTTCCTGTACCCGGCCGCCGGCAATCAGCCGCAGGCTGGCGTCGCCGGAGGCGGTGACCAGATCGAATCCGCCTTCATTCATCAGGGCAACCATTTCGTCGGACGTGCCGGCGGTCTTTACCCTGACCTGACAGCCTGTGTTCTTCTCGAACCCGGTTACCCAATCATAGGCCTTATCGGTTTCGCCCCGCTCGATATAGCCGGGCCAGGCGACGATATCGACGAAGCCCTCGGGCTCCCCGAGTTTCTGTATCGGTTGCGCGGCGGCCGTGCCGGTAACGGCCCAACCCAGTGTCAAGGCGACGCCGACGATACCGGCGCGAATAGCCATTCCAGACATTTTTACCTCCAGAGTGTTCTGTTATTTGAGTGCGAAGAGACAGCCCCGCATGGAAACAACGTTATCCGTCAATCCGTGTCAGGGGAATACAAAAAATAAATGGTCTGCCCGCGAGAAGGCCATTCCTAGAACTTCTCCTCGCCGCGCACGCGAGCCGCATCCGGGAAATCGCGATAGAGCGCAAACGACACATCCGTTACAAGGCTGTTGACTGCGTGATGCAGCCCTTCGGCCGGGTCGGCGCGTGAGGCGACTTGCGTGAACGCCTTGTCCAGCTGCGCCAGCCCTTCCACTTCGATGATGATATGGAATTCCGGAAGGTAGGCCGGGCCCAGGCCCAGCTTGCGCCGGGTCAGGCGATAGCCGGCAATGGCGCCGCCATCTCTCAGATGCCCCAGATAGGCATGCACCCGGTCTGCGAATTCGGTGTCCTTGACGCCGTCCTTGAGATTGCACCAGGCGTGATAGTGGTCCATCGCTAGCCGCAGGCTTCTACCGCGCGCCTCGCCATGACGCCGATCAGATGGGCGCGATAGTCGGCCGCAGCATGGATATCGCTGTTCAGCTCGTCCGGCGATATGGAAACTCCCTCCAGTGCCGCGGCCGAAAAATTGCCGGCAAGCGCGCCTTCCATTGCCGGTACGCGGAATACGCCGCCGCTGCCTGCACCGGTCACCGCCACTTTCACGTCCGAACCGGATTTCGCCACGAACACGCCGACGATGGCGTATCGGCTGGCCGGATTCTTGAACTTCATATAGGCCGCCTTGTCGGGGGTCGGGAAACTAACAGAGGTGACAATCTCGCCCTCGCCAAGCGCGGTCTCGAACAGGCCGGTGAAAAAATCCTCTGCCGTAAACGTCCGCTCGCTGGTCATGATCGTCGCGCCCAGCGCGAGGCATGCCGCGGGATAATCCGCCGCCGGGTCGTTATTGGCGATCGATCCCCCCAGTGTGCCGCGATTGCGCACCTGCCGATCGCCGATATCGCCCGCCAGCGCCGCCAGAGCGGGAATTCTGGCCTGAATCTCGGCCGAGGCCGCAACATCCGCGTGGCGCGTCATCGCGCCAATCACCATATTACCCCCATCCGCCGAGATGCCCTTCAGCTCGCCGATGCCGGCGAGGTCAACCAGATCGCTGGGGTTGGCCAGGCGTTGCTTCAACGTCGGCAGCAATGTCTGGCCGCCGGCGAGTGCCTGCCCTTCATCCGCAGATTTGATCGCGTCAACGGCTTCGGAGAGTGAATTGGGGCGCTGATAGTTGAATTCGTACATCCCGCCTTACCCCTTCATCGCGGCGGCGCCGGCCTTTATCGACTTGACGATGTTGTGATAGCCGGTACAGCGGCAGATATTGCCCTCCAGTCCTTCGCGGATTTCCTTTTCGCTGATGTCCGGGCGGCCGCGTACCAGCTCGATCGCGCTCATCACCATGCCCGGCGTGCAGAAACCGCACTGCAGCCCGTGATTCTCCCGGAAGGCTTCCTGCATCGGGTGCAGCATGCCATTCTGCGCCAGCCCTTCGATTGTCGTCACCTCGGCGCCCTCGGCCTGAACCGCCAGCGCGGTGCAGCTCTTCACCGACTCGCCATCGATATGCACGACGCAAGCGCCGCACTGGCTGGTGTCGCAGCCGACATGCGTGCCGGTGAGACGGAGATGGTCGCGAAGGAATTGAACGAGCAAGGTCCGGGGCTCGACTTTCCCCGTTACGGCCTTGCCGTTCACCGTCATGGAAACGGTGACTGACATTGGTACCCACCTGATCATGCAGGGTATGCCGCAGGGGCACACCGGATTTTCGAATTCGGCCGCAGTTTGGCGACAGGAACGCGAGAGATCAAGGGCTGTTTGGGGTTCCCATTGACTGAAATCAAATGCTCGCTCGCGATGATGGGGTATTTTATCCAGGAAATGCGTACTGTCGGCATAATGGAGCAAGAATGGAGCAGCAGGATAACAGTGTCCCAGGCATGATAGGGCATAACGTTCAAAACATTACGTTGACGGTAGAAGTCCGCCTGTTCAACAGCCTGACCCGCTATTCCGATGATGGCTTGAATCCCACGAAAATCGAAATGCCGGCCGGCAGTGCCGTCGGCGACGTCTTGCGTGAATTGAAAATACCCGGGGAAAAGGTTCATCTGGTTTTGCTCAATGGGCGCGATATCACGCCCAGCCTCTATACTGCCATCAATGAAAACGTTGTGCTGGACGAGGGCGACGTGCTGGGTCTGTCTGGCCCGGTGCCCTACAGCTGGGGATACGGTTCCCCGGTGGTCTAGACCGTTGCGCGGTTCCGCCTCCAAAGCGTTTGTTACTATCCTCCAAAGACGTTTGTTACATTACAGAAAGACCAATCCCCTTCCTCTCCCGCCTTGGCGGGGGAGGTTTTTTTGTTTGTACGGGTTCCTATATGCCCTGTTCCGCTTGACGCGGCTGCGTCTCAGGCGTTAAAGAGGCGCGACTTTATACGGTGGCTGTAGCTCAGTCGGTTAGAGCACCAGATTGTGGATCTGGGGGTCGTGGGTTCAATTCCCATCAGCCACCCCAAATTTCTCTCACAACACTTGCTATCCGGTGCCGGAAAATGAACATTCTCCGGCAAGCAAGCTTTTGCGTGACCCCAATATTCAGGAGGCAGGCATGTTCTACCGTACTGACCAGCATCACGGATTGCCGCACGATCCCTTAAAGAGCTGCATCGTTCCGCGACCGATCGGCTGGCTGACCACACTGGACGGGCAGGGCAGGGTAAACCTGGCCCCTTTCAGTTTCTTCAACGGTATCGCCAGCGACCCGCCGCTGGTGGTGGCCGGGGTCAACGGCGCGCCGCCGCCCACTGGAATGAAGGATACGCTGGCCAATTGCCGCGCGACCGGCGAGTTCGTCGCCAATATGGCGACATGGGATCTGCGCGATGCGATGAATCTAACCAGCGCTGCGGTTCCCGCCGACGTGGACGAATTGGCCCTGGCCGGCCTGACCGCTGCGCCGTCCGAGCTGGTGAAGCCGCCCCGCGTGGCCGAATCGCCGATCCATATGGAATGCAGGGTGCACCAGATACTGGATATGCCCTGTACAGCACCGGGTTCGCGCAATACGCTGATCATCGGCCAGATCGTCGGCATCCATATCGACGATTCGGTGCTGACCGACGGGCTGATCGACATGGCCAAGGTCCGGCCCATCGCGCGGCTGGGCTATATGGATTACACGGTCGTCGAGAAGGTATTCACCATGCATCGGCCGTCCGCCGAGCAGGCGCTGAAGGGCGCGGCTGAATAGCTTCGCTGGCGCTCCGCTGTTGTCGTGGGCTGCCCGGCGGGTCATAATCGGAACCGGCGGACGGAGGCTACATGCTTCAGACCTATCTCTACGACATCATTGCGGTGGCATGGCTGCTGCTGTGCTGGATCGGCTATGCACGATTTTCCGAACGCGGGTCGGCAACGGGCAACCTGATCGGGGTAATGGCGCGTCATCGTGTGCGCTGGATGACCGAGATGTTGGGCCGTGAAAACCGTATGGTCGATATCCAGATCATCAACAGTGCGCTGAACAATGCCACCTTCTTTGCCTCCACGACCATTCTGATCATGGCCGGCCTGTTTGCCTTGCTCGGCGCACTGGAGGATGTCATTGCCGTGATTCGCGACATCCCGTTCGCGGTAAAAACCAGCCGCGCGCTCTGGGAAGTCAAGATCATCGTGATGATGTTGATTTTTGTGCACGGCTTTTTCAAATTCGCCTGGGCGATGCGCCAGTTCAATTACTGCGCCCTGCTCGTCGGCGCCGCGCCCAATACGCTCGATCCCGGCGAGGAAGAACTCGCCTACGCTCAAGGCGGCGCCATGGTGGCGTCGCTCGCCGCAAAGCATTTCAACCACGGCATGAGGGCCTATTATTTCGGCATGGCGGCCCTGAGCTGGTTCGTGCATCCGCTGGCGCTGCTGCCGTCCGCCCTGCTGGTAGTGCTGGTTCTCTACCGTCGCGAGTTCCGCTCCAGAACCCTGCGGGCGCTCTCGATAGGGGAGTAGCGGGATGGCTCATTCCGGCAGCGTCATTTTGACCGTCGCGGAAATGTATCGCGCAGACAAGGCCGCCATCGCGGGTGGAAATCCAGGCGAACGGCTGATGGAAGCCGCTGGAAGGGCCGTCGCTGACGCCATCGTCGGTCGATGGTCCCCACGTCCGGTATCCGTTCTGTGCGGGCCTGGCAACAACGGCGGCGATGGGTTTGTAGTCGCCCGGTTGCTGGCCCAATGGGGCTGGCCGGTGCGAATCGGCCTGCTGGGCGACAGGGAGGCGCTTGGAGGCGACGCAAGGATAAATGCTGACCGCTGGGCCAGCCCCGTGGAGGAGCTCTCGCCGGGGCTTCTGGATGGCGCCGAATTGGTGGTCGATGCCCTGTTCGGCGCCGGACTGACCCGCGCGCTCGATGGTCGGGCCGCCGAAACGGTTCGGGCAATCATTGATCGCGGCACTGATTGCGTTGCTGTCGATATCCCAAGTGGCGTCCATGGCGACAGCGGCGCGGTGCTGGGCGTGGCCGCGCAGGCAAAACTTACTGTTACTTTTTTCCGGCGCAAGCCGGGCCATTTGCTTTATCCGGGGCGCGGGTTGTGCGGTGAGTTGCTCGTCGCCGATATCGGCATTCCCGAACAGGTACTCGGGCAGATTGCCCCGACGCAGTTCTTAAACGGCCCCGATCTTTGGAGGGGCCTGTTCCCCTGGCCGGCGCCCGAAAAACATAAGTACTCACGCGGCCATGCGCTAATCGTCGGCGGTTCGCGGATGACCGGCGCGGCCCGGATGGCGGCACAGGCCGCAAGGCGGGCGGGTGCGGGGGTCGTTACCGTGTTGGCGCCGCCGTCCGCGGCGCTGATCTACCGGACGGCCCTGGTAGGTGCCCTGTTCAGTGTTCTCGACGCCGCCGGAGAACTCTCCGCCCTAATGGCCGAACCGCGAGTTCATGCAGCCCTGCTGGGCCCCGGAAACGGTGTGACGGAGAGGACCTGGGATAATGTTATTGCCGCTCTTGGCCCAAAAAAACCGGTAGTGCTGGACGCCGACGCCCTTACGGTTTTTGGTGACAATCCCGCTGCACTGTTCACCGCTATCGACGGCCCCTGCCTGATGACGCCTCATGAGGGCGAATTCCGGTGCCTGTTCGGCGATGCTGGTGGAGCGGGTAGACTGGCGCGCGCCCGGACCGCGGCCGAGAATTCAGGAGCCGTAATCCTGCTGAAGGGTCCGGATACGGTAATTGCCGCCCCGGATGGGCGTGCCGCGATCTGCGATAATGCCCCGCCAGAATTGGCTACGGCCGGCGCCGGAGACGTGCTGGCTGGATTCGCAGTAGCGCTACTGGCGCAGGGCATGCCGGTATTTGAAGCGGGTTGCTGCGCTGCATGGCTGCATGGCGAAGCGGCCTCCACCTTTGGTCCCGGACTGATTGCCGAGGATATCGCGGAATCCCTTCCCGAAGTGCTGCGCGGGTTACATTTGAAGTATGGCGCCTGACTGCCGGATTGCCATATTTCCGCCACCTTCGATCAATCTATCGTTAATAAAATCATGGTATGTTCTCAATAAGTTAGTTCCCGGTCAGGTGGGTGCGGGCTTGCGTGGAACAAAGAAATATTTGATTCGGACACGGCATAAGCAACGAAACCTAAGAATACATTGCGCTTGGGCACGTAATTATCATTTATCAGATAATGGGAATGCCATTATGTTTTGGAAAAACGATAAGAACAGTCAGATGAAAGCCGTCCATGAGGGCGGTTTGTTCCAGCGTAAGCACTCGCATAACATGCTTGAAACAGCACGAGTACTTTCAGTCGGCGAAGATCAGTTTGGAATACCTCACGTTAAATATGAGGTTAAGTTCGAGAGCTCACAGGAGCGCGGACGCTCGTTCGAGGGACCACGCGTACTCGCCCTTGCGGTTTTTGCCGATAATTATAGTAACATCGCCGAAGCCGTCTGAATTCCCGGCCCATTGGTAACTCGCCGCCCCTTTGGGGGCGCTGTCTCGATATGATGTGGCGCCATTGCGCGCGCCCGCCTGCTTGCAATTTCCATCGACATAGCCTACGTGACTTGACCGGCCTTCGCGCTGTTCTTATACAGGGGCGCCGCTGGGCACCGCACGCGGGCGTGGCGGAATTGGTAGACGCGCTGGATTTAGGTTCCAGTGGAGAAATCCGTGGGGGTTCAAGTCCCTCCGCCCGCACCATCCGGGCAACCCGGCGTGAGCCGGTAACAGCAACATGGTTACATTGGATCGAGCAGCACTTCCATGCAGGTTACTGAAACGAAGAACGAAGGCCTCTCCCGTGAATTTTCCGTCCGAATCCTGGCGGGCGACATCGCGGAGAAGATCGACGCCCGTCTCGAAGAGATTGGCAAGGACGTCACCATTCCCGGCTTCAGGCCCGGCAAGGCGCCGACCGTTATTCTGCGCCAACGCTACGGCAAGGCGGTGATGGGCGAAATTCTGGAATCCGCTATCCAGGATTCATCGTCACAGGCGATTGCTGAACGGGGGCTTACCCCGGCCATGCAGCCCAGGATTACCGAGTTCTCGGAATATGAGGCCGGCAAGGACCTGGAATACAAGATGCAGGTCGAGCTTATGCCTGAGTTCGAGCCGGCTGATTTCTCGAAAATCGAGCTCGAGAAAATCACGGTCAAAGTCTCGGATGCGGAAGTCGACGACGCGTTGCAGCGGCTTGCGGCGCAGAATCGGGTGGCTGAACCGGTCGCCAAACCGCGCAAGGCCAAAGCAGGCGATGTTGTGGTTATCGATTTCGTGGGGCGCGCAGACGGGGCGGAATTCCCGGGCGGCGCTGGAAAGGATTTCAATCTGGAACTCGGGTCAGGTCAGTTCATTCCAGGCTTTGAGGACCAGCTTATTGGCACCAAACCGGGCGATAAGGTCGAGGTCAAGGTGACCTTCCCGAAGGATTACAATGCCCCCGACCTGGCCGGTAAGGACGCCAGTTTTGAAGTTACCCTGAACGAAATCCGTGAATACAAGGACGCCACCGTCAGCGACGAAATGGCAACGAATATGGGATTCGAAAACCTCGCGAAGCTGCGCGAGGCAGTACAGGGCAACCTGGAAGGCGAATATGCCTCCATGTCGCGCACCAGCCTCAAGCGCCGCCTGCTGGACAGGCTTTCGGAGTTGCATGATTTCGAAGTGCCGGGCGGTATGGTCGATGCCGAGTTTGACGCCATCTGGCAGCAATTCGAACAGGCGCGCGAGCAAGGCCAGATCGACGAGGACGACATCGACAAGAACGATGACGAATTGAAGTCGGACTACCGGGCAATCGCCGAGCGTCGCGTTCGATTGGGGCTCCTTCTGAATGAAGTCGGCCGCAGCAACGGTATCGAGGTGTCGCCCGAAGAGGTGAACCGGGCGATCATGGCCGAAGCTCAGCGCTATCCTGGACATCAGCGGGAAGTTGTCGAGCATTACCAGAAGAATCCGCAGGCACGTGCGGAATTGCAGGCGCCGCTGTTCGAAAACAAGGTGGTCGACTTTGTGCTGGAAATGGCCAAGGTAAAGGAAAAGATCGGCACGATGGACGATCTGATCGCCTCTGAACAGGCCGAGGCAGACGCAAAATCCAAAAAGGGTGGCGCCAAGAAAGCCAAACCCGGCGCTAAGAAGGCCGCTGCTCAAAAAACTGCCGATACAGAAAAGAAGGCGGACACGAAGAAAAAGACGGCCCCGGCCAAGGCCAAACAGAAAGATTGATGAACTGGTAACGTGAGCAGAGAAGGTCAGGACAGTATGTCGAATCCCAACGATATCTACATGAATACGCTTGTTCCTATCGTGGTCGAGCAGACCAGCCGGGGCGAACGGTCCTACGATATCTATTCGCGCCTGCTCAGGGAGCGGATCATATTCCTGACCGGGCAGGTTCATGATGGCGTCGCCAGCCTGATCAGCGCCCAGTTGCTGTTTCTGGAATCCGAAAACCCGACGAAGGATATTTCATTTTATATCAATTCGCCAGGCGGTGTGGTGACCTCGGGTCTGTCGATTTACGACACCATGCAATATATCCGGCCCGAAGTGTCGACCGTGGTAATCGGCCAGGCGGCGTCCATGGGTGCGTTGTTGCTTGCCGCCGGTGCTCCGGGAAAACGTTATTCTCTCCCCAACAGTCGGGTGATGATTCACCAGCCGTCGGGGGGGTTCCAAGGCCAAGCGACGGATATAGAAATCCACGCCAAGGAAATTCTTGCCGTGCGCCAGCGCCTGAACGAAATTTTCGTGCATCATACTGGCCAGGATCTTGCAACGATTGAAAACGCTGTTGAACGGGACAGGTTCCTGACGCCGGTGGAAGCCAAGGAATTCGGAATGATCGACGAGGTTGTCGACCGGCGTCCGGTGGCCGAATCGGCCGGTGATTCGGACGGCAAGAAGGCAGATAAATAAGATGCGCCTCAACCGGTGCGGTAAAAATGCCCGAGAAGGGGAATTTTTGCTACCTTAAGGCCGTTATTACCGGGATTGTGGCAATTTGCGTTAAACCTATATTAAAATGACTGGGTTATGTTTATTTCAGATTGTCCCATAAGGGGACTATTCTGTATCATGGCACGGTCGGTTAACCAACTGGATGGCACTTGATGACGAAGTCCGCCGGAGGCGACTCCAAGAATACGCTGTACTGCTCGTTCTGCGGTAAGAGCCAACATGAGGTCCGCAAGCTGATTGCGGGGCCGACGGTATTCATCTGCGATGAATGCGTCGAACTCTGCATGGATATCATCCGTGAGGATCACAAGTCGGCGATCTCCAAATCCCGCGACGGGGTACCCACGCCTGCCGAAATCCAGGGTGTGCTTGACGATTACGTGATCGGCCAGAGCCACGCCAAGCGTGTTCTTTCTGTTGCCGTCCATAACCATTACAAGCGCCTGGCACATAGTGGCAAGAGCAACGACGTCGAATTGGCAAAATCCAATATCGTGCTGATCGGCCCAACCGGTTGCGGCAAGACGTTGTTGGCCCAGACGCTGGCCCGAATTCTCGACGTGCCCTTCACCATGGCCGACGCCACGACACTGACCGAGGCCGGCTATGTCGGCGAGGATGTCGAGAACATCATTCTCAAGCTGCTGCAGGCCGCCGATTACAATGTCGAGCGCGCTCAGCGCGGCATCGTCTATATCGATGAGGTCGACAAGATCAGCCGCAAGTCCGACAATCCGTCGATTACCCGCGATGTGTCAGGCGAGGGTGTTCAGCAGGCATTGCTGAAAATCATGGAAGGTACGGTTGCCAGCGTGCCGCCACAGGGCGGGCGCAAGCATCCCCAGCAGGAATTCCTGCAGGTCGACACCACCAATATCCTGTTTATCTGTGGTGGCGCATTTTCCGGACTCGACAAGATAATCGCGGGCCGGCACCGCGGTTCCTCCATTGGCTTCGGCGCCGACGTGCGTGGCCCCGAAGACAGACAGGTCGGTGAAATCCTGAAGGGCGTGGAACCCGAGGATCTGTTGCGGTTCGGTTTGATCCCGGAGTTCGTCGGTCGTTTGCCGGTAATCGCGACGCTCAACGATCTCGATGAAGATTCCCTCGTTGAAATCCTTACCAAACCGCGCAACGCGCTGGTCAAGCAGTACCAGCGGCTGTTCGATATGGAGGAAGTCCGCCTCGAATTGACCGAAGACGCTCTGCGCGGAATCGCCAAGAAAGCGATCAGCCGCAAAACCGGCGCCCGCGGTCTGCGCTCTATCATGGAGGCAATTCTCCTCGACTCGATGTATGAGTTGCCGGGTCTGGAAGGGGTTGAGGAAATCGTGATCAACCGGGAAGTCGTCGAGGGCAACGCCGAACCTCTCTATATCTATGCCGACCGCCGCGAGGATGTCGGCACCAGCGCCTGATCTCTGGAATTGAATTTGTTGCTGCCGGGGGCTTGAACCGGCCGGGGTCAGCGCCACTTAATAGGCTGCTTCCCATACAACATCCACACCAAATATGGTGCGGACAACCATGATAGAGGGCCTATGCTTGAAATTCCGCGTGGTGTGACGTACCCGGTTCTACCTCTCAGGGACATTGTGGTATTCCCGCACATGATCGTGCCGCTGTTCGTTGGACGCGACAAATCGGTCAAGGCGCTTGAAGATGTCATGAAGGATGACAAGCAGATCCTGCTTGTTACCCAGAAGAATGCGACCCAGGACGATCCGTCCCCGTCAGACATTTATACGGTTGGCACGATCGGTACGGTATTGCAGCTGCTGAAACTGCCGGACGGCACGGTCAAGGTGCTGGTCGAAGGCGGTCAGCGTGCCAGGATTCGCCGCTTTACCGACAACCCCGCTTTCTTCGAGGTTCACGCCGACGAAATCGAGGCGGTAGAGGAAGACCAGCAGGAACTGGAAGCGCTGGCCCGTGCAGTGGTCAGTCAGTTCGAACAATATATCAAGCTCAACAAAAAGATTCCGGCCGAGGTGCTGATCTCGATCAACCAGATCGAGGAGCCGACCAAGCTGGCCGATACCGTAGCTCAACATCTGACGCTCAAGATCGCCGACAAGCAGAAGCTGCTGGAAATCGAAAGCACGCTTGAGCGGCTGGAGCGTGTTTACGCTTTCATGGAAGGCGAAATCAGCGTCCTGCAGGTGGAAAAGCGCGTTCGTAACCGCGTCAAGCGGCAGATGGAAAAGACCCAACGCGAATATTATTTGAACGAACAGCTGAAGGCGATCCAGAAAGAACTCGGCGAGACCGAGGACGGTCGCGACGAGTTGTCGGAGATTGAACACAAGATTCGTACGACCAAGCTATCCAAGGAAGCCAAGGAAAAGGCGGAGGCCGAAGTCAAGAAGCTGCGGTCGATGAGCCCGATGTCCGCCGAGGCGACGGTTGTTCGCAACTATCTCGAATGGCTGCTCAACATTCCCTGGAAGAAGCCGACGAAAACCAAGAAGGACCTGCGGGTCGCCCAGAAAGTTCTGGACGATGACCATTACGGTCTGGAGAAGGTCAAGGAGCGTATCCTCGAATATCTCGCCGTGCAAAACCGCACCGCCAAGATCAAAGGTCCGATTCTGTGTCTCGTTGGCCCGCCGGGTGTCGGAAAGACGTCTTTGGGCAAATCTGTCGCGCGCGCGACCGGACGGAATTTCGTGCGCATGTCGTTGGGCGGCGTGCGCGATGAAGCAGAAATCCGCGGACATCGCCGCACCTATATCGGGTCCATGCCCGGCAAGATCGTCCAAGGCATGAAGAAGGCGAAGTCTTCCAATCCGTTGTTCCTGCTGGACGAGATCGACAAGCTGGGCGCCGACTGGCGGGGTGACCCGTCCTCTGCTCTGCTGGAGGTTCTCGATCCGGAGCAGAACAACAGTTTCGCCGATCATTATCTCGAGGTCGATTATGACCTGTCCGACGTGATGTTCCTGACCACGGCGAATACGTTACGCATGCCGCAGCCTTTGCTCGACCGTATGGAAACCATCAGAATCCCGGG
>Ga0210062_1000079_pt1 | contig 26656 bp, 29 predicted proteins | sample Muzzi_CordA_D2_FD_185528 | JGI IMG/M metagenome (GOLD analysis project Ga0210062, IMG submission 185528) | Wetland microbial communities from San Francisco Bay, California, USA, that impact long-term carbon sequestration - Muzzi_CordA_D2 (SPAdes) | ecosystem: Environmental > Aquatic > Marine >...
CCTGATGCTGAGGGATCGAGTTGCCGATGGAAGCGATGAAGGTGCCGTCCTTGCGGGCGCTGTTGTACATGTAATTGGTGGCCTTCACGTGCCCCGCGCCGGGCATGGCCTTGCTGATCATCGTCGGGTTCCCGGGAATATGGCGCGGCATGTGCTTGGCGATAGTCCGGGCAATCGCGACATAACTGCCGCCGCCGGTGGAAACGATGACCGTCATCGTCTTGCCCTTGTAAAAATCCGCGATGGGATCGGCAAGCGCTGGGACAGTAGCGGTTGCCATCAGGCATCCGCCTATTAACGCCATCCTTAAGCTGGTTCGCATTATTTCCTCCCGATCGTTTAGTCTGTTATCTACGTTTTTTTGAAACTACGGCTGCCGAATTCCCCGCCGCCCGTAAGGACGACTGGCGCAAGCTGGTCGAGGCGGCCCTGAAAGGGGCGTCCTACGAAAAACGGCTGGTCAGCCACACTTATGACGGCTTACGTGTGGAGCCGCTCTACCCGCGCGCGGCGGAAGCCCCCGTCGTCGCCGGCCGCGGCGCCAGGCCTTGGCAGATCGTGCAGCGGGTGGACCAGCCCGAACCCAAGGCAGCCAATACCCAGGCGCTGACCGACCTCGAAAACGGCGCCACCGGATTGAGTCTCGTCTTTGCCGGCAGCGCCGGCGCGCATGGTTATGGGCTCAACGGTTCGCCGGACACGGTCGCGCAGGTCCTCGACGGCGTTCACCTCGACGCCGGCATCGGGCTCGAACTCGATTTGAGCCGGCAGCACGTGGAAGCCGCTGCCGCCCTCGCCGCTTATGTGCGGGCCTGCGGCCTCGATCCAGCGGCCACGCAGATCCGTTTCGGCTTCGATCCGCTGGGTGCAGCCGCGCAGGAGGGTGGCGCGCCGGTGCCGTGGGGGAAGCTTGCATCCGTTTTCGCCCAGCGGGTAACCGGCCTCGCCGCGCAAGGCTTCAAGGGCCCGCTCGCGGTGGCCGACGGCCGCATGGTGCACGCCGCCGGCGGCTCGGAAGCGCAGGAGTTGGCCTTCGCCGTCGCCAATGGCATCGCCTATTGGCGTGCGCTGTCCGAGGCGGGCGTTGCGCCTGACACGGCGCGGCGCCTGATCTTCTTCCGTCTGGCCGCCGACGCCGATGAATTTCTTACGATCGCCAAATTCAGGGCCTTGCGCAAACTGTGGGCGCGTGTGGAAGCGGCAAGCGGCCTAACGCCGCAACCGGCTTTCGTCTCCGCGCAGACCGCCTGGCGCATGATGACCGCGCGCGATCCATACGTGAACATGCTGCGCACCACCATCGCGGTGACCGCGGCGGGCGTCGGCGGCGCCGATGCCGTCACCGCCCTGCCCTTCACCCTCGCCTTGGGGCTGCCCGACCGCTTTGCGCGCCGGGTTGCGCGCAACATGCAACTGGTGCTGATGGAAGAGTCCAATCTCTACCGCATCGCCGATCCGGCGGCCGGCTCGGGCAGCATCGAGGCGCTCACCACCGAGATGGCGCAGACGGCCTGGACCCTGTTGCAGGAAATCGAAGCGGCCGGCGGTGCCGGCGTGGCCGTCGAGACGGGACTGCTGCAGAAGAAAGTCGCCGAAACGCGTGCGGCGCGCGAAGCCGCGGTGGCCCGGCGTAAGGACGCGCTCACAGGTGTGAGCGACTATCCGAACCTCGGCGAAGTGCCGGTCGAGGTTCTCGACGTGCCGCGGGTGAGCCTCGAAACGCCGCCCGCCACTTTCCCGGCGCTGGCGCCGATGCGGCTGTCCGAGCCATTCGAGGGACTGCGCGATGCCTCCGACCGCATGCTGAAAACGACCGGCGCGCGGCCCAAGGTATTCCTTGCCAATCTCGGCAAGCTATCCGACTTCACCACGCGTGCCACCTTCGCCCGCAATTTCTACGAGGCTGGCGGCATCGAGGCCGCAAGCAATGACGGCTTCAAGGATCAGGCCGAGATGGTGGCCGCATTCAAGGCGAGCGGCGCCAGGCTCGCCTGCCTGTGCTCGACCGACAAAGTCTACGAAGCGCAGGCGGCGAATGCCGCCAGAGCGCTGACGGAGGCCGGCGCCATCGTCCATCTCGCCGGCCGGCCGGGCGCGCATGACCATGGCTGGCGGCAGGCGGGCGTGAAATCATTCATATTTGCCGGCTGCGACGCTTTTTCGACCTTGCGTGCGGCCCATGATATCGTCGGTGCCAAATGAGCGGGATTCCGAATTTCGCCAACGTCGATTTTGCCGACACGCCGGTTCCCGCCGGCGACGGTAAGGCGGCGCCCTGGACCACGCCCGAGGCGATCGTGGTCAAGCCGGTCTATAGCGAGCAAGACCTCGCCGGGCTGGACTTCCTCGACACTTATCCCGGCAAGCCGCCCTTCCTGCGCGGGCCCTATCCCGCGATGTACGCGGCGCAGCCCTGGACCATCCGGCAATATGCCGGATTCTCCACCGCGGAAGATTCCAACGCCTTTTACCGGCGCAATCTCGCCGCCGGGCAGAAGGGCCTCTCCATCGCCTTCGATCTCGCCACCCACCGCGGCTACGACTCGGACCATCCGCGCGTCGGCGGCGACGTCGGCATGGCAGGCGTGGCGATCGATTCCATCTACGACATGCGCACGCTGTTCTCCGGCATCCCGCTCGACCAGATGAGCGTGTCGATGACCATGAACGGCGCGGTGCTGCCCGTTCTGGCGCTCTACATCGTGGCGGCGGAAGAACAGGGCGTGCCGCACGAGAAGCTGTCAGGCACCATCCAGAACGACATCCTCAAGGAATTCATGGTGCGCAACACCTATATCTATCCGCCCGGGCCAAGCTTGCGCATCATCTCCGACATCTTCGCCTATACCTCGGCGGAGATGCCGAAGTTCAATTCGATCTCGGTGTCCGGCTATCACATGCAGGAAGCCGGCGCGACGCAGGACCTCGAACTCGCCTATACGCTCGCCGACGGCGTCGAATACGTGCGGGCCGGCATCAAGGCGGGCCTCACCATCGACCAGTTCGCGCCGCGGGTGTCGTTCTTCTGGGCGATCGGCATGAATTACTTCATGGAAATCGCCAAGCTGCGCGCCGCCCGCATGCTGTGGGCCAAGCTGATGAAGCCGTTTGCGCCGGCTGATGCGCGCTCGCTCTCCTTACGCACCCACAGCCAGACCTCGGGCTGGTCGCTCGCCGCGCAAGATGTATTCAACAACGTCGCCCGCACCATGATTGAGGCGATGGCGGCGACGCAAGGTCAGACCCAGTCACTGCACACCAACGCGCTCGACGAGGCGCTGGCGCTGCCGACCGACTTCTCCGCCCGTATCGCCCGCAATACCCAGATCGTGTTGCAGCAGGAAGCCGGCGCCACCCGCATGGTCGATCCCTGGGGCGGTTCCTATTACGTCGAGCGCCTGACCTACGAGCTGGCGCGCAAGGCCTGGGGCCATATCGAGGAGATCGAGGGGCTTGGCGGCATGGCGAAAGCGATCGAAGCCGGTATTCCCAAACTGCGCATTGAGGAAGCCGCCGCCAAGACGCAGGCGCGCATCGACGCCGGCCACCAGTCGGTGATCGGCGTCAACAAGTACCCGCCCGACGAGGAGCCGCCGGTCGAGGTGCTCAAGATCGACAATTCCGCCGTGCGCGCCCACCAGATCGACAAGCTCAAGCGCCTCAAAGCCGAGCGCGATCCGGCCGCGTTGAAGGAGGCGCTCGCCGCGCTCAGCCGCGCCGCCGACCGCGGCAATGGCAACCTGTTGGCGCTCGCCATCGACGCCGCTCGCGCCAAGGCGACCGTGGGTGAGATTTCCGCCGCGCTGGAGCAGGTGTTCGGCCGCCACGTCGCCTCGATCAAGGCGATCACCGGGGTCTACAAGCGGGAGGTCGGCATGACCGGCGCCGTCGAAGAAGTGCGCAAGGCCGTTGAAGTCTTCGAGCAGGCGGAAGGCCGCCGCCCGCGCATCCTGGTCGCCAAGATTGGCCAGGATGGCCATGACCGCGGCCAGAAGGTGATCGCGTCGGCGTTCGCCGATCTCGGCTTCGACGTCGATATCGGCCCGCTGTTTGCAACGCCCGCCGAGGCCGCCCGCCAGGCGGTGGAGAACGACGTGCACATACTCGGTGTCTCATCGCTCGCTGCCGCCCACCTCACACTGGTGCCGGAGCTTAAGACCGAGCTCGAGAAACAGGGCCGCGACGACATCATGATCGTGGTCGGCGGCGTGGTGCCGCCGCGGGACTACGAGGCGCTGAAAAAGGCCGGCGCCGAGGCGATCTTCCCGCCCGGCACGGTGATCGCGGAGGCCGCCGCCAAGCTGCTCAAGACGCTGAACAGGCGCCTGGGCCACGGCAAAGAGGCGGCCGAGTGAGGAGACTGATCATCCGCGCCAGCATTGCCGCGCTGTGCGCGCTGCCGCTTGCAGCCTGCATCGATTCCGACAAACCGATCCTGACCGACGCCAAGCCGCTACTTGGCTCGAATTTGCGCCTGCAATTCTACGGACTGCACAAAGGATACGCCGAAGATCCCGAGCAGGCTAACTATGTCTGGAACGACACTCAATACGCCCACACGGCCGGCGGAATGACTGACACCGCGGCCTTTACCGTGCATCCCTTCGAGGCCGGCAATTACATCATCCAGGGTGTGTCGGCCGATCCCAAGGGCAAGATCAATTATGCGCTGATGCGGGAACTGGTTTCAGGTGTCTATCTGGTCACCGCGATCGATGAACACGACGCCGATGAAGCGGTGCGGGCGGCCAATTGCCGTACCATTAACGACTACACGTGCCGCGTCGAGACGCGGGCCCAGCTCTTTACGCTGGCGCGGGCGACGGCGGCGCAGCGGAAGAACGACGGCGGGCTGGTGATCCGGCTGCAAGGCCGGTAGGGAAAGACCGGCGACGCGCGGCTGAGGCGCAATATTCCCTCCGCCGGACTACCGCTGGCATATTCGCCCCCGGTGGCACTTTTCAAAAAAACCTCATTTCATTGACGAGCCATGCCTCGCGCCGCGATAAACATTCCAGCAAGAAAAGAATTTCAGTCGGGAGAACGACACACCATGGCATCGAATACCTACGACGCCGTCCTCAGTGCCAACAACCAATATGCCGCCAGTTTCGGCGACAAGGGCAAGCTCGCCATGCCGCCGGCGCGCCGTTTCGCCATTCTCACCTGCATGGACGCGCGGCTCGATCCCGCCAAATATGCCGGCCTCGCGGAAGGCGACGCGCACGTCATCCGCAACGCCGGCGGCCGCGCCAGCGACGACGCCATCCGTTCGCTGGTGATCTCGCACAAGCTGCTCGCCACCAACGAGTGGTTCGTCATTCACCACACCGATTGCGGCATGCTGACCTTCACCAACGAGGTCATGAGCGAGCTGCTCGACGACAATCTCGAGACCGCCAGCTTCGACGGCAAGAAATGGTCGAATCCCAAGCACGGCGGCGGCTCGGTGTGCGGCCATTTTATCAACTGGCACACGATCAGCGATCTGCCGAAGAGCGTGGTCGAGGACGTCAAGCGCATCCGCAGCCATCCGCTGGTGCCCGGTGCGATCCCGATCTATGGCTTCATCTATGACTGCGCCACGGGCCGCATCAACGAAGTGAAGGAGGCGAGCGCCGCCGGCAAGCCGACGGCCTGACACGCTCCGTCCCTGGCGCAGGGCGCCCGGCAAGGCCGCCCCGCCTGCCCTCGCGGAAAGCGCGCGTTCGGTGTAAACGGGCGGCATGGCCGCAGCCAACCGCGAATCGCCCGTACCGGTCGCCAAGCTCGCCGCCGGCATCCGCGCCGGCGACCGCGCCCAGCTTGCCCGCGCCATCACGCTGATCGAAAGCAAGCGCGCCGACCATCGCGCACAGGCGCACCGGCTGGTGCAGGACGTGCTGCCGGCGACCGGCAAGGCGGTGCGGCTCGGCATCACCGGGGCGCCGGGTGCCGGGAAATCCACCACCATCGACGCGCTCGGCAGCTATCTCACCGGGCAGGGCCACAAGGTGGCCGTGCTCGCGGTCGATCCCTCCTCCAGCCGCACCGGCGGCTCCATCCTCGGCGACAAGACCCGCATGGCGCGGCTCGCCGTTGACTCCAACGCATTCGTTCGCCCCTCGCCGTCTTCCGGCACGCTCGGCGGGGTCGCCGCCAAGACACGTGAAACCATGCTGGTCTGCGAGGCTGCCGGCTACGACGTGGTGATCGTCGAGACGGTCGGCATCGGCCAGTCGGAAACGGCCGTCGCCGACATGACCGATTTCTTTCTGGTGCTGATGCTGCCCGGCGCCGGCGACGAACTGCAGGGTCTGAAGAAGGGCATCGTCGAGCTCGCCGACATGATCGCGGTGAACAAGGCCGACGGCGACAATATCGAGCGCGCCCGGCTCGCCGCCGGCGAATACCGCGCTGCGCTCAATATCCTGAAGCCGCAGTCGGAAACCTGGTCGCCGCCGGTGGTCACCTATTCGGCGCTGACCGGCAACGGCATTACGGAACTGTGGGCGCAAGTGCTCAAGCACCGGGACAAGACCACCGCCTCCGGCGAGCGCGACGAACGCCGGCGCGCGCAGCAGGTGAAATGGATGTGGACCATGCTGGAGGAACGGATGGCCGCGCGCCTGCGCAGCGATCCGACCGTGCGCGCCAAGCTCAGGCAGGCGGAGGCCGCAGTGGCCGCCGGCAAGCTGGCGCCGACCCTGGCGGTGGAGGAAATTGCCGCTTTGCTCGGCATCTGAATGACCACCGTCCTCGTCACCGGTTTCGGGCCGTTTCCCGGCGCGCCCTCTAATCCGACCACGCTCCTGGTGCAGCGACTGGCGCGGCTGCGCCGTCCGGGCTTGGCGCACGTAACCATCGTCAAGCACATCTTCCCCACCAGCTACGCCGCGGTCGAACGCGACCTGCCGGTGTTGCTCGCCAAGCATAAGCCGGAGGCGCTGCTGATGTTCGGGCTGGCGCTGCGTGCGAAGCAACTGCGCATAGAGCAGCGCGCGCGCAATACGCTGACCATCATTCCCGACGTCACCGGCCGCGCGCCGCACCGCCATGCCATCGCCGCCCATGCGCCGCGTCTGTTAACGATGCCGGCGCCGGCACATCGCTTGCTGGCGGCGGCGCGCGTCGCGCTCTCGACCGCAATGTTGTCGCAGGATGCCGGCCACTATCTGTGCAACTACCTCGCCTGGCGCGCCGCCGAGACGGTACGCGACAACGCAGGACCACGGCTTGCTGCCTTCGTCCACGTGCCGCCGGTGCGCCGCCACAGCCGCCCACGCCGCGACAATGCCCGTCGCCTGGCGCTCGATGACCTCGTCCGTGCCGGAGAGCGCATACTGATGGCGCTGGCCGCGGCAGCACGGTGTTAACCTCCGCCGTGCAAGATGCCGACGCTATGGACATCAGCCGCCGCCGCCTTCTGCTTGGCTCATTGACCGGCGCCGCCGCGCTCGCGACACCGGCGGCCGCCGCTCCACGATCCGTCCTCGGCCTCGACGCGACGCATTTCAACGTTCGCCCCGGCGCGCCCGACGATCAGAGCGCGCGCCTGCAACACGCCATCGACGCGGCGGCGCGGGCGCGCGCGCCGCTGTGGCTGCCGCCGGGCGTGTACCGCGCGGGCGATCTCAGGCTCCCGGCCGGCGCGCAGCTGGTCGGCGTGCGCGAGGAGACACGCCTCATATTGGCGGGCGGGCCGCTGCTGTTCTCGGCCGAGCACGCAGAGACGATATCGCTTTCCGGTCTTGTCCTCGACGGCGGGGATAAGCCCCTCCCCGGGAACCGCGGGCTCGTTCATCTCACCGATGTGAGCAAGCTGCGCGTCACCAACTGCACGATCCTGCGCGCCGGCGGCGACGGTATTTCGCTCGACCGATGCGACGGCGCGGTCACCCTGACATCAATCACCGGAGCCGCCGACAACGCACTGTTCAGCATTAACAGCCGCGGCATGGTCATCACCGCCAATGTCATCCGCGGCGCCGGCAATGGCGGCATCCGCGTCTGGCAGAGCGAAAAGCGCCGCGACGCCAGCATCATCGCCGACAACCGCATCGAGGATACCGCCGCGCGCGCCGGCGGCAGCGGCGAGAACGGCAACGCCATTAACGTCTTTCGCGCCGCCAACGTGATTGTCCGCAACAATGTAATCCGCAAGTCGGCGTTCTCGGCGATCCGCGGCAATGCCGCCTCTGACATCCAGATCATCGGCAACAATTGCGCCGCACTCGACGAGGTCGCGATCTATTCCGAATTCGGCTTCGAGGGCGCGGTAATCACTGACAACATCATCGACGAGGCCGGTTCCGGCATTTCAGTGACCAATTTCAGGGAAGGCGGGCGGCTTGCCACCGTGCGCGGCAACATCGTGCGCAATTGCCGGGTGCGCATTCCGGGGACCCCGCCGGAAGGCGCGGGCGTCGGCATCGGCGTGGAAGCCGACACCGCAGTGACCGGTAACGTCGTCGAGAACGCGGCATACGCCGGCATCAGTGCCGGCTGGGGAAAATATCTGCGCGACGTCGCGGTCACCGGCAATGTGGTGCGCGCAAGCGGCATCGGCATTGCCCTGTCGGTGGTGACCGGCGCGGGCACGGCGGTGGTCGCCGGCAACCAGATCGCCAAGGCCCGGCGCGGCGCCATCGTCGGCATGGAATGGCACAAGGTGGTTACCGGCGATCTCGCGCTGGCGGGCGCCGAGCGCTACCCCCAATTGCGCATCAGCGGCAACCAGGTGAACTGACGACTTGCCAAGCGGCCCAACGATCGCCACGCTTGCGCCCTGATCGCTTTGCACACTCCCACTCACCATGCGCTCACGCCGTCGCCGCCTCGTATTGCTTGTCATCCTCACGCTGTTCCTCGCGCCGATCGTGGTACGCGCGGCGCTTTTTGCGGCGAGCGACGCGCCGCGCTCATGGCACGCCGCCGACTGGTCAAGCGCCGGCCTGCTGCCGGCGGCGGCGCAATATGAGCCGGCGCGCGTAATTGTGTTCACCGGTCGGGCCGGCGCCTGGAAGGGCATTTTTGCGGTGCATAGCTGGATCGTGTTCAAGCGCGAAGGCGATCGGCATTGGACCCGTTACGACGTGGTCGGCTGGGGACGCCCGGTACGCGTCAATCACCGGGCGCCGGACGGGCGCTGGTACGGCAACGCGCCGGTGTCGATCGCCGATGTGTCGGGCGTGCAAGCGGCGAGCCTGATCCCCAAGATCGAGGCGGCCATAAAATCGTACGCCTACGCCCAACAAGGCGACTACCGGGTCTGGCCGGGACCGAACAGCAACAGCTTCGTCGCCGCCGTACTGCGCGCGGTGCCCGAGCTGGGCGTCGCCTTGCCCGCCAATGCAGTCGGCCGCGACTACCGTCACGGTTTCTATGCCGGTCTGACCGACAGCGGCACCGGCGTCGAGCTCAACCTCAATGGGTTGGCCGCGCTCAAGCTCGGCTGGGTCGAGGGCGTGGAGTTCGCCATGCTCGGACTGGTCACCGGACTCGACCTGCGCCATCCCGGTCTGAAGCTGCCTGGCTACGGCCGCATCGGCCTGGAACCGGCGGTCGCCACCGCGCTGGCCCGCTAATACCGGTGCGCTCACGTCAAATTGTCCAGGTTTGTCCCCAAAGGGGGTAACCTCTGCTCAGGTTCATGCGAAATTGTAAGCAGGAGTCCCCTTGCAAGGCCCGTGAATAATGCGCGACACGCTATCACTGCTCGACCAAATTCCCTTCCCAAAGATCCACCGCGGCAAGCTCGACACCTTGCAGGTCAATGTCGGCTATCGCTGCAACCAGTCCTGCTTCCATTGCCACGTCAACGCGGGTCCCAACCGCACCGAGGAACTGACGGCTGATGTGGCCGACGCCGTACTCGTCTTCCTCGAGCGCCACCGCATCGCCACCCTCGATATCACCGGCGGCGCGCCCGAGCTCAACGCGCATTTCCGCCGTATGGTCACCGGCGCACGCAAGCTCGGCGCCAGGGTAATGGACCGTTGCAACCTGACCATTCTCGAGCAGCCGGGCCAGGAGGATCTGGCCGACTTCCTCGCCGCGAACGAGGTCGAGGTGGTGGCCTCGATGCCGTGCTATCTGCAGGACAATGTCGAGCGCCAACGCGGCAAGGGCGTGTTCGACGGCTCGATCCGCGGCTTGCGCAAGCTTAACGCCGCTGGCTACGGGCGCGACGCGAAGCTCGCGCTTAACCTTGTCTACAATCCGCAAGGGCCGTCGCTGCCACCCGCGCAGATTTCGCTGGAGGCCGACTACAAGCGCGTGCTCGGCGAGCAATACGGCATCGTGTTCGACAAGCTGTTCGTGCTCGCCAACATGCCGATCCAGCGCTTCGGCTCGATGCTGGTGACGCGGGGCGAGTTCGACGGCTACCTGCAACTGCTGCAGGACGCTCATCTCGACGCCAATCTCGACGGCGTCATGTGCCGCAACCTGATTTCGGTCGACTGGCGCGGCTACGTCTATGACTGTGACTTCAACCAGATGCTCGACCTGCCGCTGGCACACGGAACAAGAGCGCGTCCGCACCTGTGCGACTTACTCGACAAGGATCTTGCCAACAATCCGATCCGCGTCGCCGGCCATTGCTACGGCTGCACCGCGGGCCAGGGCTCGAGCTGCGGCGGTGCCCTGAAAGAGGCGGCGGAATGAGCGCACTCGCTTCCCCTGTTCAGCTGGCGGAAAAGCGCGAAAAAGCAGCCGGCCGAACGTGTCCGCGCGATTACATCTATTCCCCGACCGAACTCGCGGGCGAACCTGATTTTGTTGCCGACACGCTCTATGTGGTGGGCGGACTCTACGGCAATCTGGCCGCATTGCAGGCTGTCGAAGCGCTGACCGCCCGGGAGCGAGCGCGGCCAACAATCGTGTTCAACGGTGACTTCCATTGGTTCGACGCCGATCCGGACTGGTTTGCAGCGATCGAGGACGGCGTCAGGCCGCATCGTGCGTTGCGCGGCAATGTGGAAACCGAAGTTGCCCGCGTCGACGATATCGGCGCCGGCTGCGGCTGCGCCTACCCCGACAGCGTGGACGAAGCGGTGGTGCAGCGCTCCAACGCCATCCTGCGAGAGCTGCGCGCCAACGCACCAGCGGCGGCACGCATCCGACTTGGCGCCTTGCCCATGCATCTTGTGGCGCAGATCGGAAACTTGCGGGTCGCCATCGTGCATGGCGACGCCGCCTCGCTTGCCGGCTGGCGCTTTGCCCACGATGCGCTCGACGACCCCGGTCAAATGCGCTGGATCGACGCCATGCGCGAAGCGGCGCGCGCCGATGTATTCGCCTGTACGCATACCTGTCTGGCCGCATTGCGCGATTTCGAGCGACGTGCCGGACGGATGACTGTCATCAACAATGGCGCCGCCGGTATGCCGAATTTCGCCGGCTCGCGCTTCGGCATTGTCACGCGCATCGGTGTCACGCCCTCACCGCACCAGCCGCTCTACGGCCTCGTCCGCGACGGCATTCATGTCGATGCGCTGGCGCTTGCCTACGACCACGATGCCTTCGTTGGCCATTTCCGCGCCTGCTGGCCGCAAGGTTCGCCGGCGCACGCCTCCTACTATGGACGCATCGTCAACGGACCCGACTACGCGCTGACGCAGGCGGCGGGCCGATGACGCTCTCCATCATCATCCCGGTGCTTGACGAGGCGGCGGAGATCGAAGCCGCCCTGCTGGCGCTGGCACCCTTCCGGGAACGCGGCGCCGAGGTCGTGGTCGTCGACGGCGGCAGCAGCGACCGCACGGCCGATCTCGCCCGCCCGCTCGCCGACCGCGTATTGGCCGCGCCGCGCGGGCGCGCCGAGCAGATGAATGCCGGCGTGGCGGCGGCGGATGGCGACGTGCTGCTGTTCCTGCACGTGGATACGCGGCTCCCGGACGACGCCGACCGACTCATCGTGGAGGGCCTTGTGCAATCAGGCCACGCCTGGGGCCGCTTCAACGTCGCCTTCGACCAAGGCGGCTGGCTGCAGCTGGTCGCCTTCATGATGAACTGGCGCTCGCGACTGACCGGCGTCTGCACCGGCGACCAGGCGCTGTTCATGACCCGCACCGCATTCGAGAACATCGGCGGCTTTCCGTCCATTGCACTGATGGAGGACGTGGCCGTCTCTGCGCGGCTCAAACAGTTCGGCCGTCCGCTGTGCTTGCGGGCGCGGGCGATCACCTCGGCGCGGCGTTGGCGCCAGCACGGCATCTGGCGCACCATCGTGCTGATGTGGCGGCTGCGGCTCGCCTATTTCTTCGGCGGCGATCCCGGGCGGCTGGCGCGGAATTACGGCTATGTCCCGCGCGGGTCCTGAGCGTGTTGCCATCGCCGTGATGGCCAAGGCGCCGGTGCCGGGCCTAGCCAAGACCCGGCTGATCCCGGCGCTCGGCGCCCATGCGGCCGCCGTGTTGCAGGAGCGGCTGACCGAGCGCGCGCTCACCGTGGCGCTCGCCGCCGAAACCGGCCCGGTGACGCTGTGGTGCACGCCGCAGACCACGCACCGTGCATTCCGCGACTTCGCCGCGCGCTTTCCCGTCGCCCTGATGCAGCAGCCGAAGGGCGACCTCGGCGCGCGCATGCTGGCAGCCATCACCGCGGCCGACGGGCCAGCGCTGGTGATCGGCAGCGACTGCCCGGCGCTGCAACCCACGCACTTGTGCGCCGCCATGGAGGCGCTGCGCCAAGCCGAAATCGTACTGATTCCGGCCGAGGACGGGGGCTACGTATTGATCGGCATGCGCGCACCGTGCCCGGCGCTGTTCGACGGCATCGTCTGGGGGCAGAACGGCGTGCTTGCCGAAACGCGCCGGCGCATCGCTGCGCTTGGGCTCAGCGTCGTCGAACTCGGCACGCTATGGGACATCGACACCGAAGCGGACGTCGCGCGCATGGAAGGCGAGCATCCCGAACTCGCCCTCTAGGCGCTATTGCAGGCGGATCAGCACCAGCCCGCCGACGATCATCATGGCGGCAACGATACGCACGGTCCGCAGCGGCTCCTTCAGGACAACAACGGCGATGCCGGCCCCAAACAGCACGCTGGTCTCGCGCAAACTCGCGACAATGGCGATGGGCGCCAGCGTCATCGCCCACAGCGCAATGCCGTAGGACAGCGTCTGCAAGGTGCCGCCGATAAGCCCGCGCAGCCAGAAGTGGCGTATCGCAGTAATGACGTCGCGACCGTCGCGCCATAGCCCATAGGGCACAAGCAGCGCCGCATTGCCAAGCAAGAGCCAGAGCACATAGGACCCGGGGTTGCGCGACATGCGCGCGCCGATGCCGTCGACTACCGAGTAGGCGCAGATGGTAAGTGCGGTGAGCAGCGCGAATCCCACGGCGCGGCGGTCGATGGTGGCGAGATCGCGACCGCCACGCGCCGACAGCAACACAACGCCGGCGGCGAGCGTCACAATGCCGGCCCAGCCCACGCTGCCGAGCGGCTCGGCAACGAATACGGTGGCTGCGGCGGCCGTCATCAGTGGCGCGGTGCCGCGCGCGATCGGATAGACCTGGCCGAGATCGCCGGTGCGGTAGCTCTCGATCAGCGCGGCGAAATAGAAAAAATGGATGACCACCGAAACGGCAAGCCAGGGCCAGGCCGCGCCGGCCGGGTTGCCGGTGAACGGTAGCGCGACCAATGCCACCAAAGCGGAGCCGATGGCGATCAGGGTCGTGGTGGAGAGCGGGTCGAGGCCGACCTTGATCAGCGCGTTCCAGCCCGCATGGCAGAGTGCCGCGAACAGGACCGCGAGGAAGACGAAAGTTTCCAACCGCTACGCCTTGGCCGCCGCCGGCGCCCACAGCTTCGGACCCGCGCGGGCGTATTGCGGCGGACGCCGCACCTCGGCGCCCAGCGCCTTGGCCGCGTGCCAGCCCCAGTGCGGATCGTCGAGAAAGACACGCGCGGCCGACACCATATCGGCCTGCCCCTTGGCGACGATCTCTTCGGCCTGTTCCGGCTTGATGATCAGCCCGACCGTGCGCGTCGGCACTCCGACTTCCTTCTTCACCCGCTCGGCGATTGGCACGTTGTAGCCGGGCGTGGTGGGATTGCGGATGTCGCCGGCGATGCCGCCGGATGAGACGCAGATGAAATCGAAGCCCTCCTTGTGCAAGGCGCGTGCAATGATCACCGCATCGTCGGGGCGGAGACCGTCCTCGCGCCAGTCGCTGCCGGTTATGCGAGCGCCGAGTGGGATGCCCTTCGGCACCACCGCCCGCACGGCGCGCGCCACGCTGAGCGGAAAACGCAGGCGGTTGTCCAGCGAGCCGCCGTACTGGTCAGTGCGCTTGTTGGAAATCGGTGACATGAAACCGTGCATCAGATAGCCGTGCGCCATGTGGAGCTCGATGGCATCGAAGCCAATGTTTAGTGCGCGTTTGGCCGAACGCACGAAGGCGTCCTGCACGCGGGCCATATCGTCCTCGGTCACCTCGCGCGGCGTGTGCCAATTGTTGCCGAAGGGAATGGGCGACGCGGCGATGGTCTGCCATGGATCGTCGTTACGCGGGAGCGCGCCGCCGCCCTCCCACGGGCGCTGCGACGAGCCCTTGCGGCCGGAATGGGCGATCTGGATGCCGAACCTGGCGGTGCCGAGGTGGCGGCACTGGGCGATGACGCGCTCGAGCGCGGCCTCGTTGTCGTCGGAATAGAGGCCGAGGCAGCCATGGGTGATCCGCCCGTGGCGCTCGACATGGGTGGCTTCCACCACCACCAGCGCGGCGCCGGAATTGGCCAGCATGCCGAGATGCATCAGGTGCCAGTCGTTGGCGCAGCCATCATTGCCGCTGTACTGGCACATGGGTGAAACCACGATGCGGTTGGCAAGCTCAAGGCCGGCCAACTTATGGGGCGAGAAAAGGGCACTGCTCATGGGATGACGAAACTCGGAGAGGGGTCTTTGAAGGGCCCGGTGCGGGACCGCGAGGCTCAGCGCTGCTGGATGGACTTCAGATAGTCAATGATGGCACCAACATCGTCGGCGTCAAACTCGAATTCCGGCATGTCGGGATGGCCCGACACGATACCCTCGGCCAGCGCCTCTTCCAGGGATTCGATGGGATAACGTTGGCCCAACGTGCGGAAGGCGGGCGCGTCCTCGCGCTGGCTCTTGTCGGTCCGGCCAACTGCGTGGCAGAGGGCGCAGTCCTTTTGCAGCAGCGCTTCGCCACGTTTGAGATCGTCGCCGTCGGCCGCCGCCACCCCGATTGTCGCGGCCAGCAGCATGGCGGCCGTCAAGGCCGTGCGAAGCGCGGTCATGCCGCGGAACGCAGATGGTCGCGCTCAGCGGAACTGGCGGGCTGGGCCGCCGCGCTTTGCCGGCCGGCGATCCGCGCCCAGGCGCGCGCCGCCTTGATCACGTCGAACATGCGCACGGCGAATGCCCGCTCATCAGCGTAGTAGCGCCGCCAGCGACCACTAATAAGGAGTTCGGTGTAATAGGCGAGCCGACGCTCGGCCAGATGGTGCCATCTGAGCGCGACGTCGTCGAGGTGTTGTCCGCGGTGCACTGCCGACATGCGAAGCCTGAGGCGAGCGCCGCGTCGGCAACCGAGCGATGACTGCGCGATCGGCCCCAACCGGCAATTGCACAATCGCACTGACGCACAGAGATGTAGGTAATAACACCGGGTATGTGTTAGCTGATTCGACGTTGTTTTGAACAGGCTGGATTGGCGCCGGCGCGCGAAAAGCCGCCGCCGGCACAATTGACCGTGCGCATCGTGATGATCAAATCGGCGGCGGCGCGTCCCTCAAGCGGCCGTGCTGGTCCCCGCGGCCTCGTTCTCGCGCTTGGCCACGTTTGCGAGAATCTCGGCGCCACGGTTCGCTGCCGGCAGCCCGCGGAACAAGAAGCACAGGCTGATCACCGCCTGCATTTCCTCCCAGCTCGCGCCGGCGCGACGCGCGGCGATGGCGTGCAGTTGCGCAGCATCGCTCAGATCCATCAGCAGCATACCGAACAGCATCAATTGCACGGTCTTCACGTCGAAGCACTTGGGATACATCGCGTGCTCGCGCATCTTCTCCTGCATGTCGAGCAGCCCGGGATCGAGCGCACCGGTCACCGCCATGCGCGCCTCGATGCGCGGCGGCACAAAGCCAATCAGGTCGTCATAGATGGCGCTGCGCTCCTCGGCTGAGGCGACCTTGTCGGCATAGGGCCCGATGCGCTCGCGTACCGCTTTGGCGTCAATCCGGGGTGGCAGCGCCATATCTGCTCCTTCAGCGGGTTTTAGAAGAATACCGGGAATTCCGGCGTCTTTTCGGCTTCCATGCCTTCGCCCTCCACATTGGGCGTAGCGTACTGGATGAAGCTGTCGGGCAGCGTGGCGCCCCAATAGGTGCCGGTGCCGCGCTCCTCCTCGTTCCAGGTTACCGGCTCCCAGTCCGGCGCTGTGATCAGGAAGCTGCCGGAATAGACCTCCACGCGGTTGCCGCCGGGCTCGTAGCTGTAGAGATAAAACCCCTGCGAGTTGTTGTGCTTGGAGGGGCCGGCTTCGATGAAGATGCCGTTCTCGGTCAGGATGTCGGCGGCGCGCAGCACGTCTTCGCGATTGTCGACCCACATCGAGAAGTGATGCAGGCGGCCGTGCGCGCCCTTCACGTCCACCACGTAGGCGAGTTGGTGGTGGATCGCGGTCGGGCTCATCCAGGACCCGATCTCGGTCTTGCCCTTGTCGTAACGCACCTGCTCTCGAAGCTGGAAGCCGAGCAAATCGGTGGCGAATTTCCGGTTGGCCTCGACGTCCGTGGCGAGCAGCGCGAGATGGTCGATCCGGCGCACGCCGACACCGCGGCCCATGTATTTCTGCGGCTGGTTCTTCAGGTTCGAGTGCAGTTCGGGCGGGGCGACGAATTTCTGCTCCTCGTAGTAGATCTCCATGACGTGGCCGTCGGGATCGTTGAAGCGGAAGGAACGGCCGCGGCCGAAATCGCCGTTGGTCCAGCCGAGGCCGAGGCCGGCATCCTCGACCGCCTTGGCGCGGCGCTCCAGAGCCTGCGGGCTGGCCGCGCGCCAGGAGACGCAGCCGACTCCGGCGTCGGCCGCCGCGGTCAGCTTGAGGGTCGAGGTCGCGTAGTCGCCGTAACCGCGCAGATAGATCGATTGGCCGCTCTCGTGCACCGGCTCCATGCCGAGCAGGTCGCGGAAATACCAAAGGCTCTTGTCGGGCTTCGGCGTGAAAAGTTCCACGCTCCCCAAATGTGCAATATCGCGGATGGGCTCCCCTTCTGCCGACATGCTCCGCCTCCCTGGTTCCCGATTCAGCTATCGATCACGTCCCCGGGGCCATCCTTGATCTAGCGCAAAAAGGGCCAAAAAGCCTATGTTTTGAACTTCTTGGCCAGCGCATCGGCGTTCCTGGCCAGGAGCCCGACGTCGGCCCCGACCGCCACGAACAGGTAGCCCCAGTCGATATAACGGCGCGCTTCCTCCTCGTTGCCGGTCAGGATGCCGGCCGGCTTGCCCAGCGCCTTCAGCCGCCGGGCGGCATCCTGCATCGCCTTCTGCACCTCCGCATGCTGCGGATTGCCGAGATGGCCCAGCGAGGCCGCGAGATCGGAGGGCCCGATGAAGACACCGTCGACGCCCTCCACCTGTGCGATCGCTTCCAGCTGGTCGAGCGCGGGGCGCGTCTCCACCTGCACCAGCACGCACATTTCGCTGTTGGCCTTGGTGAGATAGCCGGCCGTGCGGCCGAAGCGGCTCGCCCGCGAGGCCACTGCTACGCCGCGGATGCCTTCCGGCGGATAGCGCGTCGAGGCGACCGCGCGGCGCGCCTCCTCGGCGTTCTGGACGTAGGGAAACAGCAGCGTCTGCGCGCCGATGTCGAGGGCACGCTTGGCCAGCACCGGATCGTTCCAGGCCGGGCGGATGATCGGCGTGGCCGTGCCGCGCGCGACCGCCTGCAACTGGCCGAACAGGCCGGGGATTTCGTTGGGCGAGTGCTCGCTGTCGAGCAGGATCCAGTCGAAGCCGGAATCGGAGATGATCTCGGCGGCAATATTGCTGCACAGGCTCGACCACAGGCCGATCTGAAGTTTGCCGGCGGCAATGGCGTGCTTGAAGGCGTTGCGCTGCAATTCAATGGTCATGGCCGATTGCCTCACACGAACTGGATGGCCAGCCCGCCGAGCGGGCCGAAATCGGCGTGCAGCGTGTCGCCCTTCTGCGCGAACACCACCCGCGTGAACGAGCCGGCGAGCACGATATGGCCGGGCTCGAGCGCATGGCCGTACTGGCAGATCTTGTTGGCGAGCCAGGCGACGCCGAGCGCGGGATGGCCGAGCACGCCGGCGGCCAGCCCGGTCTCCTCGATCTCGGAATTGCGGTACATGATGCCGCCGACCCAGCGCAGATCGACATCGAGCGGCCCCACCGGACGTCCGCCCAGCGCGATGCCGGCGGCGGCGCCATTGTCGGCGACGGTGTCGACGATCTTGCGCGGGTCCTGCAGGCGGGCGTCGACGATCTCGATCGCCGGGATCACGTATTCGGTAGCGCGCAGCACGTCGGCGAGGCCGACGCCCGGCCCCTCGAGCCGCTTGCCCATGACGAACGCCAGCTCGACCTCCACCCGCGGCTTGCAATAGTTCTCGTGCGGTACCTTGGCGCCGTCGCCGATCATCTGATCGTCGAGGATGTAACCATAGTCCGGCTCGTCGATCATCGATGAACGCTGCATGGCCTTGGAGGTCAATCCGACCTTGTGGCCGATCAGCTTGCGGCCCGCCGCCACCTTGCGCTGCATTACGTCGGCGGAGATGGCGTACGAGTCCTCGATGGTAATGTCCGGGAACGTGACGTGGAGCTGCGTTGCCTGTTTGCGCTCCTTGGCTGCCCGCATCAGGATATCGGCAGCCTTCTTGCGGTCGGCATCGGAAAGCATGGATCGGGTCCCCCTGTCCCTGGTCGGGGCGATCCTGTACCGGCTCTGAACGGAAAATCAAACTACGGGCAATCCCGCAGGGCGGCGCTCAGCCTGCCGGCGCAAGCTTCCGGTTGACGAAACCCAGGACGCGCGCCAGCGGCGGCCGCAGGAACGGCAGGTCGATCGCCAACAGCGCCAGCCCGAGCGGCAGCATCCAGAAGCCGAGAATGGGCAGGAAACCGAAAAATCCGCCGCCCATCAGCAACACCGCGGATGGCAACCGGACCCGCACCGCCGACGGCCGACGAACACGGTGCAAGGTCTTGGCCGCCCACCGCGGCAGCATGCCTTGCAGACGGTCGAGTTCGATGTGGAGCTGATCGTTCCGGCGCATGACGGATTAAGGCGTGGACACCAAATTTGTTCCCATTGGGGCGGGTTCCCGCCTCAATGCCCAGACCAGACCTAATGCTTCAGTTTGGAATCCACCGCAAACTTCGCCTCGGTCCTCTTCCTGATCTCGTCCACGGTAACGCCGGGGGCGAGTTCGATCAGAGTCATGCCGCCTCCCCTTTTGCGATCGATGGTGAACACGCCGAGATCGGTGATCACCATGTCGACCACGCCGGCGCCGGTGAGCGGCAGGTTGCACTTGTGCAACAACTTGGGCTGGTCCTTGGCGGTGTGTTCCATGATCACCACCACCTTCTTGACGCCGGCCACCAGGTCCATGGCGCCGCCCATTCCTTTCACCATCTTGCCGGGGATCATCCAGTTGGCGAGATCGCCGTTCTCCGCCACCTGCATGGCGCCGAGCAGCGCGAGATCGATATGGCCACCGCGGATCATGGCGAACGAGTCGGCCGACGAGAAGAAACTGGTGGTCGACAATTCGGTCACCGTCTGCTTGCCGGCATTGATCAGGTCCGGATCCTCCTCACCCTCGTAAGGAAACGGGCCGAAGCCGAGCATGCCGTTTTCGCTTTGCAGCTGCACGGTCATGCCGTCGGGGATGTAATTCGACACCAGCGTCGGGATACCGATGCCGAGATTGACGTAGAAGCCGTCGCACAATTCCTTGGCGGCGCGTTCGGCCATCTGCTCGCGGGTCCAGGGCATTTACACTTCCTCTCCGGTAGCGGCCGCCGGCTCGCGCTTGCGCACGGTGCGCTGCTCGATGTGCTTGACCGCGTTGGGTACGTGGATGATGCGCTGAACGTAGACGCCCGGCGTAATGATGTGGTCTGGATCGATTTCGCCCGGACGCACCAGATGCTCGACCTCGGCCACCGTGGTCTCCGCAGCGGTCGCCATCATTGGATTGAAGTTGCGCGCGGTCTTGCGGTAGACGAGATTGCCCTCGTGATCGCCCATCCAGGCGTGCACAACGGCGAGATCGGCGAACAGGCCGCGCTCCATGATGTAGCGCTCGCCGTCAAACTCACGTTCTTCCTTGCCCTCGGCGATACTCGTGCCTGCGCCGGTGCGGGTGAAGAAGGCCGGGATGCCGGCGCCGCCGGCGCGGATGCGCTCGGCCAATGTCCCTTGCGGGTTGAATTCAATCTCGAGTTCGCCGGCGAGATACTGCTCGGCAAACAGTTTGTTCTCGCCCACATAGGACGAAATCATCTTCTTGACCTGCCTGGTTTCCAGCAGCAGGCCAAGGCCGGCGCCATCGACGCCGGCATTGTTCGAGACGATGGTGAGATTTTTCACGCCGGAATCGCGGATCGCCTTGATCAGCGTCTCCGGGATGCCGCAGAGACCGAAGCCGCCGGCATGGATCATCATGCCGTCCTTGAGCAGGCCGGCCAGCGCCGCCTGCGCGTCGGGATAGACTTTCTTCATGCAACTATACCTTCATGCGGGGAAAACGCTCTTGGACCATGGCGCCGCGCCGGCCGCGCGCCCTCAAATGCCCCTTACCTGTCCGCAGACGAGAGAACATCATCAGCCCGGTCGGATGCAAGCCTGTTACTGGTTGGACGGGCCCGGCGTCACGTCGGTGACCGGATTTTTTGGCGGCGTTATGTCGGTGATCGGGCTGCGCGGCTTTTCGGGAGCGGCAGGGACCGGCATGCCGGCAGGCTCCGCCTCCGCAGCCTGCTCCGTCGTCAACCTGATCGGCAGCGGCAGGTTGTGGGGATAATAACTCCAGAACACGAAAATCACTATGAACAGTAGCGCGGAGAGCACGGCGCCCCAGGTCCGGCTCTGGAAGGTCAGCAACGCGCCCAGCAGGCTGGCGACAAAGACGAAGACGGCCAGGACCCCGACATAGACCCAGTTCACGCTGGCGAGATCGATCGGCATGCCGTTCATCGGTTCGGTTCCCCTCTCGGACTGCTGGCGTGCCAGTCTAGCGCAGACCCACCATGCGGGCCATGCCCGGCGCTTATTTCCCGCCGGCTGCTTTGCCTTTATACCAGCCGACGCCAGGCCCCAAGGTATCCATGTCCCAGTCCAGAATTCTGATCCTCACCGAAGTCCAGGAGGCGATGCGCGCCCGCTACAGGGCGATGCTGCTGGAGCGGTTTCCGGGCAAGCTCACCATCAATGTGGTTGGCCATCACAACGATGTCGAGCCCTACATCGCCGACATCGACATCCTGCTCTGCTTCTCGCCACCCATGGCCGACCACGTGGTACGCGACGCCAAGAAGCTGGAGTGGATCCAGGCGCTGGGCACCGGCGTCGACAACATTGTTGACCTGCCCTCGCTGGGCAAAGAGGTGATCGTCACCAATGTGCGCGGTATCCATGGGCCGCCGGTGTCGGAAGCGACCATCGCCTATATGCTCTCGCTCGCCCGCGACATTCCGGCCTCGGTACATGCGCAGGACAAGAGCGAATGGACACGCTGGCCGTCGCATCTGCTCGACGGCAAGACCGTCGGCATCCTCGGCGTCGGGCTGATCGCGGAATATCTGGCGCCGATCTGCAAGGCTTTCGGCATGACCACTGTCGGCATCAGCTCGACCGTGCGCGAGACGTCCGGCTTCGACCGCATGGCGCACCGCGACGATCTGGCCGAGATCGCGCCTGAACTTGATTTCCTGGTGGCGCTGACGCCGATGAGCGCGGAGACCCGCAACATTATCGGCGAAAGGGTGTTCGCCGCCATGAAACCGACGGCCTACCTTGTCAACGTGGCACGCGGTGGCGTGGTCGACGAGTCCGCTTTGATCAAGGCACTGGAAAGCGGACAGATTGCCGGCGCCGTTCTCGACGTCTTCGCCGAGGAGCCGCTGCCGGCGGACAACCCGCTGTGGAAGACCAAGAATCTGACCGTGTTTTGCCACATGGGCGGTTATTCGCACGGCTACGAGGACCGTGCGATGCCGACCATCGAGCACAATATGCGCTGCTATCTCAACGGCGATCTGAAATCCATGATGAACGTGGTGCGCAAGCCCGCGTCCTGGAGAGAATGACCATGTCACTGTCCGAACGCCTGAACACGCCGATCTCTACCGCCGAGCTGGAGCGCCGCTGGAGCGCGGTGCGCTCAGGCATGGCGCGCGACAAGATCGACGTGCTGCTGATGCAGAATAACAACGACCATATGGGCGGCTATGTGCGCTGGTTCACCGACATGCCGGCAACCAACGGCTATCCCAACACGGTGATCTTTCCGCGCGAGGACGAGATGACCGTGGTCTGCCAGGGTCCGTTTGGCGGCAGTGAAACCACCGCCCAGGGCGACATGAAATGGCGCGGCGTGAAGCAGATCCTCACCACGCCCAGCTACGCCTCGGCGCATTACACCAAGGACTACGATCCCGAGCTGGCGGCCAGGGCGCTCAAGCCCTTCGCCAAAGGCACGATCGGCTATGTCGGAACCTACCAGATGTCCTATGCGCTGCTCGATTTCATCAGGCGCGCCTTCCCGGAGGCGACCTATGTCGACGCCTCCGACATGGTCGACCGCATCAAGGTGATCAAGAGCGCCGAGGAGATGGAACTGGTCAAGCGCGCCGCGCTGATGCAGGACGGCGCCATGCGCGCGGCCTTCGCCGCGGTCAAGCCCGGCATGCGCGACATCGAGGTCGCCGCCGTCGCCCAGCATTACAGCCAGTGCCACGGCAGCGAGAACGGCATCTACCTCTGCGCCTCCATGCCGCTCGGCACGCCGTCGAAATTCGGCAACCGCCATGTGCAGAACCGCATCATTCAGGAAGGCGACCAGATCGCGCTGCTGGTCGAGGACAACGGGCCCGGCGGCATGTACACCGAGCTCGGCCGCTCCTGCGTGGTCGGCGCCAAGGTGCCGCAGGAAATGAAGGACGAACTCGCCTTCTGCATGGAGGCGCGCAAGTTCACCCTCGACCTGCTCAAGCCCGGCACGCCGTGCAAGGAGATCTGGGACGCCTTCAACGACTTCATGCGCAGGAACGGTCGGCCCGAGGAAGCCCGGCTCTACTGCCACGGCCAGGGCTACGACCTGGTGGAGCGGCCACTGGTGCGCAACGACGAGCCCATGACCATCGAAAAGGACATGAACATCGTCGTGCATCCGACCTATATTTACGGCGGTTATCTCAACTGGCTGTGCGACAATTACCTCATCGGCGGCAACGGCCCCGGCGACCGCCTGCATCAGTTCCCGGAAGAGGTCGTCGAAGTGGGCTGACGCGCGCACAAACGAAGGATGCTTGCAATGGCGGATATCAAGATCGTCAACCCGGACGCGCTAGGCAAGCCGCTCGGGCAGTATTCGCACATGACGCGGGTGAAGGCGTCGGAGCTGCTCTACATTGCCGGCCAGGTCGGCGTCGACAAGAACGGTCAGGTGGTCAGCGACGAGTTCTTTGCGCAATGCGCGCAGATGTTCGCCAATATCCACGCCGCGCTGCACTCGGCCGGCGCCGACTGGGGCAACGTGGTCGAGTTCACCACCTACATGGTGCATTCGCAGGACATCCCGAAATTCATGGCCTACCGCCTGCGCGAATTTCCCAAGATGTTCGCCAACGGCGCCTATCCGCCCAACACACTGCTGATGGTCGACCGGCTGGTGCAGGAGCCACTGCTAATCGAGGTGAAGACCGTCGCGGCGCTCTGACCTGCGGCGCGCCGCTCCAAGCCCGGGTATCGTGCCGACACCATGGGAGGGCCCCTTGGCCGAAACCGCGGCCGCCATTGCCGCCGCCCATCGTGCCGGCACATTGACGCCCGAAGAGACGGTGGCCCGCTCCTATGCGCGCCTCCGCGCGCACGGCGACCCGGCCATGTTCATCAGCCTGCGCGACGAAGCCGACAGCCTGGCCGAAGCGCGTGCGCTAAAGAAGAACCGTGCCAGCTTGCCGCTCTATGGCGTGCCGCTGGCGATCAAGGACAATATCGATGTCGCCGGCATGCCCACCACTGCCGCTTGCCCGGCCTTTGCCTACAGGGCAAACCGCGACGCCACCGCGGTGGCCCGCCTGCGTGCTGCTGGCGCCATCATCATCGGCAAGACCAATCTCGACCAGTTCGCCACCGGCCTCGTCGGCGTGCGCTCGCCTTATGGCGTGCCGCGCAATACCTTCAACGCCGAATTGGTGCCGGGCGGTTCGAGTTCCGGCTCCGCCGTCGCCGTCGCTGCCGGCATCGTGCCGCTGGCGCTCGGCACCGACACCGCCGGTTCAGGACGCGTGCCGGCCGGCCTCAACAACATCGTCGGCCTCAAGCCCAGCCTCGGCCTCATCTCCACTCATGGCGTGGTGCCGGCCTGCCGCACGCTCGACTGCGTATCGATATTCGCGCTGACGGTCGATGACGCCTGGCTCGCGCTCAGCGTGATGGCAGCACCCGACCAAAGTGATCCCTACTCGCGCCAGCGGCCTCTCGGTGTACCCGGCGCCCTGCCCGCTCCGCTCAAGCTCGGAGTGCCGCATCCCCGCCAGCGGCTGTTCTTCGGCGATTATGATTTTGAAGTTGCCTACGAGTCCGCGCTGGCGCGACTCGCCCGTCTCGGCTGTACCATCGTCGAAATCGACATGGCGCCATTCTATGAAACCGCCCGGCTGCTTTACGAAGGCCCGTGGGTGGCCGAGCGCACCATCACCGTACGCGCACTGCTGGCCTCCGAACCCGAGGCCCTGCATCCGGTGACGCGCGAGATCATGCTGTCAGGCCTGCGGCCGAGCGCGATGGACGCTTTCACGGCGTTGTACAAACTGGAAGAGCAGCGGCGGGTGGCCGATCGCACGTTCGCGCAAATCGATGCGCTGGCACTGCCGACCGCGCCCACCGCCTACACGGTCGGGCAGGTCCAGGCCGATCCGATCGGACTCAACAGCCGGCTGGGAACCTACACCAATTTCGTCAATCTGCTCGACCTCGCCGGGCTGGCGCTGCCGGCAGCGATCACGCAAGACGGCATCCCGTTCGGCATCACGCTGCTGGCGCCCGGCGGCCACGACGCGCGGCTGGTGGGCATCGGCCGCGCCTTTCACGCCGACACCGGGCTTCCGCTCGGCGCGCTGTAATCGCCGCGGCCCACCCCGACGCCGGTCTGATCTTATGGTTTGTCGATGCCCGCGCGCGGCGGATCCATGAGGCTCACATGGGCGGCGACCACACGCCAGCCCTGCGGGAATTTCACCCAGGTCTGCATCTGCCGGCCGATCCGCCCACTGGCCGAGGGACGGTCGTAAAGTGTTGATGCGACCGCGAAATTTGTCCCGTAGGTGGTGATGACGGTGCGCGACAGCGTGCGCCCGAGCGCCACCGGCGAGCGCGCCGCCCGGAACGACCTGATCTCGTCATAACCGTAGAGAATTTCCGTGGCGCCGTAACGGATGGTGCGCGCATCGTCGTGAAACAGCTCGTCGAGCACGGCGACGTCGTTCGACACCAGGGCATGTTCGTATCGTTCAAAGGCTTCTCGCACCTCCGCCACCACCTCCGGCAAATCGATTTCCATTCGCTACCTCCCCGTACCGACGGCCGTCACGCCGCCAATGTTCTACTCCACGAACGTCGCGTGCCTGCGCTCGCCGGCGTATTTGACCAGCGCCAGGAACCGGTAGAGCGCGTGCACGAATTTGCCGTAGGGCAGACTAAGGAACAGCCCGAGCACGACGCCGAGGTGGACGGCAAGCAGCAGAGCCATGGCGGCAGTGTCGCGCAGCAGCAGCAGCGCAAAGCCGGTCAGGCTGGTCAGGAACAGCATGACGAGGAACGCGACATCCATGCCGCGGCTGGCGCGATCGGTGAGCACGGCATCGCGCTTGAGTGACAGCACGAACAGACCGGCCGGACCGACCAGCAGACCAATGCCACCGACGATACCGAGCAGCACCGGCGTGCTTAACAACGGATACGGCGCCGGCCAAGCGAAACAGTAGTGATAGACGGTCGCCACCGAGGTGGCGGCAAAGCACAGCAGAAAACCGTAGAAGGTGAAATGGTGGTAGATGCGCCGCGCCGGCGACGGCGTGTCGCTCTCGCTGGTGCAGCCGCCGCCCCCACCGTGCAGATAGCGCAGTTCGCTGGCGGCGCGTACCGCCGTGGCGAAGGCGACAATGCCGGCAGCCGGGGCGCGCCTGCCGTCCGTCGTGTTGATGTCGCGCCAGAAGGTGCGCATGGAGACGGTGAAGGCGAGCACGGCATAGAGCGCCACGGCGCCGAAGACGGCAACCATGGTCCGGTGCGGCATCAGGCGGTAGAAATCGCCGGCGTGGCGGCCGAACAGCACCGCTGGATCCTGGATGGCGACGAAGCCGATGACGAAGGCGGCCAGGCTTGCCGCGGCTACAAGCGTCACCACGAGACCGTTGCGTGCGAACGCGCCGGCGAGAATGCC
>Ga0210062_1000080_pt1 | contig 26319 bp, 25 predicted proteins | sample Muzzi_CordA_D2_FD_185528 | JGI IMG/M metagenome (GOLD analysis project Ga0210062, IMG submission 185528) | Wetland microbial communities from San Francisco Bay, California, USA, that impact long-term carbon sequestration - Muzzi_CordA_D2 (SPAdes) | ecosystem: Environmental > Aquatic > Marine >...
ACCACCCCAGCCAGAGAATGAAGACGCCCAGTGCCGCCAGGGGCATATTGTGTCCTAATATCGGTTTGATTCTGCCGTCTTTGGTATATTTGCCCATGCGGGGGCCCAAGACAACGGCACCGGCCAGGGCGGCCCATCCGCCGACCGAGTGAACCACGGTGGAACCTGCGAAATCGATAAATCCAAGACCTTCCAGCCAGCCTTCGCCCTTGAACAGGCTACCCCAGGCCCAGCTGCCGAAAATCGGGTAAATAATCGCGCTCACCACGGCACTGTAAATCAGATAGCCTGAAAATTTGGTTCTTTCGGCCATAGCTCCTGAAACGATGGTTGCGGCCGTGGCGCAAAACACCACCTGGAACATCCAAAACGCCAGCACCCAGGGATCACCGCCGACTTCAAAATCGGAAAGGAAAAAACCGGACGTCCCGAACCAGCCGGTCGATGTGGCACCAAACATAAGCCCGAAACCGATGGCCCAGTAAACCAGGGATCCCAAGGAAAAATCCATCAGGTTTTTCATCATGATGTTGATCGCGTTTTTGGCCCGGGTAAATCCGGTTTCGACCATGGCAAAACCGGCTTGCATGAAAAACACCAGCGCTGCTGCGACCAGCGTCCAGACATAATCGGCATGGGACTGTACCAGATCGATCAGAGCTTTATTTGATTCGATGGTCGGCGGTTCGTCTCCGGCCCAGGATCGCGATATACAAATTGCTGCAAACAAAATTGAGAGTCCTAATTTCTTCATGATGATTTTTTGCCTCCTTCTATTAAAATGTTTTTCCTAAATTGCATTGATACCGGTTTCACCGGTCCTGATTCGGATGGCTTCTTCCATCTTTGAGATAAATATTTTGCCGTCACCGATTTTACCGGTTTTTGCCGTATTTTTAATAACTTCGATTACCCGGGGGGCAAGATCGTCATCGACCACTATACCCAGCTGAACCTTGGGAACAAAGTCCACCTGATACTCAGCGCCGCGATAGATTTCCTTATGCCCGCGCTGTCGGCCGAAGCCTTTGACTTCACTGATGGTCATACCGTTGACCCCGATATCATTCAGCGCCTCCTTGACTTCTTCTAGTTTGAAAGGCTTGATTACCGCTTCAATTTTTTTCATCTGATTGTCTCCTCATCCAAATAGTAAATTATTAGTCCCCGGAGTTTGCGTGTTGGCTTGCTATATGAGCAACGTCCGTGCCATTTCACAAGCCGCGGCCAACTGTAATCTAACTAATTGTAATATTTACTAAAATATTAACCACGGGTTACAGAGACAGTGAAACAAAAAATCACATAATTGTTATTTTACTGATAATTTTTTGCAAATATGTAATTAATTAGAAATGAAATTGCAATTTTGTTTTTAATTGGTTAATCGAAGGCAAACAGCAATCTTGCGGGGCTAACACAAAGCCGGGTTCTCCTGGAAAAAGCCGGTTCTCTAAGCCTTATGACTCCGGATCGTTCTGGTAGCATGCTTCACACCTGGCAACCAGTTGATTAGACTCCTGCTCATATAAGACCCCACCTAGTAGGCCGTATCTGCCAGAGGTGTAATGATGAATGCTAATGGTAATTTTGCGACCGCAACTTCGACAACAGTCATCAATTGAAAGGTGCGAATTTGCGGGACTATTCTTAAACATTTGATTGAGAGTATTCAGATTGATCAACATGGTCCACCCCCCTCGCCATTGCCGCAAAACCCGGTAAAGCGGCAAAGGAACCGAATTAGATAATTTCAGAAACATGCAATGTTTATATTCTTTCCACAGTGCTATACAAAACCAGCAATTTTTGTGCCGGGCTGCCATCATTTTTGTAATAATTAGAAATCTTTTTATCTAACTGATATAATTTAATAAATTATTTTTATTGGTCGTCTGCCAGGACGGTAAGAAAATATTTTTTTAAGGGTCCGACAAATAAGTTTACATTTGAAGGATTTTCTTTTATCTTGTTCCCGGGTTAGTGTAAATTTACTTGACATTTGCGATGCTGCAGAAAGAAAGCCATGAACACCTTCGATTTGGAAACATCCTTTACCAGGCAAGATCTTCAACTGCTTTATGAGGTATCGACCTCCATTTATGCCATCAAAGATTTCGATGAGATGCTGCGTTTGGTGCTGCACAAGATAAAAGAAGTATTCCGCATCGATGGCGCATCGCTTGCCCTGCATGAGCCGGATCAAAACATGTTTTACTTCATTCAAACCGTAGAAATGCAGCAAGACGGGGGGCATAAAGACATCGAAAAAATGCATTTCCCGGATGATTGCGGAGTGGCCGGCTGGGTGCTGCAAAATAATCAACCGGTTTTAATTCCGGATGTCTCAAAGGATGAGCGTGTATTTAAGGAATTTTCTTCAGACAAACAACTTGCCACCAGATCGATGATTTGCGTGCCACTGCGGACCCCAAAAGCAATCATTGGTGTTCTCTATGCGATCAACAAGCTGGAAGGCAGCTTTACCGCAAAGGATTCCCGGTTGCTGGAGATATTGTCCGTAACCCTGGCAATGGTTATCGAAAATGCTAAAAATTACGGGGTGCTCAAGCAATATGCCAATTCCCTGGAGGAACAAAATCGCCGACTCATGTCCGAGGTCCTGCAACGCTTCGAAGTCCAGGGGTTGATTGCCTCAAGTCCCTCGATGCGTCAGCTTTTATCTTTGATGGACAAGGTAATCGATGTGCCAACTACGATTTTAATACAGGGTGAAACCGGCACCGGAAAAGAGTTGATTGCAAAAGTGATCCATTATAACGGTCCTTTGAAGGACAAACCGTTTGTGGCCGAAAATTGCGGTGCGCTATCCGAAAACCTGCTGGAGAGCGAATTGTTCGGCCATGTCAAAGGCGCTTTTACCGGAGCAGTATCGGATAAAAAAGGACTTTTTGAGATGGCCGACGGCGGGACGGTTCTGTTAGATGAGATCGGAGAAATGCCGCCGGCCATGCAGGTAAAATTTTTAAGAGTGCTGCAGGAAGGTCAGTTCAGGCCCGTCGGTGGTTCGCATTACATTAAAGTGAAAGTGAGAATCATAGCCTGCACCAATCGCAATCTTGAAGAAGAAATGGCCAGCGGTAATTTTCGCGCAGATCTATTTTATCGGGTGAATGTCTTTCCGATCACCATTCCGCCGTTGCGAGAGAGAAAAGAAGATATTCCACTTCTGGCGGTGCACTTTTTGAAACAATTTGCCCAAAAGTTCAACCGGCCCGTACCGCGGCTGACGGCCACCGCCCTGGAGCTGATATCCGACTATAAATGGCCCGGCAACGTGCGAGAGCTTCAGAATGAAATCGAACGGGCCCTGACCCTGGCCGGCAGCAAAAAAGAGATTTCTGAGGAGCACCTTTCAACGAAACTATTTGATCCAGCGAATCATGGCTGCACCCTGTTTCATCGGAGCGGGACGATGCAGGAGGTGACCGAGCGAATTGAAATACAAATGGTGAATGAAGCCCTCGAAAAAGCCCGGGGCAATCGATCCCACGCTGCCAATCTGCTGGGAATAACCCGGCAGGGGCTGCTCAATAAAATTAAGCGATATAAAATTGAGAAATGAGCTACCGGTTCAGGGAGCGAACTTCTTCTCACCGGCCGGCATAATTTATATTGGCAAATTGTTTAGTGGCCTTTTTATTGGAATCAGAAAATTCAACGCTCCCTTATACGAGCGACTGGAATCCAACTAGCGAAAGCCGGTTTGAATGTCAACTCGGTTAATCCGTCCGACTCTTGATTTATCACCTGCAAATGTGTTATAGCAAACAGGCAAAGTTCGTGCATGAAATGGGTGAGCTTTGCTGAGCCGGTCCGGTCTGAGCCATTCGAGTACTCGACATACCTTGGGGAGGGGATGATGATGAACGAGGCGGATTACCTGGCGGGGATATCTATATTTGCGGAATTTAAGCGGGAAGATCTGCAGCGCCTGGCTAAAAAGAGTCGCTATTGTTCTTATGAAATGGGTGATGTGATCATCAGGGAAGGCGATCGCGACGGGTGCCTTTACATCCTGATCAACGGGAAGGTTGACATCATCAAGAGCTTCCGTACCCAAAAGGCCAAACGTCTGCGGACCCTCGCCGCGCCATGTTATTTTGGAGAAATGGCCCTCATCGATGAGATGATTCGATCGGCAACCGTGGTGGCCCGGGGCCAAGTTAAAACGCTGTGTCTTGACCAGTGGAACCTGCGTGAAGAGATCGAAAAATACCCGGCACTTGCCATCGAGTTGATGCGGATGCTTTATCGACGCTTTATGGCCCTTGAAAGAATTGTGGTCGACTCCACCGGCGGCTTCCTTCCCATCTGCTGCAACTGTAAAAAGATCCGCACCGGCCAAGGGTCATGGATGTCGATCGAGCGCTACCTGATGAACTACACGGAGCACGAATTCAGCCACGGGATCTGCCCGGCTTGCAGGGAAGCGCTTTATCCGGAGTTGTTCCACTAAGTGCCGAGCTGTATTTCCGGTTTCGCAAGGCTAGCTCCTGAGGCAAGCAGCCAAGCACCTGATGATTTTAGGATCGAGCCTCAATTGACCAAATCAGCTCATTGATTCTGTCCATTCAATTCCGATTCCCGGCTCTGCAATCAAAAAATGCGCTACACGTAGCTCGTCACCCCAGCCCTGAAATGCGTCTGCGCGACTTAAAGCCCCAGATAGGTTTTACGGATATGCGGATTCTCCAGCAGCTCCGGGCCGGATCCACTCAGCGCGACCCGGCCGTTTTCGAGCACGTAGCCGCGGGTGGAGATTTTAAGCGAGTGGAAGACATTCTGTTCGATCAGCAGGATCGAGGTTCCCTGGCGGTTGATTTTTTCAATGATTTCAAAAATAGTGCTGACCAGAACCGGAGCCAGGCCCAGGGACGGCTCATCCAGCATCATGAGGGCGGGCAGCGACATCAGGCCGCGTCCCATGGCCAGCATCTGCTGTTCGCCGCCGCTCAAGGTACCCGCCTTCTGCTCGAGGCGCTCTTTTAATCTGGGAAAATAGGAAAACACCTGATCCATGGTATCATGTTGTACCTTTTGGGTGCGGGGAAACTGGGCACCCATTTGCAGGTTTTCCAGCACCGTCATGGTGGGAAATATCTGTCGGCCTTCCGGAACATGGCTGATGCCCTGTTCGACGATGCGCGACGTTGGCGCCTGAGAAATGTCATCGCCATTTAGTGAAATCATTCCCCGGCGGGGTCTTAACATGCCCGATATGGTTTTTAGCAGGGATGATTTGCCGGCGCCATTGGACCCGATAACCGATACGACTTCCCCCTGCGTCACATCGATGCTGACACCTCTTAAGGCCTGCAAGTCTCCATAATACACATCGATTTCATTGACCTTGAGCACTCAAAAACTCCTTACCCAGATAGGCTTCGATGACTTCTTTGTTTTGGACGATTTCTTCAGGCTTTCCTTCTGCGATTTTGACACCGTAACTGATCACAATCACCCGTTGGGAAAGGGCCATAACGCCGCGCATCACGTGTTCGATCAATAAAATACTGATCCCCTGCCGGTTGATCTCTTTTAACAAGGTAATCAACGCATCGACTTCAGTGGGGTTTAAGCCCGCCATGACTTCATCCAGCAGCAAAACTTTGGGTTGGGTGGCCAGGGCCCTGGCCAGTTCGAGCCGTTTGCGCAGCGGTAGCGGCAGTCCCTGGGCCTCCTGGTATGTCCAGTTTGAAAGACCCATAAAATCGATGACTTTAAGCGCGGCTTTTTGGGCGATGGCGGTTGATTTTGCCCTGGCCAGCGCACCGACCATAACATTATCCAGCACGGAAATGGTCAGAAACGGTTTGACGATCTGAAAGGTGCGGGCCATGCCCAGCTGACAGATCTGAAAGGGCTGCATCCCGCGCAGCAACTTTTCGTCAAAATAAATGTCGCCTTCATCCGGCGGCAGAAATCCGCTCAAGCAGTTAAAGACCGTGGTCTTGCCCGCCCCGTTCGGGCCGATCAACGCCAGGACTTCATCCTTGTGCAATTCGAAGGACAGGTCGCCCACGGCCACGAGGCCGCCGAAGTTTTTTGTTATTTTACAGGCCGATAATATGCTCACAGTATAACCCCGAAAAGACTGGATTGATGGAGTAAGGGAGTATTGGAGTATTGATTAGAATACTCACTTGGGTAACTATTGTACTCAAACAACTCAATATTTCATAGTATTGTTCTTTTTAATTTCCCATTACTCCATTGCTCCAGCACTCCATTACTCCAACCAATTGTGTACATTACCCTTGCTTATTTTTTCCCGCCGGTTGCAGAAATGGCCTGAAAAGCCGCTGCACATAAACTATAATCCCCTTGGGCATAAACAGGACAACCAGAATCGCCAGAATTCCGTACAGGATCAGGTGCAATCCCTCCAGACCGCCTCTGGCAAAATAGGCCCGGGAAATTTCCGACAAGGGGGTTAGAAAAAAAGAGCCGACCACCGGTCCGAACAGCGTTCCCAACCCGCCGACAATGGGCCGCAGGATGAGCTCGATGCTGGTCGACATGCCGAACATGGTGTTCGGGTGCAGATAAAAAATGTAGTTGGCATAAAATGCACCGGCCAGCGAGGTCATAAATGCGCTGATGGCGATGGCCATCATGTTGTACCGGAAAGTATTGACCCCCAGAGACTGAGCGGCTTCTTCATCTTCCCGGATGGCGACGATGAAGCGACCCAGTTTGGAAGTTTCGATCAGGCGCACCGCAACCAACGATGCCACCATAAAGCCCAGGGCGATGTAGTAGTAAGGGACATTGCCCCGGAACTGAAAATTATGCAAAGACGGGTTAAAATCCAGGAAAATGCCTGTAAAAGATCCGAGGGCTTCAATATGGGATACCGCCAGGCGCGTAATTTCGGCAAAGGCGATCGTCATAATCACAAAATACACGCCCCTGAGGCCGAAGCGGAATCCTAAAAACCCGAGAAAAAGGGCGATGCCGACGGCAATCAATCCACCGATCAGCATGCCGATCCAGGGGGTCAGGCCGAATGTCTGGGCCAGATAGGTGGTGGTATATGCCCCGATGCCGATGTACAGGGCATGGCCCAGGGATATGTGGCCGGTGTAACCGGTCAACACATTCCAGGACTGCCCGACGTAAGCCCAGTAGAAGATCATCACGAAAATACCCAGGGCGTAGTTGTCCAGCAACAGGGGCAGCAGCATCAGGACCGCAAAAACGCCGGCCAGCAGCAGATACAGTCGCTTCATTTCTTCCCCCCGAAAAGTCCCTGAGGACGAAACAGCATGATGATGATCAGAATGCTGAAACTGACCGCCTGTTTTAGCGTCGCCGGCAGCCACAATGTCGAAACGGATTCGGCGAACCCTAGGATCAGGCCGCCTACCAGCGCCCCTATCAGATTGCCCATGCCGCCCAGGATGACAACGATAAAGGCCGTCAAGGTGAAATCATGTCCCATATGGGGTGAAATCGGCATCAGGGGCAGCAGCAGCACCCCGGCGGCAGCGGTTGTGGCGGCTCCCAGACCGAAGGCGGCATTGTGGATACGATCGACATTGATTCCGACAAGGATTGCACCGGTGCGATTGTCGGAGGCGGCCCGGATACGTTTGCCGGTGGTGGTTTTTTTCAAATAGATAAAAATCAGGATGGTAATTAAAATTGCCAGCCCGAAGGCGATCAGGCGTGAGACATCGATCATGATCGGACCGATCCACAGGGTTTTGAGGCTTAGGGCGGTTTGCGGGCTGCGGTGATCCGGGCCCCAGAGCAAAAGGGCCAGATTTTCCAGAATCAATCCCACGGATACCAGCGGAAGCACCTGCATGGCTTCCGGGTAATCGAGAATCCGGTTGACCACCGAGAATTGAATCAGATATCCGAGCGCGAAAATTACTGCCGCCACAATCACCAGGGAAAGATACGGGTCCATGCCAAGCAGGACAAAAATCCAATAGGATACATACATGGCCATGACCATGATCTGGCCGTGGGCAAAATTAATGACCCCCATCACGCCAAAAATCAGGGAGAGACCGATGGCAATCAAGCCATAGATCCCTCCCAATAGTATACCCTGGATGCTTAGCTGAATCGCTAGGTTCGCATCCATTCCTATGATCGTTCCCACAGCTGGGGTGCCGGAAAAATTATCTTATCAGACTGGGCAAATTCTTTAGGCGCGACAATTTTTACCCGCTTCAGCAGATCCTCGTCCGGCTGGATCTGGATCAGCGCAGTCAGCGCACCGGTGTTGTCGCCTTTTTCGTCAAACTGGATGGCACCGCCCACCACCGGGTGCTTGGTGAAATTGGTCTGGCGTGTTGCCGCCAGAATTTTTTCAGGGTCGGTGGAAGCAGCCCGCTCCAGAATGTCGGCAATGACCAGCACCCCGGTGTAGGCGTAGGCGCTGTTGGTGTCCAAATAGCGGTTATGGGCTTTTTCGAAGGCGGCATTGGCCTGTTGGTAAACCGGGCTGGACGGGTTAATCCAGGGAACGTTGACCATGACGTAATAAATCAATTTATCCAGATCTTTAATGACATCCGGTTCATACCAGCCGGGTGAGCCGGGGCCGTAAATGCCCATCAGTTCGACCCGTTGTTTGTACAGCTCCCGGGTCAGGATGATGCCATCCCCGGGACGTGAGACCGGAAACAGGATGTCCGGCTTGGCGGCTTTGATGCGGGCCACTTCGGCCGACAGGTCATGGATTCCCAGAGGATACTCAACGCGGTCGACAATTTCAATGGGCAATCCCGATTTTTCCATAAATTTGACAAATCCGCCCGACATTCCCTTGCCGAAGGCATCAGCCGTGTTGGTTACCACCGCACGCTTGGGCATCACCCCCTTCATATCGGTGACCATCTTCAGGTATTTTATGCCGCCGTTGAGCAAACCGGTGACGGTAATAAATACCCGGAAAGTATATTTTTTACCTTTGTCGGTAATCTTATCCAGGGCGGCCACGTCCATAATAAAGGGCACCTGCCTTTGTTCGCAGAGGGTGGAGATTGCCATGGCCACACCGCTTTGAAACGGCCCGGTCATTACCGCGGCGCCCCCCCTAATCAGCCGGTCGGCTTCCGACCGTCCAATTTCGGGTTTGCTCTCACTGTCTCCCAGCAGCAGTTCCAGCTTGGCGCCGTCCATGGATTTAATGCCGCCCAGGGAGTTTATATAGTCAACTGCCAGTTGATTGCCCCGCCGTTGTCCGACGCCAATTACCGCAAGGGGTCCGGTAGCCGGCTGCACGGACCCGATCTTGATCGTGGGGGCTGCCGCCCGCAGCAGGGTGGGGACGCCAAAGGATGAAGCCGCGACACTCATGCCTATTATTCCTGATGTTTTAATAAACGTTCGACGATCCATGCCGTTGTTGGTTATTTTAGCCATAATTTGATCCTCCCTTTTTGATTATTGCCAGACGTTTTTTTATCAGTCGGAATGACCGCGATAACTCCGCCACGTTTCAAATAGTCTCAGCTCTTGCGAGAACCCCGGAACGATTCACACCGAGGTATCGCTGAAGCGGATTCATATTTTTGTCTGAATGACATTTCCTATATAGTCTTCCGGATGAAGTCAAGAAATAATCTGATTCACCGTATTTGTCGTTACGGCAGATTAAATTTGGATTTCAATCCGAAAAAACCTTTTCCGGTAAGAAATTCTGGTGTAAGGATATATTTCGCAATTTTAGCTCAATTCGGGTGATTCCGCCAAGGAGGTCAATTTGAAATTCAATTCGCTCAATGAAACGCATGTTAAACATCTGCGGGCTATGGTGGCTTCGGATCGGTTTTCGGCCGGGGAGTCGGTGCTGGATCTACACGCCAGGGATCAGTCCAGCCATCCACCCCACCGGCCGGAGGCTGTCCTCTGGCCGATATCCCCATCCGAGGTGGCCGAAATTCTCAAGTATGCCAATGCGAACCTGATTCCGGTTACCGGCTGGGGCTCCGGATCGAGCCTGGAAGGCAATCCGATTCCGTTAAAAGGGGGCCTGGTGCTGGATTTTGCCCGGATGAATCGCATTCTGGAAATCAGAGCCGAGGATTTTCAGGCCGACGTGGAACCGGGGCTGGTGTATCAGGATTTAAATGACAAGCTTAAGCATACCGGACTGTTTTTCCCGCCGGATCCCGGTGCGCGGGCCACGCTGGGGGGCATGATTGGCAATAATGCCAGCGGGACCCGCACCATCTATTACGGATCCACTAAAGATTATGTGCTGAAATTATCCGTTGCACTGGCCAATGGCGAGATCATCCAGATGGGTACCCGGGCCAGTAAAACGTCTTCGGGTTATGATCTGATTCGATTGTTTGTCGGCTCAGAAGGAACCCTGGGGATTGTGGTTGGCGCGACCGTGCGCCTGGCCGGTTTACCGGCTGAGTTTTCGGCGGCCATTGCCAACTTTCCTTCCATCGAAAAGGCCGGCCGGGCGGTCTTTGAGATTATGCGCGCGGGATTGAATCCGGCTGCCCTGGAGCTGCTGGGACCGGAATGTGTCGAATTGATGAACCGGGAAGCGAATCTAGCATTGGATGTTTCGCCGACAATTTTTCTCGAATTTCACGGTGCTACCACCCGCCAGCTGGCGGAAGTACTGGCGATGGCCGAAGAGATCTGCGCTGAGCAGGGATGCGGCAATTTCAAACCGGGACTGGGCCGATCAGAAAGGGACCGAATTTTCCAGGCCCGCCATGATCTGGGTGAGATGATCATTCGCAATCACACGGACAGCCGGATGAAGACAATGGACGTGGCGGTGCCCATAACCGCCTATTCAGAGTTGATCGGCGCCATCAATGAAGAAATTGCCGGTACCAATCTGGCGACCTACTATATCAGTCACGCCGGCAATGGGAATGTGCATTTGAATCTTCTTTGCAAAAAAGGTGACCGCAAACAATGGGATCTGATTGAGGAGATTGTAGATCGCCTGGTTGCCAGAACACTGGAACTGGGGGGCACGGCTACCGGCGAACATGGTATCGGGCTGGGGAAAAGAAAATTTATGGTTGCCGAGCATGGTTCCAGCCTGAATTGGATGCTGCAGGTTAAATCACTGTTTGATCCCAACGGAATTTTAAATCCCGGGAAAATATTTCCATAAAATATTAAGGCCGTTAAGGTTCATTGAACTTTAACGGCCATTTCGATAAATTTCACTCCGCTGCGCCGGGATTCAGATCAGATTATTATCAGGAGAAGGACTTGAGTCGGTTCGGCACGAAGTTTGACATATGCTACCGGGTTACCGGCTGCTTTCGTATATTACTCAATGCTATCCACCAGTCCCCAGTCCTTGGCTTTTTCGGCACTAAACCAGGTGGTCTTGTTTTCCAGTGTTTCCCATTTGGTTTTATTTAATTTTGAATTCATGGCCAGCTTGCCGATATAGCGATCACGCAAAAGATGCATCAATTCATTCTGGGATCTGATATCAGAGGCGGTTTCACGTCCCGGCCATTTCCACAACGCAGCTTCGTGCACCATGAAAATGGTCCCCGGAGCAGCCAGGCGGACATCGCAAACTGCAAAAACCGGCACGGCGGCACTGGCGATAATGCCGGAGGCATGCGCCGTGATCTTAAAACCTTTCCTTCTGGCGCGCTCGATCTGATCCGCCAGGGCAAGGCCTGAAAACGCATCGCCGCCGGGCGAGTTAATGAAAAGATTTACATCGCGGATCTCGGTATTGTTCTCCAGAACAACCAGATCGTTCCACAAGCGGGTGACATCCGCCACCGACAGTCCCGAGAAAATTTTGACAAATGCTTTATCCTTTGAAATAAAAGACAGCTGTGACAGGCGACCTTCAGGATTGGCGACTTCCATGGATCTGTTCACCCGATCCTCTTTGGCCTCTTCTTTAACCGTTACAGCTGTCGGATCCGCGGCCTGAAGTGTAACAACGACTTCCTGCGGTGGCGGCGGTGTGCTATTTGTCGGCATCGTAGCACAACTGACGAAAAAGAATCCCAACGCGACTAAAAGAAAAGTTTTTTTGAACATGACTCAATCTCCTTCTGCATACAGTATTTAGTGATTTGCGAGTTTCTGCTAAAGATACAGCAAGAAACATACCAAATTACCGGCTAAATTTGGTTTAAGTATTTAATCCTAAATACCGGGTAGTTAGAAGATCATGCGATGGATTTGGTGAGCCGGATGGTCAGAGTCCCTGGCTAAAAGTCACGGAATTGACATCCAGAGTCAATAATGCCATTAGTTAATTAATCCGCTCAACTAGTCAACCAATACGGGGGAGGATTGCTTTGAATCACACCTTTTCCATAACACAGAATTACCTGGCGACTTATCCGGATGTGGGTTTCGGCCTCACCCTGATTTCCGGGTGTCGGGACGCTGAGAACCCGGCGGGCTTCGACCAATATAAAAGGAAGTTATTGCGCGCGATGCGAAAACGGGAGACGCTGGCGCAAATTTCCGATCGCATTGTTACGTACGCCGGCTTTTTTCAACAATTCGGATTCGATTGCCCCCTGACCAAGCATCTCAAACGAACCATCAACAGCGGATTTCCGCGCTATTCTCTTTTTGTGGATGCCCATTTTATGGCCGAAATGTGTGCCGGAATCCTGGTGGCGGTTACCGACTTTAAGAAATTTGAGGGAAATCTGACATTGGATGTGGCAGATGAGAATGAAATCTGCGCGGGGATGGGCGGGCGCGAGTTTGTCACCCAAAAAAGTGAAATCGTCCTGCGCGATGAAAAAGAAATTGTTTGCGTGCTCTGCCAGGGAGCCGATGAAAGAACCCGGGTCAGTCAGGACACCGAAAATGTCCTCTTTTACGCCTATGCCGTTCCCGGCATTGATCGGTCGTATCTAAAAGAAGGCTTAACCATTGCGGCCGATGCGACGGTTGAATTCGGGGGCGGGAAAATTGAGTATCTAGAAATTTACTGATCCGAGATTGCTTTATCGTTGACCAGCTTGAAGCTGTTGACAATTTGTTCAAAGCCGGCGATGTCCTTTTCAAAGTAAGGCCCCACCGCGGCGCAGTAGCGCAGATTATAAAAGGAATCTTCGCTGATAAATCCGTAATATAGCGTTTTGAACTCAGATCCCTTCTTGTCTTTATAGGTGAATAAAAGCTTGAAGCCGGAATGCCCGTCGACGGTTGCCGGTGCATTTTCAATGACGCTAAAATTCATTAGATAACGGTCAGACGCCAGCTCGTCAATAATGATGCCGGCTGCTTCCTGGGGCAGCATCCGGCTTCTTATTTTTTTCTGGGTATTGCGGAAGGTCTTATCCAACGGACGCTGTTGAATGAGTACATACTGAATATAGGGACCGTCCCTGGTAATGAGGAATTTGTTGGTGTATCCCGGCTTCCACCATCCGTCCGGAATATCTACGGAGAAACCGGCATCCGGCAATTTCTTCAAGCTGCGCTCTTTAGCTGCGGATGCACAGCCGATAATAAAAAGAAGGCAAATTAAAAGAGAAATTAACTTTTTCATGATTCTTCTCCGCTGAGCTTACAATTTTTCAGATATCCCTGAATATATGCCTTGTCAGAAGCATTCGGTGAAAGCAACAGGCATGTTTCAAAATACTTTTTGGCGAGCTGCTTTGCGCCTTCTTTGTAGTGAATCAATCCCATCGCTTTGTGGGGCTCAGGATAAGACGGATCCAGTGAAATCGCACGCTCATAATAGCTGACTGCGGTTCGGGTATCGTTTTGATGATCGCGTTGACGTAATATCTCACCGAACAGGTAATAGGCCCGGGCGCTATCCGGTCGGCTTTTCAGGTACTTTGCCACAGTTTTTTGGGCAACCTCAAATCGTCCCAGTCGAAGGTCCAGCCGGGCATTGGCCAGGACCACCCGTTGCAACCGGGCTTCAAATTCGGCCGAGTTTTTTACAACGCCGTGGTTTTCAATATTATTGATGGTGAGCCAGTTTCTGACGTTTTCAATTCGTTGCTGGACGTGCGGATGGGTGCCGAAAAAAAAGGGCTCCTCAATTTTTTCGGCTTCAATTTCCTGCTTCAGGTGTTCGAAAAGATTCAATGCTTCTGTCGCATCATAGTTTGCTTTGACCATCAGGTCAAGTCCGACTTGATCGGCTTCGTCCTCAAGCTCGCGGGTGAAGCCGCTCACCGCGGCCATCGAACCGGTTGCACCCAGCAGCCGGGCGACTTCCTGAACCACTGATATTCTTGCCATTGCATTCTGGACTGCTGCAATATAGGCCGGGCGGCCTTTGATGCTCCGGATGACCCTTAAGGAGTGGCGGTGGGTGCAATGGGTCATCTCATGGGATAACAAAGCGGCCAGCTGGGCTTCATTATCCATACGGGCCAGAATTCCCGTGTGAATGTAAATAACGCCGTTGGGATAGGCAAATGCATTTAAATTGGGGTCTTTGAGAACTTTAATTTGGATCTTGAAATCAGGTTCAATGCTATGGACCTGGAGTTTTGCGGCGATACGTTGGAGATAGTTTTCAAGCTCCGGCTCATGGTACAAAAACCCACTGTTATTTAAGGCTTCCTGTTCTTTTTGAACCTGGCGCCAGAGCAGCTTTTCGTCTTCAGCTGATTTGAGCGCATCATTTACCGACACGGCATGCGGCGCGATACAGCCGGCTGCCAGGGCACAAATTGCGATAATGATTATAAAATATTTCATCCTTTTATCCTTGAATAGTTGGAAAATAATTATTGATCTAAAGGCGGTGGATGCACCATGACATTCCTGCGTCTTATCGATATTTATAATAATTTTTATTAGTTAAGCACGCTGCCAACCGGGTTTGGGATGGTTTCATAAAGGGCAACGTACTTGTTATCGGGATTTTTGGGGCAGGACTTTAATCTTTTGGTCGTCGTGGAAAAATTTGTTTGATATTCAGATAGTTACGTAATTAGGCAATGGACTTGCAGCAGCAGGTGAGTAGTTATGCAGAAAATTTGGTTCATTTATTTTTTTTTATGGACTTTTTTTTTAAGGTGTTTATAATATGCGGCAGGTTAAAACAGTCGGAGGGTCAGATTCCATTCTGTTTAACTTCTGAAAGGAGGTTTGATAATGAAAAAAATTCTATTTTCACTCATTGTCTTGGTTTTTCTAGCTGGTTGTTCTGCCGAATGGTACGAGCACGATACCATTTATAAGACTAATAGCCACATGTTCTATAGCTGGGGCGGATACAAAAATACCACGCAAGAAGATTTACAAAAATCTGAGACACAAGGATGGTGGGGCGAGGAAATCCCCTACATCCCGGCTGAATAATCGCGGTGATTGGAAAGCAGCGCTAATCTTTTAGCTGAACGGATTTCTTTCCGATTCGATCTGTGATTGGCAGGCATATTCGTCCCCAAAGTGGCAGGTTGCATAAACCGCTGAATCCGACTGGCGACCTAATTCATGAATCCTTCCGCTCGCAAACGGATTAATGAGGATTCTGAATAATGCCCTGAGGAGTTAAACCTCATATGCATGGCAGCCCTCGCAATGGGGATGGATAAAAAGCGCAGGCAGCGTTCCCATGAAATAAATTTTATCCCGGTGGAAGGGTCTTTGAGTTCCACCGGGATAAATTTCAGGGGATAGACCTGTTTGGACGTATTCGGTATTTATCCAGGGGCGGATTTCCGGCGAGGTTTGAGCACCCGCTCCTGATAATCCCTTCTTCTTTTGGCAGACAACCCTCATTCTCGATCTCTGAAAGGCTCCAGCCTCACAGTCTTTTTTCAAAAGCATCCAGCGCTTGCTGCAGCCTACGCCGGATGAACACTTCCTTATCGCCTGTGGTCAGTTGGTTATATTCGCTATATTCGGAATTCGACGCCGACAGATTCGGCGGATTGGCCCTGCAGTTTTCTTTTATGCGGTCAAACTCCTGAATCATCTGCAAAATACTGTATTTTACCCCTTCAAAGACGGTGATCCATTTCAGGCGCCGCATCATTTCAAATCGCACCTGGTCTGCTAAAAATAGATGAAGGTCGACCACCAGCATCTGAGCGCTGTTATCAAGATTATAAAATTCTGAGGCATCACCGAAATGCAGAACACCCATGATGACTTCGTAATACGCCACAGAGCTTAACTCACCAGGCTGCGCTAGAAAATAAAGGGTCGTATCTGAAAGATTTTCCAGGCGTGTCGTCGAGTCAAAGGTCTCTTGAAAGCGTTTTTGCCAGGGCCCGAATCCTCTTTGTTCGACGGCTTTCGTACGATATGTTTGAAGGTCAACAACTTTTGTCATGGCAATCCGGTTTGTTGTAAATTAATCCCGATACGTCCAACATCCTGGCGAGTAAACCTCATCTTTTCTCCAGGCATTCTCGCCCTTTATCCATTTCAACGGGTCCATATTAGTAATAATTCTTAAGTAAATTCCCTCCAGACCGATAATAAATCTTACTATTATCTATTCAAATCCATGAGGAGTTTGAAATGAAGCAAACACTGTCAATCGGGAAAAAAATGCTTATCATTGGTGCGGTCTTTGCCACGGCACTCTGTACCCTCGGCGCCAACTCTTACTTAACCAACAACCGAGTCAAAAAAGCCACCGCACATGCCATGTTGCGCGACCGGCAAATTGAGGATGTTGCGTCTATTCAACGCCATCAACTGGCCCTGCTGTTGGATGCCATGGACTCAATCGTCGATAAAGGTGACGGAAAAATTTCTCCCGAACGTATGCAATCAATAAATGCAAATGTCAAGAATATCAATAATAAACTGAAAGAATTGGAGCAGCTGGCTGATACTGATAGTGAAAGAAGGGCAACCCAACGGATTCAGACCAATTTCCAGAAGCTGGCAAAAGCCATCCAGATCGACCTTGTGAATCTTATTGAAAGCGCGGCCGCTGATGAAGCGTTTGCCGGCCTCGATAACGCTATAGATGACAATGGAAATCAAATGGGAAAGGATTTAGCCGATGTTGCATCTTCGGTGAAAAAAGAGCAGGAAGAGGCGAATGAAAATCTGGACCGGATGTTATCTCGTTCCTCATTTCTTGGTCTTCTGACATTTATACTTGCAGCAGGAATAGGTTTAGGGGTCCTCTATCTGATTGGCCGCTCGATTGTGAAACCAATTCGAAACACGATTCAAGGGATCAATGACGGGGCTGAGCAGGTGGCATCCGCTTCCAGGCAGGTATCCGCAGCCAGCCAGTCTCTGGCGGAAGGATCTTCTGAGCAGGCCGCATCGATTGAAGAGACATCGGCTTCCCTGGAAGAAATGTCTTCCATGACCAAACAAAATGCCGGTCACGCCAGTCAGGCTGACACGCTCATGAAAGCGTCCAATGCGGTCATTGAAAAAGCCAATTGTTCCATGAACGAAGTTACGATTTCCATGGATGAAATTTCCAAAGCCAGCGAGGAGACCCAGAAAATAGTCAAAACCATTGACGAAATTGCATTCCAAACCAACCTTCTGGCCCTTAATGCCGCTGTTGAAGCCGCCAGGGCTGGAGAAGCCGGCGCCGGGTTTGCAGTGGTCGCTGATGAAGTTCGAAACCTTGCCATGCGTGCTGCCGAGGCTGCTAAAAATACCTCGAACCTGATTGAAGGCACTGTCAAAAAAATCAGTGAAGGCTCCGAGCTGGTCACCAGGACGAATGAGGCATTCACCGAGGTGACCGCCAGCTCGTCCAAAGTCGGTGAACTGGTAGCAGAAATTGCCGCTGCTTCCAACGAGCAGGCCCAGGGAATTGAACAGGTCAATGTCGCAATTACCGATATGGACAAGGTGACCCAGCAAAATGCAGCTAATGCAGAAGAATCTGCCAGCGCCTCGGAAGAGATGAACGCCCAGGCTGAAGAAATGAAACGCATGGTTGAAACGCTTGCGATGGTGGTTGAGGGCTCCGGCAACCGGAAGAGAAACAATCATGTTGCCCGGACAGCGGTCAAACCGAATTACATGAATGTCCCAAAATTAAGGCGGCCGCAAACCGCATCAGCCAAAATGGCTTCAACCCATCATCAAGTTATCCCCGAGCAGGTAATCCCGTTTGATGAGGATGATTTTAAGGACTTTTAAGGCGGAAGACAGATTATTTCATCGGGTTTACAGCCAAACATCGCGGCATACCCCTGATTGGCATCAATGATTTTAAACCGGTCGTGTATGGTGACACCGTCTTTAATCGTATCCAGCAAAATGCGAAATTTCTTTTCACCTTCCTGCAAAGCTTCCCTTGCCAGGTTGCGATCAATTGATTTTTTTGTTTCGGTGATTCCCATATTTTCTTCCCTGAACCCGCAACGGCGTGAAAATTTTATCAAGGCAATAATTTCTATCGGTATACATTGGAATAACTTTACCTGCTTATCTACAAAGGCCGCGTAATTACGCTTTCTCTCCCAAATTGCTGCTATAAAGCGTCTGCCGGTGTACGGCCGAAACCCAACGTCAATGATGCCCTTCTTTGGATTATAGGTTCGTTTTTTTAATATAATCTTCCGCCGCCTCCAACTGCGTATCTCTTCCATCTAATAGCTCATCCCGGTCAAGGCTCACTTCGATATCCGGCATGACACCGTGATCCTCGATTATCTTTCCGTCGGAAGGCAGCGGCTGCAGAATTGTGTGCATGAATGAGCCGCCATTGGGCAGTTTTAGCCAGTTGGCCCCTAAAAGATAGCCGGGGCTTCGGTCGCCCACGATGACCACCCGCTTTACGGCTTGCATGCTGGCGGCAAACAATTCACTGCAAGACATACTCTTCTCATCGATCAGCACGACGACCGGATTATTAAAAGGCTCGGCAACCGGAGTTAAGATTTTGTCAACGGCCCTGTTTCTAAATCTATACCTGTAAAGCAAAACTTTCTCCAATAGCAGGTGGTTGGCGATGGTATCCAGGACATTGAAATACCCGCCGGAATTTCCACGCAGGTCGATAATAATCCCGCGCGTATCACGCATAGAATTTAGGGCTGCGATAAATTTGGTATCCACCGGCTCGGCAAAATGGTTAAATTTGATATAACCCAGATTGTTCATTAAACGTCGGGATTCAAATTCTATGATAGCCGGAGGCATCGCCGGTGAAATAACTCTGCCGCGTCCACGGGATTCGCGCTTTATGGCACTTTCGTGAATATTCTCGAATTCATCGCGATAAGTAATTTTCACAACCGTCTCCGGCGAGCCGTAAATGCGACCCAGTATGCAGTTGGATACGTTATTACGTTGGTTTCGGCTGTTAAACGGCGGCATCAAAAAAAAATCGTCACTTGAGACAATTTGCTGAATTGCTATTCCGTTTATTTGTTCGATTGTGTAGCCGGGTCGCAACCCGGCGGCATCTGCCGTTGAACCGGGTTTTACATTAGTAATAACGGCGTCTCCATCCATCCATCTGACATCAACGCCAATCGTGCCTTCGGCAAACAATTCCGGCATGTACCTTTTAAAATCGCTTCGCGGAGCTACAAGAAGATGCGATAAATTCAATTCGAAAAGCATCTGGTTGGTAAGCTTGTAAAATTCCAAATCATCATTTGCCGTGGCGATCCTGGGCTTATAGCGATCATGGAGCGCCTTCCAATCCACACCGCCAAAGGTGGAATCATAATGCTTCTCATTAACCGTCTGCCAGACAATTTCGAAACTTTGCATGTTGCGGTATTTTGCACTGCACGAAAGGGCCGTGACTAAGACTAAAAATAGAGTCAGAGATATTTTTTTCATGCTATTCGACCTTATCTAAATATATGCTCCTCAATTCAAAATGAGCAATCAATTGCCTGACATTGCCATATTCATCGTTAATCACATCGACCTGAAAATCACCAAACTTTTTGGAGGAACCATGAAAGCGATTTTCATTTTCCGGCAACAATTCAAACTTTTCCCAGAATCCGGTTTTAGCATACAGGGTATCTCCTTCCCTGACTACTGGAATGACCGCATCAATATTTTTGATTTTGTATTTTCCCGTTAGCTTATCCAGAAGCCCTGAATCCAATTTTACTATTTCAGGTGACTCTCCAGTCGGGATGAATGCCGGTAAAATATATTTCACCAGCATTTTTTCCGGGCCTGTATGTCCTGTCGGATTGAACACTTTGCTGGTAAATACCGCTACCACATCCAATTGCGGAATTATAAAAATTTTTTGTCCCCCATGACCGGATGCATACAGTACCTCAATTGTTTGACCATTAATTAAGGCCTTACCGATTCGCCACTGATAGCCGTACCCCACCCCTAAACCATTTATGTATGTTTGGGTCGACTCGGCGATCCATTCTTGAGAAACAATCTGCCTTCCCCGCCATTGGCCTTTTTGTAACACCATGTAGCCGATTTTGGCCATATCACGGGGCCTTAAATATAGGCCACCGTCGGTTTGAATGGTACCATCCGGAAATTGATCCCAGTAATAATCTGAGAATATTTCATAGGCAAGGGTGTCAACATCTGGAACGTAACCTTTATTTATTGCGACGCCGATGATCAGCGAGGTGACACTTTTACTGACCGATGCCAGGAAATGATCTGTATCCCGTCCATATCCAAAAAAGTATTCTTCAAAGATAAGTTTTCCATTTTTAATCAGTAATATGCTGTGAACATATCTCGAATTTCCAGACAAAATCTCATGCATCATCTCATGAAGTTTTTGCTCCTCAACGCCCTCCCCCCTCAATGAAGAAATCTCCCAACCATCATCGGTAGCCTCAGGTTCCTGGTAAACATATTCACGTTGCGGTAAACCATAACGATTGACTCTTGGTACCCGGGCGCAGGCTGTGAGGAAAAAAAATATAATGCAAAGATAGACTAAACCTTTTAAGTTTTCATTGATGAATTTAATCATGTTTGCCTCCTGCTAAGCAGATACCGGAAACTTTAGTTCAGGTGTTTTGCTAAAAAGTTTTCTACCCGTGCTATCGCGTCAGCCTCGGCCTTGCCGTCGTATAGCACCCGATGGCCTTTTACAATTTTGTTTACGCCCCTCCAGTCAAAGTCGTGGTAGACTCCCGGATATATCTTCAAGATGATTTCATGTTCGGTCTTACCGGACGGCATCATATATGAGCAATTGGAGGCAGGACACCAATCGTCGGCTTCATACATGTAGTGAGTTGTCAGCAGGATGGTTGTGCCCCGGTCGGCAATTTGTTTGATCAATTTGCGCAGCGCAATCGCAGCTACCGGATCAAGTCCCAGGGTGGGTTCATCCAACAGAATGACTTCGGGGTTTGGCAGAAGTGCTCTGGACAGCACTACTTTCTGGCGCTCGCCGGTGGACAGCTTTTCCACTAGGCTATCCCGCTTATCTTCAATGCCGAAAAATTGCAGGAGCCCATCGATTTTTCCTTTCACATACTTGCGGGTGAGCCCGTAAAGGGAACCAAAATAATAAAGATTTTCTTTAACTGTCAGCTTACAGAATAAGGTTCGCTCTCCAGGCAGGACCGCAGTCATGACCTTGCGAACTGAAAAATCATCCTTGACAACATCAAAACCCTTTACACGGGCAGTGCCGTAAGTTGGAATCAGAAGGGTTGCCAGGATTTTGATTGTGGTGGTCTTCCCGGCGCCATTGGGGCCGAGTAGACTGAAAATCTGGCCTTTTTCAATCGCAAAGGAGATACCGTTCACGGCCGTAGCCAGTTCTTTTTTTCGACGAAACAAAGAACCCTTTTTGGTGATAAAGCTCTTTTTCAAATTATCAACCTGGATTATAGACATCGTATGCGACCTCCTAAGGAAAATGCATAGATGTAATTTAGAAAAGCCTGGACTATATTAATTATACGTACATTTACATCGCATAAATTCCAAATCTCAAATCCCAAATTACAAATAAATCTCAAAAAACAAATCTCAAATTCAAAACCTGAAATTCCAGTGAATCTATTCAATTCATCTTCCAGCGATCAACCGTCCTTCTATCCGAGTTCAAACTGATGCAAAAACCAATGGCACGTCAATACCTGTGTGGATCATTGGTGCTTGGAATTTTCTTAATTTAAAGGCGCAATATTAATTTCTCCCCTTAGGCTTCTAAAATATAATTCCGGAACACTGGACCCCCATTAGTCGTAAGACTTCTTCAACTTTTCCCTTAATTCCGCAAATTCCTGCGCTGAAACAGCGCCTTCGTCCCGGGCTTTTTTCAAGTCGATCAGCTGCTGCCCAAGGGTGGGTTGATTGTCAACCTTTTTGCTCCCCGAGCCCACGGCAATGCATGATACCATTGTTGTTAAAAAGGTCAGTACCAGTAAAACACAGATGATCTTTTTCATTTCAACCTCCTTTTTAGTCCGAGCGATTTTTCGGTGGCATCTATCGCGCGTGCAGCCAAATCTCGGTTGGGAATAAATCGCCTGTCCAGGCCCCTACCTGTATGGTGAAACTTCGTTTGTAGCGGCGGGATTTATTCCCGCCTGTTGGGCTGAATATCGAAAAGACAGCTCAATTAGGGATCTTTTCATAGTTTTCAAACTTTGAAGCTATCGTAATATTTTTTTGGGATCCAACCCGTTTTCGAGCCCTAAATAGTGAGGCAGGTCGATTGTACCGGCTTGGAATCACAAAGCATTCTCGACGTGCACTCTGGTTCTTGAGGTAAAGATGGTTGCAAGCACACCGCCAAAACCGAGAAAAATTGCGGCAGCCTTAACCAGCGAACCTATAACCGGAACCCATCCGACCAGCCATAATGTTAAAAGCCCCAAAAGAGTGACCCAAAGCGCGTTAAGTGCCGGCCTTTTCAAAAGCACCGCTATTTTATCACCAATAAGCTGAGCGATGGCGATGTAGCCCACCAGAAATGCGATTCCTGCTAAAAATACTTCCAGCGCGATCAGTGGTATGCCAATGATCGATATCGCCAAGAATATTGCCAGGGGAATGAGTACCACCAGTCCTAAAACACCCCACAGAATTATCTTTCCCAAATTTTGCTGCACATTGTCAGAAATCAGATTAAACGGCTTTGGCAAAACAGCAACCAGTAAAGCCGCAAGTGCCAGGAAACCGAGCAGTGACACAAGTTTAAAGGTCCAGAACCAGCTTGAAGATGTGTCTTCAAAAAAGAAGGGTATTATTGCCGAAACCCCGGGAATATTTAACTCAACGACGTCACCATATATTTTAGCGCCCTGCCCTTGTTGGACTGCCCCGCCGATGGAGACCACATCCTTGCCGATCACGGCATTCGGACCTAAAATTACCGAACCGCCGACCGCAACAGCTGAATCCCTGACCTTGCCATATACGGTGACGCTGCCGCCCACGGCAACGGCATCTTTTACTTCGGTTCCTTCTTCCACGACAACATCGCCGCCAATTCGAACTTTATCTTTAGCATTTGCGCCTCCAGGCAAAAAAAACGCAAACGGTAAAATTAAGGCAATAATTTTGAAATATTTTTTCATTTTACTTTCTCCTTTTCTTGAAAGTGATGTTGGCATAACCAAAATAGGTAATCATCCGGGTGATTTCTCCAGAACCATTTTCGGTGAACTCTAATCGAACATCGCCATAACCTTTGAGTGAATATAAAAACTGATTTTCAGCCACCGGCCTGACTTCTCTCTCAGCACTTTTCGGCAGATCAATATACAGCCGATTTCCCTGTCTGCGAACCGTTGCCGTTAATTTCCATTTTGGGAACTCGTATTCACCGGCATACTTTTTAAGCATCCCGGACTCGGGCTTGATTACATCCGGCGCAGCCGGCGGCAGCATGGCCGGTAGAATATAATTGACCAGCAGCATCTGGGGTCGAAGTTCGCCCAAGGGATTTCCGATCCACTTGCTGGTAATCACCGTCACGCAATCCAGAGCCGGACATACAAAAATGTATTGCCCGCCATGCCCGGCTGCATAAAATGTCTCAACTACCCCTTCGTTGATATCGCTTTTTCCGCACCACCACTGATATCCGTACCCGGATCCTAAGACCACATTTTGGTTCACATGATCCTTTACTGATTCATTGACCCATTCTTCCGAAACAATCCTTTTTCCCTTCCATTTACCTCTATTTAAATACAGGTAGCCAATCTTGGCCATATCGCGCAGTTTCATGCTCAAGCCCCAAGCCGTATTTGCAATTCCACCGCTGCCTGTATCCCAGGTGTAATCGGATATCCCGAGGCGAGTGAATAGGTTTTTTTCAGCAAAATTAATGGCATTCTGTCCGGAAGTGTTTTTTAATATGCCCCCAAGAAGCATTGTCAGGCCATTATTATAAGCAAATTGCTCCCCAGCCGGTTCTGCAATATCTCGATTGAGAACAAATTTGAGCCAATCTCCACTGCGCGTCATTTGTCTGGTCGTATCCCGTGGGTCGTATCCGGGGTATTGCCAGTCATTCCAGTCCAGTCCGGCTGTCATCGTGAGTACTTGCTTCAGATTTATGGCGTATTGCTGATCAATCCATTTGGTGCCTTCATATTCAGGGAAAAATTCATAAACCCCGGTGTCGACGCCTTTAATCATTCCGCGATCGATTGCCATACCGATTAAAATTGAAGTGACACTTTTACTGGCCGACATGATGCGGTGTTTGGTTTCCTGGTCAAACCCATCAAAATATTCTTCGAGAACCAGCTTTCCATTTTTAATGACCACAATGCCGTGGATATTGTCTATATCGCCTTCCAGGATTTTTCCCATCATCTCATTGACTTTTCCTGAATCGACACCTTCAGCATCCAGCGATGATATTTGCCAACCATCATCTAATTGCTCCGGGACTTGGTATTCATAGCTATATTGAGGCAGGCCATAGCGGTTGTAGCGCGCTGCGCAGGAGGCGATTAATAATATGATGAAAATAAAGCATGTTATATATCCAATTTTAATTATGCAATTTTCTCTTTTCATTTATAACCTCCGGCGTTTGCACAGACTCAGTTTGGACAGAAGACTTCAGTTTCGATCCTTTACTTTGCCTGAGCCGGTTATGGATTCGCTAATTCGTGGAATGCCCTTATAAAGTACATCCCCGCTTCCAGTAATTTTCGCCCTCAACCGATCCGATACATTGACTCTGCAATTGCCTGACCCTGTTATGACCACCGACGAATCTTGTGCTTGCAATTCAAATGCATCAACATCTCCTGATCCGGTAATTGTGGCATCATAGGAATTTGCTGATCCGGAGAGATAGATTGACCCGGAGCCGGAAATGTTTGATTCCAGGCGATTGGCGCTTACTTTCATCGCGATACCTCCGGAACCGGCGATATCCGCATAAAAGCTTTCCGAGTTAAATTCTTCATTTCCGGTAATATCACCTGAGCCGGAGATGGAGACGCCTTCCAGGTTTGCAGCATTGATATGGAATGTCAGCACAGTCGGTCTTATATTTTTCACTTCTTGAGATATTACCAGCTTGCCATTTTCCACTTCTGTCCGGATATGGGGCATGATGTTGTCATCCGTGTTGACCCGGACGCTTTGGCTTGCAGCCCTGGTCAGAATAACCTTGCCTGTGCCTTTCAGATGGATCTGATTAAAGAACGGAACCTGTCTTTCCTCGGAAATCACAGTGCCGGAACCATATACCTTTCCAGCAGCAAAACCGTCTCCATTAATAACAATACAGCCGAGGACCAAAACGCTAATTAATGTGCATATGATTGTTCGAAAAATTAGTTTGATGCCCATGATTCTGCTCCAATCTTGCTGAAAATTTATTGGTTAAATGCCCGATTTCGAAAATATAAAAGAAGTGAAAAATTGCAGGTGCCAAATTTCTACCGGACCTTCGATAAAAAACATTCGTCAGATTTCCAAGAACGATCTATAAAACCGAATGTGATATTTTTCAGAGCGGAGTACTTATCCATAGAGTAGAGCAAACGGTGTGCCAATCATCTTCAGGATTGAAGATGATATTTATTTTCGTCTTAAAATTATGAATGATGTCTGCAATTGAAATCCTGCTGGGCTAAATATATCATTTATTACAGATGCTTATAGATCGAGTATTTTATAATTTTACCAAATTTGTTTCGTCGTTTTTAACTTTAGGCATTTTAGTCCCGCTGCAAGCGGGATTAGGCAATTTAGGCATTTATAACAGGTGTCCGTTACCGTTACAGGCGGTGTACGATAGCGGACATTTAATTAATAGGGAACCGGATTGATCACCAACGAACAGTTTTGGTGTTATTTTAATATCGCGCTTTTTGGCCTTAACCGTCGAGAGGGGAGGAGTTACACAGTTACAGGTTGACATATAATCTTATTTTTGCAATTCTTTGGCATTTCCCAGGCACTGATTGATCCGCCCTGTAAAATAGCACATTCAGTGTG
>Ga0210062_1000081_pt1 | contig 26267 bp, 18 predicted proteins | sample Muzzi_CordA_D2_FD_185528 | JGI IMG/M metagenome (GOLD analysis project Ga0210062, IMG submission 185528) | Wetland microbial communities from San Francisco Bay, California, USA, that impact long-term carbon sequestration - Muzzi_CordA_D2 (SPAdes) | ecosystem: Environmental > Aquatic > Marine >...
ATCGTAGCGGATCGCCGGCCGGGTATTCGCTTTGTGCTGGGTTTCAAAAAGACTGTGACCGTCTGGTTCGTGGGCCCCCGAAAAAAGGGGCCGCTACCGGTCGAACTCGCGCGCGGGGTCGTCGGCCGCCGAGACGACGGCCGCTACGGTCTGTTCGCTCGCGCCCCATCGTGAAATGGTCTAACATGCCCCTATGCCCGCCGGCCGCCTTATCATCGACGCACCGCTCGCCGGCCCCGTCAACATGGGCCGCGACGAGGCGCTGCTCGACGCCTGTCGCGACGCGTCGGTCGCGCCGGTGCTCCGTGTCATCCACCATCAATCTGAGTCTCCAGTCACGCCGGACATCGGGTTCGCGCCGGATCGCACATCGAGTCTAACCGGACCCACGGTGACATGCTTCGGCACCTTCGAATACGACTCCGCCTCACTACCGCACGTCATTCCGTCCTGTCCCTTGCCGCGGCCGCTCAGAAGCTCAGCGTCGCGGCGCCGTCCTTGATCAGCGCGTGCAGGGCGGCCGAACCGACGATCTGGACGCCGTCGAGCAGATCCTCTTGCGCGTATCCGCGGACCTTCGCGCAAGGCGGACAGGCGAGGATGCGGCCGCCGCGTTCGAGGAAGCCCTCGACGAGTTCCTTCATCGGCGGATCGAAGGGATTCATGCGCACGTGATCGATGGCGCCCTTGCGGACGGTGTCGATGGCCGAGCTCACCAGGAACATGGTGACCTCCTGGCCCGAGTTGAGGCCGCCGTTGGCCACGGTCCAGGTCACGGTGGCGCGCTCATCGTCATGGCCGCGGGAAGCGACGATGACCAGTTTCTTGGGCGTGTTCTCCATGTCAGTACTCCTTTGCAGATGAGATTTTCAGGTTTGCGTTTCGATTGCTTTGGCTGCTGGACCATGCGGGTCCGTGGCACCGGGTTTCCCGTTGGCACTGTTCGGGGAGCATGTTCGGAGCGAAGGTCATGCTGTTCACCGCTTCATACCAACTAGTCGGTATGTACAGACCGAACGGTACGCCGTCAATAAAAATCTTCCTGCCAGAGTCATTTTTTTAAAAAGTACGGTTTCTCAATGAGTTACGGGTAGAGTAGACCGTTGAATCAGTCGCGGGATTACTAATGTACAAACCGGTTGGTTTGGAGGCTCTGATGACACGCCAGCCACGACCGATCGAACCCGATCTACGGATGTTCGGCCTGGCGCGGCATTCGCGCCGCACGGCCGTCGGCCGTCAGCGAGCCTTGAGAAAATCGAAATCGCAGCCCTGATCGGCGCCGAGGATCTCGCGCGCGTAGAGCGCGGCATAACCGCGGGCGGGCGCCTGCGCGGCCTTCGGCTGTGATGCCGCGCGCTTCTTCAGCTCGGCCTCGCCCACCATGAGGTCGATGCTGCGCTTCTTCACCGACAGCCTGATGCGGTCGCCATTGCGTATCAGGCCGAGCGGACCGCCCGACGCGCTGTCCGGCGTCACGTGCAGCACGATGGTGCCGAAGGCGGTGCCGCTCATGCGCGCGTCCGACACCCGCACCATGTCCTTGACGCCCTTGCTCGCCAGCTTCTTCGGGATCGGCAGATAGCCGGCCTCCGGCATGGCCGAGGCCGAATGCGGGCCGGCGTTCTGCAGGACGAGAATGTCGTCGGCTTCGACGTCGAGCCCGGGATCGTCGATGCGGGCGGCGAGGTCCTCGAGCGAGGTGAACACCACCGCACGACCTTCGTGCTCGAACAGACTGGCGTCGGCGGCGGAGCGCTTGAGGATGGCGCCCTGCGGCGCAAGATTGCCGAACAGCGCGACCAGGCCGCCTTGCGGCTCCAGCGGCTTCTTGCGTTCGGCGATGATGGTGCGGTCGACCCAGGTGTCGCGCGCGGTGTCGGCGTCTTCGTGCGCCAGCCGGTCGCCGAGTGTTTCGCCGGTCACCGTCATGGCGTCGAGATGCAGCAGGTCTTTGAGCTCGCGCAGCAGCGCGCCGACACCGCCGGCGGCGAAGAAGTCTTCCATGTAGCCGTTGCCGACCGGCTTCAGGTTGACCAGCACCGGCGTGGTATCGGAAAGCTCGTTGAAACGCTGGAGCGAGACCGGGATGCCGGCGCGGCCGGCGATTGCCGTGAGATGGATCACCGCATTGGTGGAGCCGCCGATCGCCATCAGCACGCGCAGCGCGTTCTCGACCGATTTCTGATTGACGATTGCATCGGGCGTCAGCCTGGAGCCGATCAGCCTGACCGCGGCGGCGCCGGTCGCTTCCGCCGCGCGCAGGCGGTCGGCGTGCACGGCGGGGATCGCCGCGGTGCCGGGCAGGATCATGCCAAGCGCCTCGGCAATGCAGGCCATGGTCGAGGCCGTGCCCATCACCGCGCAGGTGCCGGCGGTGGTGGCGAGCTTGCCTTCCACCTCGGAGATTTCCTTGTCATCGATCTTGCCGGCGCGGTACTGCGCCCAGAAGCGGCGGCAGTCGGTGCAGGCGCCGAGCCGCTCGCCGTGATGGCGGCCGGTCATCATCGGCCCGGCCACCAGCATGACCGCCGGCCGGCCGGCAGAGACCGCGCCCATCAGTTGCGCCGGCACGGTCTTGTCGCAGCCGCCCATCAGCACCACCGCGTCCATCGGCTGCGCGCGCACCATCTCCTCGGTGTCGATGGACATCAGGTTGCGGAACTTGAGGCTGGTCGGATTGAGGAATACCTCGCCCAGCGAGATGGTGGGAAACTCGACCGGCAGCGCGCCCGCCGCCAGCACGCCGCGCTTCACCGCCTCGAGCATTTCGGGGAAATGGCGGTGGCAATTGTTGAAGCCGGACGGGGTGTAGGCGATGCCGACCACCGGCTTTTCCAGCATCGCACGCGAAAAGCCCATCGACTGCGCGAAAGAGCGGCGCAGGTAGAGCGAGAAATCGCGGTCGCCGTAGTTGGTGAGGCCGTGGGCGATGCCGGCGGTGCGGTCGGTCATGACGTCACTTTCTGCAGCCGCGCCAGTCCGGATGCAAGCCGCATTGCAACGGGATGGGCGGCGATGCGCGCCGTGAGATACGGATAGTGCCGCGTCAACCAGCCGATTGCGATGTCGTGAAAGAAAACCGCGACCACGACGCCGGTGATAAGCCAGGTGAGAAAGTGATAGCGGGCGATCGCGGCATTGAACAACAGCGCGACCACATGCTGGGCCAGCGCCGCCGCGCCGAGCAGACGCAGCCAGGGATCGAGAGCGCGCCCGCGCACGACCACATAGATGACAATGGCGACCGCAGCCGCGTTCAGCGGGATGGTGGCGACGGATTCCGCCGGGCCGGACAGCCAGTGCACGATCTGCATGCCGGCGCGGGCCAGGCTTCCGCCGGCGAAATTCAAGGTGAACAGCTCGCGCACTGCGGCGACCCAGGCGGCGGGCGGCATGACCAGCAGATCCGAATTCGCCGCGTTGGCGCTGAACAGCACGAAGACACGGCCGTAGATCCAGTTGTGCAGGGCCATGGAGAACACCGGCAGGAAGCCGAGGCACAACCCGGCGAGCCGCGGCCACCGCCGGTGCCGGAGCGCATAGAGCCCGGCGCCGCCGAGCAGCACCGCCGCCGCGGGGGCGACGATCGGCTTCATGAAAATGCCGAGCGCCAGCAGCAGGGCGCCGAAGAAGGCGGGCCAGAACCTTTCGCCCGGACCGGCGGCAGTCGCGCCGACGACCGGCAGGATGCCGGCGGTGAACAGGATATAGGCGGCGGGATCGGCGAAGCCGCGCGCCGCCCACTGGGCGTATTGCACGAAACTGGTGCCGAACAGGATGCCGGCGGGGACGGCAATGAAAACAATGATCAGGGCGAGCGACCAGTCGCGCGGCAGGAAGCGGCGGAACAGGCCGACGACAAAAAAGGGAAACAGCAGAACAAGCGTAAGGTAGCCGAGATAGCTTTCGCCGAACACGACGTGCTCGAGGGCGCGGAAATAGCGCAGCCCCGGACCGCCGTAGTAAAAGACGTCCTCACCCCCCTGCAGGAAGCCCGCGACGTCTCCGGCCAGCAGTTTCTGCAGGATGACGCGGCCGACGCCGTCGTAGAAGAGGCCGTCGTCGCCGCCGTCGAAAGGACGTACACCGCCGAGGAAGCTCGCATCGTCAACGGCGATGACCAGCACCGCGAGACCGATCAGAAGGAAGGCGAACAGCGCCGGCCGCCGGCGCACGCGCACGAGTATCACGATCAGCGCGAGTACTGCGGTCAGCATCAGCGCCGCTTGCGCACCCTGCAGCAGGCTCACGCGTAGCGGCGGCGTGAGCGACATGGCGAGCGTGTCCGGCCTGACGGCAATGCCGAAAATACGGCGGCCGGCATCGGCCGGCGCAATCGTGCGGCACTGGTCGCCGGGCAGCGTGGCGAAGCCGCCGCCGGCGCTTTCCCACATCACGTCGCCGCGCCAGCACAGTTCGCCGCCGGCGAAGGCCGCCGGCAGCCGGATCATCTCGTACCACGGCATCAGGAGTTGCCAGCGGTCAAAGCCCATCCAGAAGCGGCTGTCGCGCTTTGCGCGTTGCAGCTCGTTCGCGCCGGCGTGCCAGTTGTAACGCCGGTCATTGACGAAGCCGAGGCGCAACCGGACCGGATCGGAAAAGTCGACGCCGGTGACCGCGCGCGATGCATCGGATTCGTGAAAGATGCCGTCGGCGGAAAAGGCGTAGGCGCGATCCGGACGGCCGGTTTTCTGACAGCGGCTCTCCTGACCGGCGCACTGCGGGTAACGCGCGGCAAATTCCTTCGCCAGCGCGTCGTACACCGGCGCGGGCAGTGTGCGCTGCAAGGCCGGACCGGGCAGGAACACATTATGTCCCTCGTCGAGGCGCGGCGGCGCCAACAGCCATTGCCCGACGACGGCGACCGCGGCGATGACGAGCGCAGCCAGCCACCGCTTCGTCCGCACGCTCACGTCGCCGCTGAAGGCGACCACGGCAACGACCGCGAGCAACGCATAGGCGCTGAGGCTGTTGACCGGCAGGCCGACCACGAGCAGCGCCAGTACGAGCACTGCCAGCCGGCGCCAGCCGGCGGCGGACCGCGCATTCTGAGTCACCGTCATCGATGGTCCCGAACCTGCCCCAGAACGCCCTTGCCTAGCATGGCGATTTGGCCCAAATCCATGCCGCGCGCCGCAAAACCGTTGATTTTCGAGGCTTTGAAACCGTGATCCGTCTGGGCATCGTCGGCAGCAATTACGGGCGCACCGTGCACCTGCCCGCCTTCCGCGCCGACAAGCGTTGCGCGGTGGTGGCGATCGCCGCCAGCGACGAGGCGCGCGCGCAAAAGCTCGCGTCGGAGGCAGGCGTCGCCAAGGGCTACGGCGACTGGCGCGCGCTGGTGGAAGACCCGGAGGTGGATGCCGTCGCCATCGCCACCATGCCGGCCTTGCAGGCGCGGGTGGCGTTGCGCGCACTGCAACTGGGCAAGCCGGTGTTCGCCGAGAAGCCGATGGCGAGCACGCTCGCCGACGCGCGCGCCATGCTGGATGCGGCACAGCAAAGCGGCCGGCCGGCAATGATCGATTTCAATTTCACCCAGATCATGGCCTGGCTCAAAGCCAAGGAGATGCTCGATGCCGGCGCGGTCGGGCGCTTGCGCCATCTGACGGTGCATTGGCAGGTGGAGAACCGCGCCATCCAGCTGCGCATGAAGAACTGGAAGACGCTGACCGATGACGGCGGCGGCGTGCTGGGCAATTTCATTTCCCACAGTTTCCATTATCTCGAATGGTTCTGCAGTCCGATTGTGCGGCTGACGGCGCGGCTCGGCGGCCTGCCCGGCGAGGACGATGTACAGACCACGGTGGCGATGGCGCTCGAGTTGCAGAGCGGACCGTTGGCCAGTCTGTCGATGAGCTGCGCCTCATTCCTCGGCTCCGGCCACCGGCTCGAGTTTTACGGCGAGGACGGCACGCTGGTGCTGCACAACCGCGGCGCCGATTACATGCGCGGCTTCGAACTGTTTCACGCCCGGCGACCGGCGGCCGCGCTCGAACAGATTACGGTGGATGATCCCGCCGACGCCGGACAGCCGGACGGACGCATCGCGCCGGTGTCGCGGCTGGCCAGGCGTTTCTTCGACGCCATCGAACACGGCGGCACGCCGCAGCCCGGTTTTGCCGAAGGCTATCGCGTGCAGCAGCTGATCGAGGCCGCGCAGCGCTCGCACCGTCAGGGTGCACTCGTTCACACCGCACCCGGGGAGATGGGTCGTTGAGCACCATCCTGGTCACCGGCGGCAGCGGCTTCATCGGCTCCGCGCTGGTAAAGGCGCTGGTGCGCGCCGGCCATCGCGTGCGCGTGCTCGACGACAATTCGCGCGGGGCACCGCGCCGGCTCAAGGAGGTGGAAAAGGACATCGACTTCATCGCCGGCGACATCCGCGACGCCGGAGCCGTCGCCAATGCCGCGCGCGGCATGGACGAGGTGCACCATCTCGCCTTCGTCAACGGCACCGAATTCTTCTATTCGCAGCCCGAACTGGTGCTCGACGTCGGTGTGCGCGGCATGATCAACGTGATCGACGCCTGCCGCCGGCATGGCGTCGGCACGCTGGTGCTGGCCTCGAGCTCGGAAGTCTATCAGACGCCGCCGCACATCCCGACGGCGGAAGACGCCCCGCTGGTGGTGCCCGACGTGCTCAATCCGCGTTACTCCTACGGCGCCGGCAAGCTGATCAGCGAGGTGATGGCGATCAATTACGGCCGCAAGCATTTCGACCGCGTATTGATTTTCCGCCCGCACAATATCTACGGGCCCGACATGGGCTGGGAGCACGTGATCCCGCAATTGGCGCTGCGCCTGCACGCCCTGGCGCAGAAGCAGGCCACTGACCCGCTGCCGTTCGCGATCCAGGGCAGCGGCGAGGACACCCGCAGCTTCTGCTTCGTCGACGACCTGGTGGCCGGCGTCATGGTCATGCGCGAGAAGGGCGAACATCTCGGCATCTATCACGTCGGCACCCGGGAAGAGGTGGCGATCGGCGAACTGGCGCGGCTGATCGCGCGCGCGGCCGGACGCCGCATCGAGCTGGAGCCCGGGCCGCCGGCGGCCGGCGGCACGCCGCGCCGCTGCCCCGACATTTCGAAACTGGCCAAGCTGGGCTATAAGCCGCGCGTGCCGCTCGACGAGGGGCTCAAGCCCACGCTCGAATGGTACTGGCGCAACGCCGACATGGCGCCGAAGGCCTGATTTACGCCAAAGGAGATACGTCCCTTGCGTCCAACGAAAGTCGCGCGCGCGGCCGGTACCGGCGCCAGCGTTCCGGTTGAATGCTGCCAGGTCTGCGGCAGCGAAAAGCTCGATGACGTGCTCGACCTCGGCTACATGCCGCCGGTGAACCAGATGGTGCCGATCGGCGCGGTGCCGCGGCAGCAGCCCTGGTTTCCGACCCATCTCCTGCACTGCCGCGACTGCGAGCTGGTGCAGCTCGGCCTCGCCGTCGATCCGGTCATCATCTTCCCGCCGGAATATCCCTACACCAGCGGCACCACGCGCGTGCTGCGCGACAACTTCGCCGATTTGCAGCGCGAAAGCGCGGGCATGCTGGGGCTTGGGCCGGACGACCTCGTCGTCGATATCGGCTCCAATGACGGCACGTTGCTGTCCAACTTCAAGACGGCGGCAAGCCGCGTGCTCGGCATCGAGCCGACCGACGTGGGCGACATCGCCAACAGCCGCGGCATCCCGACGCTGAAGCGCTATTTCGGCGCCGCGGTGGCGCGCGAGGTAAAAAAGGAACATGGCGCCGCCAGCGTGGTGACGGCGGCAAACTGCTTCGCCCACATGGAGGACGTCCACGCCATCATCGACGGCATTGTCGAGATGCTGAAGGACGACGGCGTGTTCATCTCCGAGTCACATTATCTCATCGCGCTGCTCGACACGCTGCAATACGACACCGTCTATCACGAACACCTGCGCTATTACTCGCTGGCGAGCCTCAAGCATCTGCTGGAGATGCACGACCTGGAGGTGTTCCACGCGCGGCCGATCCCCAGCCACGGCGGCTCGATTCGCGTCTATGCCGCGCGCCGCGGCAGCCATGCGGTGCAGGACAGCGTGCGCCGCATGCTTTCGGCCGAGCCGCGCGGGGAAGGCATGGCCAGGCGCCTCGCCGAGTTCCGCCGCGACGTGCTGCTGTCGAAGCTGCGGCTGCTGTCGATGCTGCGCGAGCTCAAGGAGAGGGGCGCGCGCATCGCCGGCATCAGCGCGCCGTCGCGGGCCAGCACGCTGGTCAATTATGTCGGGCTCGACGAAGCGCTGATCGACTATGTCTGCGAAATCCCGGGCTCGCTGAAGATCGGCAAGTGCATGCCCGGCACCGGCATTCCGGTGGTGGACGAGGCGCGCCTGTTCGAGGACCAGCCCGACTGCGCCGTCATCTTTTCCTGGCACATCGCCGACGAGCTCGCGCCCAAGCTCAGGGCCAAGGGCTTCAGCGGGCAACTGATCACGCCGCTGCCGACGCCGCGGGTGCTTTAATTGCCCCTATCCCGACCGCATGACGCCATCTTATAGTGTGCCGCATGACCATCCGACCCGACATCGCGTCCGTTGAGGCGCCGACCACCGTTGAAAACGCCGATATCACCGTGGTCGGCGGCGCCGGCCATGTCGGCATCCCGCTGGTGCTGGCGCTCGCCGAAGCCGGCCTCAGGGTCAACGTCAACGATCTCAACCGGCAAACCCTGGACACGCTGCAGGCCGGCCGCCTGCCGTTCATCGAGGTCGGGGCGGAAAACGCGCTCGCCGAGGCGCTGGCCAACAAGCGGCTCGTCTTCACCAGCACGCCCGAGCGCATTTCGACCGGCGGCCCGGTGATCATCACCATCGGCACGCCGATCGACGAATTCCTCAATCCGGTGCGCAAGGTGGTGCAGGACTGCATCGACTCCCTGCTGCCGCAACTGAAGGACGGGCAGCTTCTGGTGCTGCGCTCGACCGTGTTTCCCGGCACCACCGATTGGCTCGCCTCCTACCTGGAGTCGAAAGGCCGCAAGCTGCAGGTGGCGTTCTGTCCCGAACGCGTGGTGCAGGGCAACGGGATGACGGAACTGCGCGCGATGCCGCAGATCATCAGCGGCGCAACGCCGGAGGCGGAACGCGCAGCGGCCAAACTGTTCGAGCGCATCACGCCGGAAGTGGTGGCGGTTTCGCCAATCGAGGCCGAGTTCGCCAAGCTGTTCAGCAACGCCTATCGCTACATCGAATTCGCCGCCACCAACGAGTTCTACCTGGTCGCCAAGTCGGCGGGCGTCGACTATCAGCGCGTGCTGATGGCGATGAAGCACAATTATCCGCGGCTGAAGAGCATGCCGCGGCCCGGCTTCGCCGCCGGCCCCTGTCTGGTCAAGGACACGATGCAGCTCTCGGCTTTCGCGCGCAACCAGTTCGGCCTCGGCCACGCCGCCCTGCTGATCAACGAGGGACTGGTGCTGCACGTGGTCGACGACCTCAAGCGCCGCTACGATCTCGCCAGCAAGACGGTCGGCCTGCTCGGCATGGCGTTCAAGTCGGAAAGCGACGATACGCGCGCCTCGCTCAGCTACAAGTTCAAGAAGGTGCTGAACGGGCAGGCGCACGCCGTGCTGACCACCGACCCGTTCGTCACCACCGATCCGGAGCTGTTGCCGCTCGACGCGGTGGTCGCCAGGAGCGACATCATGATTCTGTGCGCGCCGCACGCCGTCTATCGTGACGCCGATTTCAGGGGCAAGCCGGTGTTCGACGTCTGGGGTGATCTCGAGGGCTCGAACGTAATCCGATGACCACGGCCGTATCGCCGCGCCTCGACATCGTCATCCCGGTCTACAACGAAGGCGCCAACATCCTCCCCACGCTGCAGTCGATTGCGCGCGCAACGTCGACGCCGTGCCGCGTGCTGATCTGCTACGACCGTGACGATGACGACACGCTGCCGGCGATCGACGGCAATCGCGCAACGCTCGGCGGATTGACGGTCGAATTCGTGCGCAACCGCGGCCGCGGCGCGCACGGCGCGGTGCTCACCGGCTTCAAGGCCAGCACGGCGCCCTATGCACTCGTCCTGCCGGCCGACGACGACTACAATGCAGGCATGCTCGACGCCATGGTGGCGGAAGCCGACAAGGGCTGCGAGATCGTCTGCGCCAGCCGCTTCATGCCGGGCGGCAGCATGGTCGGCTGCCCGTGGCTGAAGGCGGCGCTGGTGCGTGCCGGTAATTTCACGCTCTATCACCTCGCCCGCCTGCCGGCCCACGATGCCAGCAACGGCTTCCGCCTGTTCGCGCGGCGCGTCATCGACGAGATCGTGATCGAATCGGACCGCGGCTTCTGCTACAGCATCGAACTGCTGGTGAAATGCCACCGACTCGGCTGGCGCATCGGCGAAGTGCCGGCGCACTGGTTCCAGCGCAAGCATGGCGCCAGCCGCTTCCAGGTGATCAAGTGGCTGCCGGACTATCTGCGTTGGTACGCCTATGCGTTCGCCACCACTTACCTGAAGCGGCCGCCGCGCAGCGTGCCCCTGACCTCGGCGCCGCGCACGGTCTGATACGGGATCGCAAGCCATGGCCGAGGACTGGCCGAAGATCAAATCCCGCCGCACGATCGAGATATCGCCGTGGATGACGGTGATCGAGCGCGAGGTCGAGTTCGCGCGTGGCGCTGCGCCGGCGCTCTATCACGCGGTCGGCCAGCAGGATTACGTCGCCATCGTCGCGCTCACGCCGGACGGCCGCATTGCCATCGTGCGGCAGTACCGGCCGGCGCTGGAGCGCTTCAGCTGGGAGCTGCCGGCCGGCATGGTCGACGCGGGCGAGACCGCGGCCGCCTGCTGCGCGCGCGAGCTCAGGGAGGAGACCGGGCTCGACGCCCGCGCCGTGCATGCGCTCGGCGACTACGCGCCCTGCACGGCGCGGCTGTCCAACCGGGTGCATTCCTTCTTCGTCGAGACCGGGCCCCGGGTCGCGGAGCAGCCGACCGAGCAAGGCATCGAACTGCGGCTGGTGACGCCGGCGGAACTGGCCGGGCTGATCGCTTCCGGCGAATTCGTGCTGCAACTTCACATCGGTGCCCTGCTGCTCGCGGGCTTACGCGGTCATCTCGATCTCGGTGCTTTTGCCGGCGTGGCGGGGGCGGCGGCCCGGGGCTGAATTCGGCCGGGCCCGGAACTGCGGGCGGTTTGACTTCGCTCAAGGCGCCCAGTCCGGAATCCGTTGAATCTGGTCTCGACAACCCCCCTGGAAGGCTTCTAAAAAGGGGCAGTGTTGGGGCGCGGGGAAGAACAAAACGCATGAATTACAACGATTTTTTCGCGTCGGCCCTGGCCAGTTTGAGGGACGAGCGCCGCTACCGGGTCTTTGCCGATCTGGAGCGCATCGCCGGTCGTTTTCCGCACGCACACTGGCATTCGCCCGATGGTCGGCGCGAGGTCGTGATCTGGTGCTCCAACGACTATCTCGGCATGGCGCAGCACCCGAAGGTGATTGGCGCCATGGTGGATGTCGCCGCCCGCATGGGCACCGGCGCCGGTGGCACCCGCAACATCGCCGGCACCAACCATCCGCTGGTCGAACTGGAGCGCGAACTCGCCGACCTGCACAAGAAGCCGGCGGCGCTGCTGTTCACTTCCGGCTACGTATCCAACCAGACCGGCATCGCCACCATCGCGCGGCTCCTGCCCGATTGTCTGCTGCTGTCTGACGCCCTCAACCACAATTCGATGATCGAGGGCGTGCGCCAGTCCGGCTGCGAGAAACAGATCTGGCGGCATAACGATATCGGCCATCTGGAAGAGCTGTTGAAGGCCGCCGATCCGCGGCGACCCAAGCTGATCACTTTCGAGAGCCTCTATTCCATGGATGGCGACCTCGCGCCGGTACACGCGATCTGCGATCTGGCCGAGCGCTATGGTGCCATGACCTATTGCGACGAGGTGCACGCGGTCGGCATGTACGGCGCGCACGGCGGCGGCATCTGCGAGCGCGACAACGCCATGCAACGCGTCGACGTGCTGGAAGGCACGCTGGCCAAGGCGTTCGGCTGCCTCGGCGGCTACATCGCCGGCAGCGCGGAGATGGTCGACGCGGTGCGCTCCTACGCGCCGGGCTTCATCTTCACGACTGCGCTGCCGCCGGCGATCTGCGCGGCGGCGACCACGGCTATCCGGCATCTCAAGACCTCGAGCTGGGAGCGCGAGCGTCATCAGGACCGCGCCGCGCGGGTGAAGAGCGTACTCAACGCCGCCGGCCTGCCGGTGATGCCGAGCACCACCCATATCGTACCGGTGCTGGTCGGCGACCCGGAGAAGTGCAAGGCGGCGAGCGACATGCTGCTCGCCGACCACGGTATCTACATCCAGCCTATCAACTATCCGACCGTGCCGCGTGGCATGGAGCGGCTGCGCATCACGCCCTCGCCCTATCACGACGACGTGCTGGTCGATCATCTGGCCGAAGCGCTGGTCGAGGTGTGGGAGCGGCTCGAACTGCCCCGGCGCGGCGAGGCGATGGCGGCGGAATAATCAGCTGACCTTGTTTCGCACGCATCGGCCGGTTTGGCCGACGTCACAGATGCGCCCTCGGCAAGCCGGGATCGCGACGGTGCGCTGCGCTACTCGAGCCCCAGGAAGTGCAGCCACTCGCTGCCCATGTTGTCGTCCGTAATCGGCCGTTTGCCGGCCGTTCGAGCAAGAACGTCGGGGCACGGCTCGATGGGGCGCGCTTTGTCGCCTGCCTGGCCGGGCGCGAGGCTTGCTTTCCATGATGCGAACCGTTCGAGTTCCACGCGATCCTGGTCGCGCGCCGGATCGAGAATGGGCCGGCCGTCGATCCGGTAGGCCGCCAATGTGCGGCGCCAGCGCTGGAAATCCCAGGCAATGGGCGTGTCGGAAACCACCATGTGATTGGTGAAGCGCGCGCCATGCGCGAATGCAAGGCAGGCGGTGCGCTGGGCGCGAGCTGACTCGGTGGTGTTGTAAAAGAAGATGCCGCCGGGGTTCAGGTGGTGGCGGACCAGTTCGAGAAACTCGACCGACAGAAGGTTCGTCACGTTGGCGCGGAAGTGCCATGTCGTGTTGGAGATGACGGCGTCAAAGTGTCGATTCGGGTTTGCTCGCAACCATCGGCGGCCATCGTCGGTGACGATCGTAACCTTGGGATGGTGCAGCACCGTCGCGACTTCCGGCTCCCGTTCGATCAATGAGACGTAGCCGGGATTGATCTCGATGACCGTGAGCGAGGCGACATCGGGATTATTCGCGACGACCTGCGCCCAGGAACCCGACGACAGGCCGATCATCAATACGTCGCGTGGCGCCGGGTGAAACAGGCTCAGCGCGTAGGGACGCACGATGCCGTTGGTGTCGTGCCTGAGGCCGGTGTTAAAGCGGCCATCATACATGCCGTGGCCGTAAACCGTGCCTTTGTCGGTCACCGTGATGATGCCACTGCGATTTTCCACGATGTCGGTGAAGTGCTCGGCGTAGGGCGCCCCCTTCCATTGCAGGCTTTCCAGCACATTTGCCGACCCAGGCGGGATGGCGACCGCCGCCACGGCCGCCAGCACCGCGGCGAAGGCGGCGCGCTGGCGCTTTTCCCGGGGAGGAATATCGAGCACGGCAATCAACAAAACGATGCAGGCAAGGCCCATCACCACCAGCGTCACCGCCATCGCAACCAGACCCAGGTATTGCATCAGCACGAAGCCGGTGATGACCGAGCCCGCCGCCGATCCCAGAATATTGGCAAGGTAGAGCACGGCCGTGCGCATGCCGGCGCGGCCGTCGCACGCGATTGAAAGATCGGCGAGACAGGGCAACAGCGAGCCCCAGAAGCGGGCCACAAGATAGACCATCAGGATTGCCAGGCCGATAACGACGCGGCCGAGCCAGGCAAAGTGATTCAAGAGCGGCACAAAAAGAACACCGACGAGACTGGCCATGAGAAGACCGTTGACCAGCCGCCGCATCGTCACCGCGCGGGACGAGGTTTCGCAATATTCGCCGGCGGTACGCGAACCCGATGCAATCCCGACCAAAAAGGCGCTCAGCATTACGGCGAAGGCGGTCGCGGACGACCCGCTGGCGTAGGAAACGGTACGGAAAAAGAATATTTCGTAGGAAAGCGAGACAAATCCGCCCGCGGCCGCCAGTGCCGATACTTTCGCCAGCCCGACAACAGGGCCGCGCTTTTCCGGGAATTCTGCTTCGTCCGATAAGGCCGGTTCGGCGGCGCGACGGTCGAGCCGGTAGGCGACAAGCGCCCCTACCGCAACCGCGCCATTCATCGCAGCGGCCAGATAAATCGAGCCGCTCATTCCGAGGAACGGAAACATCAGCGCGGCGCATGCCAGGCAGGCCGCGCCGGCGCCAAGGGTATTCACATAGTAAAGCAGGCCGACCGAGCTTCCGATGTTGCCGGTGCGGCGGACGAGGTGGCCAACCAGAAGCGGCAGGGTCGCACCCATCAACAGTGTAGGTACGATGACGAGGGCGAGCGCCGCGGCGGCGGTCGCCGGCAAACTCAACCCGATGGTCAGGTCGCTCACCTTGTCGAAGATCGTCAGCGAGGCGACGCCAAAGCCGCCGGTCAGCAATTCGATGGCCGCGAGCAAGGGCAAGGGCGAGATGCCGCGTTGCTTCGACAGCCAGCCGCCCGCAAGACTGCCGACCCCGAGGCCAAGCATGAAGGCGGTGACGACGATGGTCACCGACTCGATATTAACGCCGAAGATGAGAAAGAGCGTGCGCTGCCAGGTGAGCTGATAGATCAGCGCCGGAAAACCGGAAAAGAAAAACAAGATGCACAGCACGCGCGTCCACTGTGCGAGGCGCGTTTTGCGCTTCGCCGCGTCAAAGGTCGCGGTCAGATCGAGGCTGGTCATGCGGGCGGGATGCTCGGTTTGCCGGGCCGCCATCCTAGTGAAAAGTCGTTACCTGACCCTCAACACCCGAAACGTTCGCATTTTTGTAAATATGCGGCCTAATCCTGAAACGGCGCAGGCCCGCGCGGCGGCTCAATCTCGGCCGCCCGCGCCGGCGCGCGCGTGATCAGGCGCGCGATGAGCGGCATCGTCATCGATACAAAAATGATACGCGCAATGTGATGGGCGCCGACATAGAGCGGGTCGAGCTGCAGCGCCAGCGCCAGCAGCATCATGGCGTCCACCGAGCCGGGTGCATAGGCGATCGCCACTTCCGCCACCGGTATCGGCCAGACCGCGATCAGCCCGGCGGCGAAGGCCGCCGCGATCACCACCGCCACCGCGAAAGCGCCGAAGCCGGCAGCGAAATAGTTGAGCAGCTGCCGCGTCGGCATGTTGGTGAAGCGGGCACCAATCACCGCGCCGAGCACCACCATGGCCGCATTCGCCACCCACCACGGCACCACCGCCTGGATGAGGCCGGTGCCATGCAACACCGCCGAGCCGATCATGGCGCCGAACAACAGCCCGCCGGGCAGCCGGAAGCGATGGGCGATCAGCGCGCAGACGGTGGAGACCGCGATCAGGATGGCGAATTCGTCGATGAGCGCGAACGACAGCGGGCCGTTGGCGCGGCGTGCAGCGTGGCCGACGAATCCAAGCAGCGACAGCACGGCCGGCAGGCCGACCGCCACGATCACCACGCGGATGCTTTGCACGATGGCGATGGCGCGCAAGTCGGCGCCGGCCTCCGCCGCCACGATCATCACCTGTGACAGCGCGCCGGGAGTGGCGGCGAGATAGGCGTTAATTGGCGTCCAGCCGTGCACCAGGCGAAGATAGGCGGTGCCGGCGGCGGCAACGCAGGCCATGGCCGCGATCAGCATGGCAATGCTGAGCGGATAGCTGGCCATGCCGCGCAGCAGCTCCGGCGTGACCACCGCTCCGAGCGAGATGCCGATCACCACGAAGATGACGCGGGCGACCCAGCCCGGCAGCGCCATGGGTCGGCCGGCCAGCGCCGCGCCGGCGACCGAGAGGATCGCGCCCGACAACCAGCCGGCAGGAAAGCCGCCGAGACCCAGCGCCGCACCGCCGGCGGCGGCGATCACAAGTGTCTCGGCGACGGAGCGGAAGGCGAATGACGGCGCGGACAAGGTGAGGACTTTCAGGAACGGAACGGCGCGCGATGCGTCCGTTCGCGCGCATCAATGCCGCGCGTGGCCGCGGGCGTCAAATGGCGGCAAATACCGTTCACCGCCACAACCGTACGCCGGCGAAATGTTCAAAACAGCAAGTCGCGTGTCAGCGAATCGAGATGGCGGACGGCGGCGAGCGACTCGCGCAGCGCGCGCCGTTGCTCGCGGCTCAGGCGCCTGACCGCCACCTTGTTGCTCGGCGGCAAACCAGCCTGCACGTCGGCGATCTGCTGATCGAGGATAAGATCAAGGAACAGCGCCTGCGCGTGCGCCAGCGCTTCGAGATCCTGGCGGCTGCGGCCGAGCGCGGCGCCGACGGCGGCGAGCCGCGCCGGGGTCGAGCGCTCGAGCAGGTGGTGGCGGACGGCCAGCACGCGGGCCATGCTCACGATGCCGAACAAACCGAATCTCTTGAGATCAATACGACCGTTCTCGGTGCGTATGCCGCCCAGAAAATTAAGTCCGACCGGCGTCTCGCCGGCCACGTCCGCCAGCAGCTTGGCGAAGCCGGCATTGCCGCGCGCGGCTTCGAAGGCGCCGCGCCATATCTCCTGCGCCAGCGCGACGTTGCCATGGAAGCCGACCAGATCGAAGAAGATATCGACCGAGAGCACGTCGGCCGGATTGGAGCGTCCGATCCAGCCGGCCACACGCGCGCGCCAGGTCGCCAGCGAGCCGCGCCACGACGCCTCGCGCGCCATCACGCCGCCGTCGCAGTAGGGCACGCCCACATCGTGCAGAATATCGGCAATGATGCCGCCCAGCCGCGCAAACCAGCGGTCGGCGGCGCCGCCCGGCTCGCCCTCAGCGAACACGATGGCATTGTCCTGATCCATGGCGAGCAGGCTTTCGCCGCGACCGCCGGAGCCGAGCACGCACAATGCATAGGGGCATGGCGCGTCGCCCTGCCCGTCCTCTTTCATGCGCCGCTCCGCGAGCACGCCGGCGCGCCGGGTGAGCGCACCGAGTTCGCGGGAAATCACCGCGGTGATGTCGCGTCCGCTCACGCCTTCCGCCAACAGAGCGCCCACGGCCTGCGGCAATCGCGCCCAGGCCGCGGCCAGCGCCGGCACGTCGTCGGCCCGGTCGAGGCTGTCGCCGAGCATCGTTGCCTCCTCCGCGCGCAGCCGCAACAGGTCGCGGGAAGTGACGATGCCGCAAATCTCGCCGCTCTCGTTTTCGACACCGAGATGGCGAATGTTGAACCGGTTCATGAGGCTGAGCGCGCGATAGACGAAGGCGTCGGCCACCACCGCCGTGAGCGGCTTGCTGGCAAAGGCACCGACCGGCCGCGCCAGCGCCTCGGCGCCTTGTTCCGCCATCGCGCGCAGCACGTCGCGCTCGGTGACGATGCCGGTATCGCCCGGGCGCATCGGCGGGCCTGCATCCTTCGCCGGCACCAGTAGGGAGGAAACCGCCGCCTGCGCCATGCGTTGCAGCGCCTGCCCGAGCGACGCATCGGCGGCGATGAACTGCGGCGGCGCGCTCATCACGTCGGACACGCGGTGGCGATAGGGATAGGGGTCGATGCGCGCGAGCATGCGCTCCTCGCGCGCCGACGCCGGCGCCACCACATGCGCCCAGCCGGCACGGTGCTGATCCTCAAGCACATGGGTGAGCGCCAGGCAGGCCTGCTCGGCTTCGGCCAGGGTGCGAATATTGCCGTCGCGCAGCCGGGGCAGCAACGCGAGAAAAATGCGGCCGGTCGCGACGGCATCGCCGAGCGCGGAATGGCGGCCATCAATGGTAACGCCGAGCCAACTCGCCAGATGCTCGATGGTGAAGCCGCCGAGATTGGGCTCGACCACCTCCGCCAGCAGGCAAGTGTCAAGCGTGCGCGGGACGGCCCAGGGCAGGCCCGCGCGTTGGCATTCGCGCTTGAGCACGGCGAGATCGAAACCGAGCGTGTGGCCGACCAGGATCGAGCCAGAGATCGCGGCGGCGAGGTCCGGCCACACGGCGGCAAATCCCGGCGCCGAGGCCACCATCGCGTCGTCGATTTTATGGATTTTGGTCGCGACCGGCGGGATCGGCTCGCCGGGATGCACCAGCCAGCGCAGCGCGGATTTTTCGTCGAGCCTGCCGCCTTTGAGCGGCAGCGCGCCGATTTCGACGATGCGCGCCTTGGCCGGATCGAGGCCGGTCGTCTCGGTATCGATGACGAAGGCGTCGAGCGCGATCAGCGGCGTGGCATTGCTGATGATGGCCATGCGTGCGGCCTCGTCTGGAGAATCGGAACCACTAACATCATGCTTGAGCGTGATCTTTTGCGAAACCCGAGCCCGGCACGGAACAGCGCCGGCGGCCGCGGAAAACGGCCGCACAGGCAGGTTTTTACGCCCGGCCCGGTTGCGCAAGCGATGGACCTGAACCCCGTTCTGTGGTGACTTAGAGCGGCTAAAATCCCTCGCCTGCCGGGGTTTAGCCCGGTTTCGGGAGTGAGCATGCTGCAAGGCTGGGTCGTCATCGCGGTGGCGCTTGGTTACATCGGCTTGCTGTTCCTGGTGGCGAGCTACGGCGACCGCATTCGCCGCTTCGGCGGCGAGGCCCGCACCCGGCTGCTGATCTACCCGCTGTCGCTGGCCATCTACTGCACCTCCTGGACCTTCTTCGGCTCGGTCGGCTCGGCCTCGCGCACCGGCTACGAGTTTCTCACCATCTATATCGGCCCGGTGCTGATGATCGGCCTGTTCACGCCGCTGATCGTGCGCATCGTGCGGCTGGCCAAGGCGCAGAACATCACCTCGATCGCCGACTTCATCGCCGCCCGCTACGGCAAGGGCCAGGCGGTCGCCGCCACCGTCGCGCTGATCGCTATCGTCGGCACCGTCCCCTACATCGCACTGCAGCTGAAGGCGGTGTCCTCGTCGCTGGAGACCATCCTCGCCCATATCCGGCCGGGCAGCGAAGTGGGCCAGCCGCTGCTTGGCGACATCGCGCTGTATGTCGCGCTGTCGATGGCCCTCTTCGCCGTGCTGTTCGGCACCCGCCACATCGACGCCACCGAGCACCAGGACGGTCTGATGCTGGCGGTGGCGGCGGAATCGATTGTCAAGCTGTTCGCCTTCCTGGCGGTCGGCATCTTTATCACCTTCTGGATATTCGACGGCCCCGGCGCGCTGTTGTCGGCGGCGCGCGGCAACCCGCAGTCCGTCGCCATCTTTGCGCGCGAACCGGTCTTCAGCACGCTGATCGCCACCACATTGTTATCCTTCGTTGCGATCATCCTGCTGCCGCGCCAGTTCCACGTGGCGGTGGTGGAGAACCACAGCGAGAGCGAGATCAAGCGCGCCGCCTGGCTGTTCCCGCTCTACCTGGTACTGATCAACCTGTTCGTGGTTCCGATTGCGCTGGCCGGTCTGCTCACATTTCCCTCGGGATCGGTCGACGGCGACATGTTCGTGCTGGCGCTGCCGCTGCATGCGGGTTCCAGCGCGTTCACCATCGCCGCCTTCGTCGGCGGGCTGTCGGCGGCAACCGCCATGGTGATCGTGGAATCGGTGGCGTTGTCGATCATGGTGTCGAACGACATCGTCATGCCGCTGGTGCTGCAGCGGCGCGAGACGCTGATCACCGGGCGCGAAAATATCGGCTCGCTGCTGCTCATGGTGCGGCGTTTCGCGATCTTCGCCATCCTGCTGCTCGCCTACATGTATTACCGCTCGGCCGGCGACGCGCAGCTGGCCTCCATCGGCCTGCTCTCCTTCGCCGCCGTCGCGCAACTGGCGCCGGCCTTCTTCGGCGGGCTGGTGTGGCGGCGCGCCACTGCCGCCGGCGCCATCGCCGGCATGAGCGCCGGCATCCTGGTCTGGGCCTATACGCTGCTGCTGCCGAGCTTCGCCGACATTGGCTTCGTCGGCCAGCTCATCCTCACCGACGGACCCTGGGGCGTCGCCATGCTGCGGCCGCAGCAATTGCTCGGCCTCGACATGCCACCGCTGGTGCATGGCGTGATCTGGAGCCTGGCCATCAATATCCTCGCCTATATTGGCGTGTCGCTGCGCCGCGGACCCTCGCCGATCGAACGATTGCAGGCCAATCTGTTCGTGCCCGCCGAACTCACACCGATGACGCCGAGCTTCCGGCTCTGGCGCTCCTCGGTCACCGTGGAGGAGCTTGCCGCCACGGTGGCGCGCTATCTGGGCGAGGAGCGCACCCGCAATGCGCTGGAAAGCTTCGCCACCACCAACCGCATCAGCATCGAACCTAAGGACGAGGCCGATTTCCGCCTGGTGCGCTTTGCCGAGCACATCCTCGCCTCGGCGATCGGCGCGGCCAGTTCCCGACTGGTGCTGTCGCTCTTGTTACGCAAGCGTATGGTGTCAACGAAGGCGGCGCTGAAGCTGCTCGACGACGCCAATGCGGCGATTCAGTACAACCGCGAAATCCTGCAGACCGCGCTCGACCATGTCCGCCAGGGCATCGCGGTGTTCGACAAGGACTTGCAGCTGATCTGCTGGAACCGGCAGTTCGGCGAAATCCTCGACCTGCCGCCGAGCCTGATCCGCACCGGCATCGGGCTCGACGAGATCCTCCGTTTCAACGCCAGGCGCAGCAACGTGCCGCCCGGTCGGATCGACGAACTGGTCCACCAGCAAGTCGCGCGCTACGTCGAAGGTTACGAGCCGTTCCCCGAGCGCTTTGCCGAGCCCGGCATGGTGATCGAGGTGCGCGCCAACCGCATGCCGGACGGCGGCATCGTCACCACCTTCACCGACATTACCTCCAGCGTGGAGGCTGCCGAAGCGCTCGAGCGCGCCAACGAAACGCTGGAGCGGCGCGTTCACGAGCGCACCGAGGAGCTCACCCGCCTCAACGTCGCGCTCGCCCGTGCCAAGGGCGAGGCCGATGCCGCCAATATCTCCAAGACCAAGTTCGTGGCGGCGGCCAGCCACGACATCCTGCAGCCGCTCAACGCGGCGCGGCTCTACGTCACCAGCCTGACCGAGCGTCAGCGCGGCAATGCCGACCACACGCTGATCGGCAATATTGACGCCTCGCTGGAAGCGGTGGAGGAAATCTTCGGCGCTCTGCTCGATATTTCCCGGCTCGACACCGGCGCCATGCAGCCTGAATTCGCCAGCTTCCACATTGACGAGATGATGCGGCAGATAGCGCTGGAATTCGCGCCGCTGGCCGGCGCCAAAGCGCTAAAACTTACCTTCGTGCCCTGCTCGGCCGTGGTGCGCTCGGACCGGCGGCTGCTGCGCCGCCTGGTCCAGAACCTGGTTTCCAACGCCATCAAATATACCCCGCAAGGCCGCGTGCTGGTCGGCTGCCGGCGCCGCGGCGACGCCTTGCGCATCGACGTCTACGACACCGGCGTCGGCATCCCGGAAGAAAAGCGCCGCGACGTCTTTGTCGAGTTCCACCGGCTCGACCAGGGCGCGCGCATCGCCCGCGGCCTGGGTCTCGGCCTCTCCATCGTCGAGCGCGTGGCGCGCGTGCTCAATTGCCCGGTCGATATCGAATCGAGAGTCGGGCGCGGGTCGCATTTCGCCGTGACCGTGCCGCTGTCGAGCGGCCCACCGATCACGCTGCCGGCGCGCGACGAGGCGCGCGTCGATCCCGGCCAGCTCGCCGGCATGACCGCGCTGTGCATCGACAACGAGCCGGCGGTGCTCGACGGCATGGAAATGCTGCTGCGCGGGTGGGGCTGCGCGGTGATCAAGGCGCCGGACCTCGCCACCGCCTTGGCGGCGGTCGCCGAAGGCCCCCCGGCGCCGAACGGGCTGGTGGTCGACTACCATCTCGACCACGGCAACGGCGTCGAGGCGATCCAGGCGCTGCGCCGCATCTGCGGCAACCTGCCGGCGATCCTGATCACCGCCGACCGTTCGCCGGCGGTGCGCGAAGAGGCGCGCGCAGCGGGCGTCCAGGTGCTGCACAAGCCGGTCAAGCCGGCCGCGCTGCGCGCGCTGCTGGCGCAGTGGCGCGTGATGCGGGTGGCGGCGGCGGAGTGACAACTCGCGGCGACGTCTCCGTCGTCATTGCCGGGTCAGGCCCGGCCGTGACGCGGGGCAACGTGCGACAAAAAACTAGCCTTCGGCCGCCACGTTTTGCGGCCACTGGCCGCCCTCGATCTTGGCCGCGGCGATCACCGCCTGGGTGCGGCTTTCGACGCCGAGCTTCTGCAGGATGGCGGAGACGTGCGCTTTCACGGTCGCCTCGGAGACGCCGAGCTGAAACGCGATCTGCTTGTTGAGCAGCCCTTCCGACAGCATCATCAGCACGCGCACCTGCTGCGGCGTCAGCGTCGCCATGCGTGCCATCAATTCGGCGGTGGCGGCATCCGAGCCGCCGCTCAGATCGACGTCGGGCGGCGTCCACACGCCGCCATTGAGAATGCCGGCGATCGCCTTGCGCATGGCGTCGACGCCGACCGTCTTCGGGATGAAACCGGAGGCGCCGAACTCCATGCAGCGGCGAATGGCGGCAGGATCGTCATTGGCCGACACCACGATCACCGGCACGCCCGGATATTGCGCGCGCAGGTACATCAGGCCGGAAAATCCGCGCGTTCCCGGCATGGCCAGGTCGAGCAGAACCAGATCGACCTCGCCGCCGCGCTCGAGCAGGTCGGCCACCTCGTCGAAGGTGCCGGCCTCGGCGATGTCGACGCGCTGCAGCAGACCGGAGACGGCCTCGGCGAGGGCACCCCGAAACAACGGATGGTCGTCGGCAATCACCAGCCGGTACTGCGTTTCGTCGTTCAACGCACCCTCTCAGCCTGCGCCGGGACGGCAGCTGCGGTCCCGGACCGTGGCGCAATCTACAAGATTTCAGCGGGCGGCGGGACCGTCTCGGCGTGACCATGACATAGTGCGTTGCAACATGCATCGGTTCGATGAACCGCGTTGCGTGTAGCGAAAAACCATTGCATTGCAAAAGCATTTAGCGGTGGGTTCCGCCAAAAGTCGTATAAGCGCGCCTGTCCCCTGATGTTAGGCTGCCTCCACGTCTGACCCGGCGCAAGACCGGGCACGACCGCGGTAGCATCCGGGGGGCGCCGCCTGTGTACGTCATCGGCTCCTCCAATGCGTCCACGCCGGGTCCGCGCAGCGTGCGGCTCGGGTGTCCTGGGAGCCGACTGAACGTGAACCGTTCAAGCAACCGTCAGCACACGACCGACGCAACGCTCGGTGCGCACCGCCATCTGCAAGCGACCGTTATGCTTGCCGGCAGCGGGCGATCCGGCATGCGCATCCGGCGTGCCAACGCATCAAAGCGGAACTAGCAACGATGCCTTCATCGCGAGGCACGACAAAGGGGAGTGACGACAATGGCTGGAAGTGATGACGCCGACAGAAAGCGTCGACATTGGGAGAAAACGCGAAACCTCACAATCGTCATACTGATCCTGTGGGCAATCTTTGCCTTCGTGTTGCCGTGGAACACGCATGCCCTGAACGGCATCAAGTTCATCGGCTTCCCGCTCGGCTACTACTTCATCGCTCAGGGATCGCTGATCGCCTTCGTCGTGATGATCTTCGTCCAGAACTGGTTCCAGGACAAAATCGACGACGAATTCGGCATGGGCGAGGAATAGGGGGCTGTCATGGTTTTTCGCATGCAAGGCCGATTGGTCGATAACCTGCCGAAGGTCTACGGCCTGTACACCGGCGGCTTCATCGTCTTCATCCTGTTGATGGCCATCCTCGACAAGCTCGGGGTCAGCGCTGCAACGATCGGTATCCTCTTCGTCGCCTTCACGATTCTGATCTACGCCCTGATCGGCTGGCTGTCCCGCACCATGCAACTGGATGCATACTACGTGGCGGGACGCGAAGTGCCGGCGGTCTATAACGGCATGGCGACGGCGGCCGACTGGATGTCGGGCGCGTCCTTCGTCGCGCTGGCCGGCGGTATCTATTTCGGCGGCTACGGCTACATGGCCTTCGTCGTCGGCTGGACCGGTGGCTATGTGCTGGTGAACGCCCTGATGGCGCCCTACCTGCGCAAGTTCGGCTGCTACACGGTACCGGACTTCATCGGCACCCGTTACGGCGGCAATCTCGCCCGCTTTGTCGCGGTGATCGTTCTGGTGGTCGCCTCGTTCACCTACGTGACCGCGCAGATCAACGCCTCCGGCACCATCGCCGCGCGCGCCTTGCAGATTCCGTTCGGCGTGGGCGTGTGGGTCGGCCTCGCGGCCATCCTGATGTGCTCGATGCTCGGCGGCATGCGGGCGGTCACCTGGACCCAGGTGGCGCAGTACATCGTGCTGATCATCGCCTACCTGACCCCGGTGATCTGGATGTCCAACGTGCAGGGCTTCGGTATCATCCCGCACTTCTCGTACGGGGATGCCGTCCATCGCATCCAGGAACTCGAACCGGCGGTCAAGCTCGGCGCGAAAGCAACAGAGTCGTTTGCCGGCCTCCGCATTCTGACGACGCCGATCAACTCGACCGGCGCCCCGCTGGAGGCCTGGAAGTTCTTTACGCTCTGCCTGTGCATGATGACCGGCACCGCTTCGTTGCCGCACATCCTGATGCGCTACTTCACCACCCCGTCGGTACGGGCGGCACGCAAGTCGGTGGCCTTCTCGCTGCTGTTCATCTTCCTGCTGTACTTCACCGCGCCGGCGCTGGCGACGCTGACCAAGCTGCAATTGCTTGATCCGAACCTTGCGACGTCCATCATCGGCAAGCCGTTTGCCGCAGTGGGCGATCTGACCTGGATCAAGAACTGGTCAGCCGTCGGGATGCTCAGGATTTCCGACAGCAACGGAGACGGAATCCTGCAACTCAACGAGTTCTTCATGCGCCCGGATATCGTCGTGCTGGCAACGCCGGAAATGGCCGGCCTGCCATACGTGATCTCCGGCCTGGTCGCCGCCGGCGGCCTGGCAGCGGCCATGTCGACCGCCGACGGCCTGCTGCTGGCGATCGCCAACGCGCTCAGCCACGACCTGTACTACAAGATGATCGATCCGAATGCGGATACCCGCCTGCGTCTCATCGTGGCGCGTGTGCTTCTGATCTGCATCGGTGTGCTGGCGGCCCTGGTGGCCAGTCTGCAGCTCACCGGCATCTTGGGTGCGGTGGCCTGGGCGTTCTGCTTCGCCGCTTCCGGGCTGTTCTTCCCCCTGGTGCTTGGCATCTGGTGGAAACGGGCCAACCGTGAAGGGGCGATTGCGGGCATCGTTCTCGGCTTCGCTGCCGGTTCGCTGTACCTGTGGTACGTGCGTACGGGTGGCACGCCGTGGATCGGCATCGACCATCTGCGCTTCGGCATGATCGGCATGCCGGTCAGCCTGGTCGCCATGGTGGCGGTCAGCCTGATGACGCCGGAGCCCGACGCCGAAACGCAGAGAATGGTTGACGAGGTCCGCATCCCGAGCGGCGGCACCATCCTCGCCCAGACTCACTGATCGTCGGCGACATACCATGTTGGGGGGCGGGCCATGTCCCGCCCCCCATTCGTTAAGGCGGCATGTCAGATGAGCCCGATGGAAAACCCGCTGGCCGTCTTTCCCATTTGGGTCGTGGTGATCGACTACGTCCTCGGCGTCATCATGTGGACGCTGGTCGGGCGCACCGCGATGGGCTTCTTCCTGCCCGAGGACTCCAGCTTCTTTTTCATGCGCTTCTTCGTGCGGGTGACCAACCCGCTGCTCAGGCTGTTCGCGCCGATCACGCCGAGCCTGCTGGTGGACGCGCTGGTGCCGCTCTACGTCGCCTGGTTCTTCTTCATGATCCGCTTCTACCTGATGCCGTGGCTGCTCGGCTATTCGGTCATGGGCATGCTGTCATTTCCGCTGGAGGGCGAGGTCAGCCGCATGATCTGGCACAATTTCCGCTAACGCCCGGACAGCCGGTTCCGATCAGGTGGTCTGTTCCCGCGACCAGTCGGCGGCAATCAGGGCGGCGTCGAGGCGATTGCGATACTGCTCGCGGACGTCGCGCCAGGCGAACTTGACCGAGTTCTCGACAATTTCGGTGTCGAATTTCTTCAGTTTGTCGGCGATCGGCGCCCAGCGTGCCAGCGCCTGCGGGCTGGCGGTAAAATTGTCCGGCTGGCGGGCGGCGGAGCGCCAATCGGTATTGGCGAGGCGACGGTCGAAGCCGTCGATGCAGTCCTGCGCGGAGAATTGTTCGGAAGCATCGCCGGTATTCTCGCGCAGGGCGGCCCGATAGCAGCGCGCCGCCATCG
>Ga0210062_1000082_pt1 | contig 26266 bp, 25 predicted proteins | sample Muzzi_CordA_D2_FD_185528 | JGI IMG/M metagenome (GOLD analysis project Ga0210062, IMG submission 185528) | Wetland microbial communities from San Francisco Bay, California, USA, that impact long-term carbon sequestration - Muzzi_CordA_D2 (SPAdes) | ecosystem: Environmental > Aquatic > Marine >...
CGGTTGAAAATCTCGCCGTCGACCACGGCGGTGTTCTGCAGCCGGACGTTGTTGCCGTAAACGGTGCCCTTGAACGCGCCCTGAATGACCGCCTCCTGCGCCACGATCGTGCCCTCGACCCGCGCGCCTTCGCAGACGATAAGGTGGCCGGCGTGAATTTCGCCGGTGACGCAGCCGAAGATCTGCAGGGTGCCGGGACAGATCACCTTGCCGGTCACCACCATGCCGCGACCGAAGCTGGAGACAAGATCCGGCGATGCCAGGCCGGGTGCCGGCTCGGGCCGCGTCTCGATATCCTTGGCTGCCCTGGCGTCGCGCCCGCCCCTCGACTGCGAAAAGTAGCTCACGGCGATTCTCCTGTTTTTTTCGGCCGTCCGACTTCGATGGTGAATGAATGATTCCACCGGCGCCGGGCAGCGGCCAGCGGATTTCGGCGTTAGTGATAACGGCGCGGGCGTTAACCAGATCCGCATGCCGGCGATGACGGCGCTTGTACGGGCACCCGCTTGTGTCTTTAAGTGGCGGCCATGCAGGACGAAGCACTGAAAACGGCAGTCAACCGGTTCATCAGGACCGTCAGCTTCAACGCGCAACGCGAGATCGAGAAGGTCGTGCGCAACGCACTGGCCAGTGGCCGGCTGCAGAACGGCGAAACGCTCACCACCGCGGTGACGCTGGCCAACGACAAAGTCGACCTCAACGTCACCATCTTCAGCAAGATCGAGCTCTAACCCGATCTCCCGCAACGACCGAACGGCCAGGCTGCTTCAGTTTGGCTTGCGCGCGACTCCTCGCGCTACGGCTGCCCGAGCAGCGTCGCGAATGCCGCCGCCAGAAACGGCAGCGGCAGCGACACCGCCGCGCGCAGCCAGACCATGCGCGCCGGCATCATCGGCACCTCAAAGATCACCAGCCGGTGCAGGGCGTAGAGCGCCCAGGCGGTGGAATAGGCGATCACCTGCGGCGCGCCGGCGCCGCTTTTCAGCATGGCGGCGCCGATGGAAAAGCCGATCACCGGCCCGCCCGGCGTCAGCGCACCGCCGACCGTGGCGATGGCGGTGCCGATGAGGCCGGAGTCCGGGCCGACCCAGGGCACGATAGCGTCATTGGGCAGCGCCTCGGCAACAAAGCCGGCGCCGATGACGCCGATGCAGATGCGCGGCAGCAGCTTGGCGAATTCGATCAGCCCCTCGCGCGCGCCGTCACGCAACAGGACGCGGCCGCGCATTCGCGCGAACAGCGCCAGCGCGCCGACCGCGATCCACAGCAGGATGTCGATTGCCAGTGTCACCGTTCGCCTCTGATGCGGGCGAGTCCGGCCTTGACCACCATGCGCGCCAGCAGGCCGGCGATGATCGGCAGCGGCAGCGCCTCGACGATGCGCCAGATGACGAAGTGCGTACCGAAGAAGGGCAGTTCCCAAACCAGCGCGCGGGTGTAGCCGATCAGCGTCCACGCGGAGATGAAGGCGACCACCGCGCCGGCGTCGGCGCCGACAGCGAGGAAGGCGCCGGCCACCGGGTAGATGGTGAAAGGCCCGCCCGGCAGGATGATGCCGAACAGCGCGGCGATCAGCAGGCCGGCGAAGCCGGACTCATGCCCGACCCAGCGCGCCACCATCTCGCGCGGCAGCAGCAAGGTAACAAAGGTGCCGATCAGGCAGCCCGCCAGCACCCTCGGCATCATGGTGCCGAGCAGCACGAAGTCGCTGTTCAGGATGGCGTTGAAATGCGCGGAGCCGTCGCGCCAATAGACGGTGCCGGCGGCACCCAGCGCAACGGCGGCGATGACCGCTGTCGACCAGTCGAAGGCGCGACGGCGGTGGCGGGGAGGACTTGGTTCGGTCAATGGCGGACGGTTGGACGGGTGTCAGCGTGACGAGGCGGCAGGAACCGAAGCGAAGCGATCCTGCCGCTCCGGCGCATGATGGGTGAACGCGACGCCGGCGATCACCGCCAGCGCCAGCACGGCATAGGCCGGGACCAGAAATCCGGAGAGCCGCCTCACCGCCTGCTTCTCCTCGGCCGAGAGCATGACCGGAATGTGATGGCACATCGCCGCCTCCCTTGCGCAATCGGCCGCATTTACCACAGCGCCGGACGGCGGTCGATTCAGGAGAAGGGAACTCAGGCGCCCGCCTTGCGGGCGCGGGCGGCGGCGCGGCGCTCGCGCCAGCGCTCACGGCGGTCCGCCAGATTGGCGATGCCCATGAGCGCCGCCGGCGTCACGATCAGGGTGAGTACGGTGGCAAAGCCGAGGCCGAAGACGATCGCGGTCGACAAGCTGATCCACCACTGCGTCGCCGGGGCGCCATGGGTGATCTCGCGGCCGATGAAGTCGAGGTTGATGCCGAAGGCGATCGGCAGCACGCCGAGAATGGCAGTGACCGCGGTCAGCAGCACCGGCCGCGCGCGTTCGCGGCAGGTTTCCAGAATCGCCTCGTAGGCGTTCTGCCCTTCGCGCCTGAGCCGGTCGTAGGTGTCAATCAGCACGATGTTGTTGTTCACGATCACGCCGGCATTGGCGATGATGCCGATGCCGGTCATCACCACGCCGAAGGGCTGACCCATGATCAAGAGGCCGAGCAGCACGCCGATGGTGGAGAGCAGCACGGCGGTGAGCACCAGCACCACCGAGGTGAAGCGGTTGAACTGGGCGAGCAGGATGGCGAAGATCAGGAACAGCGCGGTGCCGAAGGCCTTGGACAGAAAGGCGCCGGCCTTGGCGCGTTCCTCGTCCTCGCCCTTGAGCTTGAACGACACGCCGTCGCCGAGACCGGTGGCGGCGAGCTTGTCGGTGATCTCCTTCTGCACCACGGCGTTCTGCACGCCGTCGACGATGTTGGCGGACACCGTCATCACCCGGTTGCCGCTGACCCGGTTGATGTAGCCAATCCGTTGGGCCGGCACGCGGTGCACGAAATTGCCGATCGGCACATAGCCGGACGGCGTCTGGATGCGCAGCTCGTCGAGCTGGTCGAGGCTGCGGCGACCTTGCGGAAAGCGCACGATGATGTCGACCGGCTTGTCGGTATCGGAGGGCCGGTATTCGGTGACCTTGACTCCGTTGGTGACGAGCTGCACGGCGGTGCCGACCGCGTTGATGTTGGCGCCGTACTTCGCCGCCTCCGCCTTGTCGACCTCCATCTTCCAGTCGATGCCGGGCAGCGGCAGGCCGTCGTCGAGATCGCGGATCGGCGACATCTGCGCGAGGATGCCGGCGACCGTCCTGGCTGCCGCCGGCAGCTTGTCGGGATCGAGCGCGGAGAGCTGCACCTGGATCGGCTTGCCGGTGGGCGGCCCGGCGCGCGGTGCTGTCACCTCGACCAGGATGCCGGGGATATCGCGGGTCTCGGCGCGGATCTTGTCCATGATGACGTGGGCCGGCGGCCGCGTCTGCCAGTCGGCGAACTCGAACTGGATGACGCCGATGGTGTCCTCGCTGATCTCGCTGGAGCCGCGCGGCTGCTCGCCCACCCGGGTGTAGACGGTCTTCAGACCGCCGGTCGCCAGCACGTCCTTCTCCACCTGGCCCAGCGCCCGGTCCTTCTCGGCGAGCGAAAGATTGCCGCGCCCGTGCACGACGACCTGGCCGTAGTCGGGCTCGACACTGGGGAAGAATTCGACGCCGTGGCCGAGCTTGCCGTAGGCGCCGATTACCGCGACCAGCAGTCCCACAGCGAACGTCAGCGTCAGCCCGGGCCGGTGCAGCGCCCATTTGACCGCGCGCAGGTAGAAGCCGCGCTCGGAGGCGCGGTCGTCATGCGGTACCGGCGCGGCGCGGCCGAGCAGCGCCCCGAGCGTGGGTGTGAAGAACAGCGCGACGGCGAGCGAAGCGGACAGCGTGGCGATCAGCGTGATCGGCATGTATTTCATGAACTGGCCGACCACGCCGGGCCAGAACAGCAGCGGCGAGAAGGCGGCGATGCGGGTGGCGGTTGCCGCGATCACCGGCCCGGCCATGCGGGTGGCGGCCTGCGCGTAGGCCTGCTTCGGCGGCATACCCTCCGACATGCGGCGCTCGGCATATTCGGAGACGATGATGGCGTCATCGACCAGCATGCCGACGGCGAGGATGAGCGAGAACAGCACCACGATGTTGACCGTCAGCCCGGCCAGTTGCAGTCCGAGCACGCCGGCGAGGAATGAGGCCGGAATGGCGATGCCGATGAACAGCGAGGCGCGGAAGCCGAGCGCGAACAGGATGATGACCGCCACCAGCAGCACGCCGGTGGCGACCGAGTTCTGCAGGTCGGAGAGCATCTGGCGGATGATCTTCGACTTGTCCTGGGTGAAGCCGACCTGCACGCCGTCCGGCCAGGTCTTCTGCAACCTGACGATCAGCTGTTTCACGCCATCGACGGTCTCGATCAGATTGGCGCCGGTGCGCTTGGACACCTCGATGGTCATGGCCGGCTTGCCGTTGACGCGGGTGACCGAGATGGCGTCCTTGAAGGTCGGGTGAACGGTGGCGACGTCACCCAGCGTCACCGTGGCGCCGGCGGTGGAGGCAACCGGGATGCTGAGCATGTCCTGCGGGCGCTCGATCAGCCCCGGCACCTTGACGGCGAAGCGGCCGGTCGGGCCTTCCAGCGCGCCGGCGGCGATCAGGCTGTTGGAGGACTGCGTCACCGCGATGAGCTGGTCGAGCGAGATGCCATAGCTCTTCATCAGCATGGGTTCGGCGGTAATCTCGACCGCCTCGTCGCGCGCGCCGCGCAACTCGGCAGACAATACGCCGGGCACCTGCTCGATCGCATTCTTGGCGTCGCGCGCGATGTGCAGCATCGTGCGCTCGGGCACCTCGCCGGCCAGCGTCACCACCAGTACCGGATAGAGCGACAGGTTGACCTCGCGCACCGACGGCTCGTCGGCATCCTTGGGCAGGTCGCGCTTGGCCTGGTCGACCTTGGCACGCACGTCGGCGAGCGCGGCGTCAGAGTTGAAACCCGCCTCGAACTCGAGCAGCACATAGCCGCCGCCCTCATAGGCGGTGGCGCGCATCTCCTTGACGTTGCCAACCTGCTTGAGCTGCGTCTCCACCGGACGCAGCAACAGGCGCTCGGAGTCCTCCGGGCTGATGCCGCGCTGGCTGAGTTGGACGTAGATGATCGGGACCTTGACGTCCGGCTCCGCCTCCTTGGGGATGGTCTGATAGGCGACGAGTCCCGCGATCAGCAGGAAGGCGAGCGTCGCCAGCGTCAGCCGGGCGTGGTCTATCGCGTAGTTGATGAAGCGGGACATACTGAGAAACCCGGTGGAACTGGGCGCCATGCGCCGCGCCTAACGCTCCGCCTTCTCGTTGCTGACGTTGACGGGGGTCACGTTCTGGCCTTCGCGCACGAAGTCCTGACCGCGCACGATCACCTGCGCGCCTTCCTTGACGCCCGACAGCCACATCGTGCCCTGCAGATCCTCGACGATATCGACCGGCACGAAGGCGACCCGATCGGTGGCATCGACCACGCGCACACCGATATCGCCGGCCGACGAGATGGTCAGCGCCGAGCGCGGCAAGCGCGCAGCCGGCACCGGCTTGAGCGCGAAGACGACCTCGGTGGTGATGCCGTCGGGAATCCCGCCGTCCGGATTGGGCATTTCGACCTCGACCCGGTAGGTGCGCGTGGTGGCGCTGGCCGACTTGGCGACATAGCGCACATGGCCCTTGACGGTCTGGCCGGTGATCAGGCGCACCTCGGCGCTCTCGCCGACCTTGATGCCGGCGAGCTTGCGCTCGGACACTTCGACCACCGCCAGCATCGGATCGAGCGCCACCAAAGTGGCGATTTCCTTGCCGGCCATGGAGAAGGCGGCACCGCCGACCTCAGCCGGCACGTCGGTGATGACACCCGCCCAGGGCGCACGCACCAGGCCACGATCGCGCTCGGCCCTGGCGATGGCAAGCGCCGCCTGCGCCGCCTTGTACTGTGCCTCGAGATTGACCAGGTCGAGCCGCGGCAGGCTGCCCTTCTCGATCAGCGTGCGCTTGGCGTCGAGCTCGGCCTTGCGCTGATCGACCAGCGCCTGCGCCTGCGCGACCTGCGCTTCGCGTGCCTCGTCGGAGAGCACGGCGATCACCTCGCCCTGCTCCACATGCTGGCCGCGCCTGATGCGCAATTCGGTGAGCACGCCGCCGGCACGCGCGGTGATGGCGACTTTGTGGTCGGCCTCGGTGCGGCCGGACAATTTAAGCGTCGGGCTGTGCGGCTCGACATTGGCGGTGGCGACCGAGACGCGGAATGCCGGCTGCGCCCTGGTTTCGGCCGGGCGGATGGCGGCCTGGCCCTCGCTGCTGTCGCGCGGCAGCAGATGGCCGGACGCGATCCATAGCGTCGCGGCAGCGACCAGACCGACTGCGGTGATGCGGCTTGCTTTCATCGTGCACTCTCCCCGCGCGCGCCGGCGCGGTCGTCCGGCTTGGTCAGCAGGCAGCGCACCATTTTCAGAATCAGCGGCAGCACGCGCTCGGCGTCGAAGCCCTGCTCGACAGAGCGGCGCCATGACATGCCATCGCCGAGCACCATGAGCACGCTGGCGGCGGCGTCGATGTCGAGACCGCCGTCGATCTCGCCGCGCTCGGCGGCTGACCGCAGCATGGTGGCAATGCGTTCCTTGATGTCGCGTTCGATGTCCTGGTAGAGCCGCGCGATCTCGGGATTGCGCCGGCTCTCGGCCATGATCTCGGCACAGAGGCCGACCTCGACGTCGCTGCGGTCGACCAGGTGATGGCGGGCGAGACCAGCCAGTCCCTCGAAGAAGCCGGGCGACTGATCGACCTCGGCGAAACTCGCCGCGGCGTCGGCGCGGTTGCGCTCGGAGATGCCGGCGATCAGCGCCTCCTTGGAGGCAAAATAGCGATAGAGATTACCCGGGCTCATGCCGGCCTCGGCGCAGATCTCCTGCATGGAGGCACCGTGAAAGCCGGAGCGCGCGAAGCAGCGCTCGGCCGCGTCAAGGATGGTCGCGCGGCGGTCGGACTGGAGCTGCACATTGGGATGGCGCATGGGCTTGCCTCGGTTAGTGCAATGCAGCATTAAGAGAATGAACGTTCGCTCTCAGGTAGGTCCGCATGGCGGAACTGTCAAGCCCGGGAGCTTCAGCCTTTCGTTGGGAGCAACCGGGGCGGCCGGTTGACCCTGTTCGAGGCTGCCAATAGCGTGCCCGGTGATGGGGATGGGGTCCCCCGACAACCGCCTGAAAAGGCTGATGACTCCTACCGCAACGCAAAGCGGCAGGACGACATGCCGGGCGCTTCCCTTATTGTGCACAGGCGGCCATGCCATCGCTGGCGCGACCGCAACCTTGGCTCGGTCTGCTACCTTTATCCGCGAGTCGCCTGCCCCAGCCAGGACATCCCTGATGCTCGCTAACTATTTCTGGATCGCCGCCGGCAGCGCATTGGGTGGCGTCGCCCGCTATTTCTGTTCCGGCGTGGCGGCGCGGCTGATCGGCGAAACCTTTCCCTGGGGCACGCTGATCGTCAACGTGCTCGGCTCCTTCATCATCGGCTTCTTCGCCACGCTGACCGGGCCCAACGGCCGCATGTTTGTCGGCTCGACGGCACGCCAAACGGTCATGTTCGGCTTCTGTGGCGGCTACACCACCTTCTCCTCGTTCAGCTTGCAGACGCTCAACCTGATGCACGATGGCGAGTGGGCCTATGCCGGAGCCAACATCACCGGCTCGGTGCTGCTGTGCCTCGTCGCGGTGTGGGCCGGGCATATTCTTGCCGTCAGCCTGAACACGATGAAATGGGTGTAACCATGATGCTGCCTCGTGACGCCATGCTGCTGCGCGTATTTTTCGGCGAGGACGACAAATTCGGAGGCAAGCCGCTCTACGAGGCGATTGTGCTGAAGGCGCGGGAGTTGCATCTCGCCGGCACGACCGTGCTGCGCGGGGCGGTCGGCTTCGGCCATTCCAGCCGCATCCACACGACCAAGATCCTGCGGCTTTCGCAGGATCTGCCGATCGTAGTGGAAATCGTCGACAGCCGCGAGAAGATCGACGGCTTTCTGCCGGTGCTCGACGGTATGATGTCGAGCGGGCTGGTCACCCTCGAGAAAGTCCAGGTACTGCAATACGGCGTGCCCGCCAATTCAGGCGCGTGAGGCCTATTGCATCGGTCTGAGACCCAGCTTGTCCAACAGTGCCATGTCGCGGTCGCGGCCGGGATTGGGCGTCGTCAGCAGCTTCGGCCCGTAGAAGATCGAGTTGGCGCCGGCAAGGAAGCAGAGTGCCTGGCATTCCTCGCTCATGTCCTCGCGGCCGGCCGACAGCCGCACCACCGAGCCCGGCATGCAAATGCGCGCGACGGCGATGGTGCGCACGAAATCGAACGGATCGAGCGGGGCAACATTTGCCAGCGGCGTGCCTTCCACCTGCACCAGCATGTTGATCGGCACGCTCTCCGGATGCACCGGCAGCGAGGCCAGCGCGGCAATCATGCCGGCGCGGTCCTCCGGACTCTCGCCCATGCCGACAATGCCGCCACAGCAGACATGGATGCCGGCCTCGCGCACGTGCTCCAGCGTGTCGAGGCGGTCCTGATAGGTGCGCGTGGTGATGATCGTGCCGTAATATTCCGGCGAGGTGTCGAGGTTGTGGTTGTAGTAGTCGAGGCCGCTGCGCTTGAGCCGCTGCGCCTGGCCACCGGTCAGCATGCCAAGCGTCACGCAGGTCTCCAGGCCGAGCGCCTTGACGCCCTCCACCATGGCGCAGACCGAATCGAGATCGCGTTCCTTGGGCGAGCGCCAGGCCGCGCCCATGCAGAAGCGCTGCGCGCCCGCCGCCTTGGCGGCGCGCGCCTCGGCCAGCACCGCATCGAGGCTCATCAGCTTCTCGGCCTTGACGCCGGTATCGTATTGCGCGGCCTGCGGGCAATAGGCGCAGTCCTCCGGGCAGCCGCCGGTTTTCACCGACAGCAACGTCGAGATCTGCACCTCCGCAGGATCGAAGTTCTGCCGGTGCACCTGCGCGGCGCGGAACACGATTTCGGGAAATGGCAGCGCGAACAGCGCGCGCACCTCCGCGCGCGTCCAGTCATGGCGCCGGACGGCGGCGGCGGTTTGCCGCAGAGGTTCATGGGCAAGAGACATGGCGCACCCTTCTCGCTTTCGTGTAACCGCGGCGGCCCGCCAAGGCGCCACCATCTGGCTGCTTATAGCAAAAAAGCGCGGGCCGATGAGGCCACGAATTCAGTGGATTGCGCCGCGCCCCCCGAGTTCCGGTTGCATTGAATTGCGCTTGCGCGTCTCGGGAGGCGGGTGGACACTGACCGAGCGATGCCCCGGCGCCCCGGCGCCACTGCATTCCGCCGCGGCGGCCGACCCGCCAACAAGGGTATCCGCACAGGGAGGACATCATGATCGCGTCGGCTTCCGCGCGCAGCGGAGCGTTTTTGACCTGCGCGGCTTTTGCCTTGCTGATCGCCGGCCTGCCCGCGCTGGCCGACGATGAACCCAAACCCGGCACGCCACTTTACGGTCGTCCGAAAACTCCCGGCGCGATGAAGCTGGCGCCGGTGGCGCCGCCACCGCTGCCGGCGAAGGCGGAGGCGCTGCCGCTCGGCAAGTTCAGGGTGCCCGACGGTTTCAAGGTCGAGGTCTATGCCAGCGGCATTCGCAACGCGCGGGCGCTGCGCATGGGCGACAAGGGCACGCTGTTCGTCAGCAACTGGCAGGCCAACAAGGTCTGGGCCGTGGTCGACAAGAACGGCAGGAAAGAGAACAAGGTGCTGTACGAAAAGCTCGACTGGCCGAACGGCATCGCCTTCCACGACGGCACGCTCTACATCGCCGAGCACACCAGGATCTCCAAGGCGGAGAACATCGAGGATCATCTCGACAGCCCGCCCAAGCTGCAGATGATCTACGACAAGCTCGGCGAGCAACGCCCGCACGGCTGGCGCTTCCTCGCGGTCGGGCCGGACAACCGGCTCTACGTCTCCAACTCGTCGCCCTGCAACATCTGCGAGCCGCCGCCGACGCACGGGCAGATTCGCAGCATCAAGCTCGACGGCAGCGACGAGAAGGTGCTGGCGCGCGGCGTGCGCAACACGGTCGGTTTCGACTTCAATCCGAGTAACGGTCAGCTCTATTTCACCGATAACAACCGCGACTGGATGTCGGAGGACCTGCCGAACGGCGAACTGAACCGGATCACCGAGCCGGGCCAGCAGCACTTCGGCTTTCCCTATTGCCACCAGGGCAACATCGCGGATCCGGAATTCGGCTGGGGTCACGACTGCAAGGACTACACGCCGCCGATCGCGCTGCTCGGCCCGCACGTCGCGCCGCTCGGCATGCGCTTCTATACCGGCAGCATGTTCCCGGCGAAGTATCAGAACACGATCTTCATCGCCCGCCACGGCCCCTGGAACCGGACCAAGAAGGAAGGCGCCGGTGTGGTCGCCGTGCATCTCGACGACCAGGGCAACGCCAAGTCGGTGGAGGAGTTCATGACCGGCTTCATCGAGAACAACACCTATGTCGCCCGCCCGGTCGATGTGCTGGTGATGAAGGACGGCTCGCTGCTGGTGTCCGATGACTGGAACGGCGCGGTCTACCGCGTCAGCTACAGCAAGTGAGTTGACGTCAGCCGGCGGGGGCCGCGCGCCCTCGCCGGTTGCCCCTTCTGCTTCATACCGAAAGCGCCGCCTTGCGCCCCATCATCCCTGCCCTGCTGGCCGCCATACTTGTTGCGGCACCGACGCGCGCCGGCATCTTTGACGAGCGCAAGCCGCAATGCCTGCAATGTCACGGCGAAAATGGCGTCTCCGGCACGCCGGAAACGCCGTCGCTCGGCGGCATGCCGGAGAGCTATCTGCTCTATCAATTCGTCTTCTTCCGCGAAGGCACCCGCCAAGTCCCCATCATGAACGAGATAATGAAGGGCATGAGCGACGACGACCTGCGCGCGGCGGCCGAATTCATCGGCACGCTGCCGCCGCCTCCGCCGCCGGATAAGCCCGGCGATCCCGAACGCATGGCGCGCGGCAAGGCGCTCGCCGAGGCGAACCGCTGCGGCTTCTGCCACAACCCGGATTATTCGGGCCACGACCAGATCCCGCGGCTGGCCAACCAGCGCGAGGATTACCTGCTGAAGGCGCTGCGCGACTACAAGAGCGAGAAGCGCATCGGCGGCGGCGCCACGATGATCGAGGTGCTGTATCCGCTGGGCGACGACGACCTGGCGACGCTGGCCTATTACCTCGCGCATGTGCGCTGAGCGTCAGCCGGCATTTGCCGTGCGGAAGCCGCGGGATCGCACCCGGCACCCGCCTCCGTTTCAGTTCGAACGCGCAGTCTGACAATGATTTCGCCAATTCACCGGGGGCGAAACCACGCAAATCCCCAAAACCGGGACGACCGGCAACCCATCGACGCGTTGCACTGCAAAAGCTTCTGGTCACGGATGCAGTCCTGGCATTGTGTTGCTGCATTCCCGCAAAGAGCGTACGCTGATGTCGGCTGAGGGGCTTTCCCGACAGGGAGGTCCGACAGATGTGTGATTACAGCCTTCTCAACGTCAAATCGCGACCCGCGAGAGTGGGCGACAAGCTGACCACCCGTGACTTCGGCACGGGCACGCGCGGATTTGCGGCGGCGGAAGACGCCACCGTCGCGGTCTGTGTCCAGCCCGGTAGCGAACTCTCTTTTGCCAGCGAGGTCGAGTGCATGCCGGCTGGCGTGTTCGCCTGGCGCAACAGGACGGTCGCTCACAAGACGGCGGTGTTTCGACAGGTCAACAGAGATCAGGCGTGCACCCACCACGATGCTCTGGAATTCCCGGACGGAGAGACCGTATTTCTGACATCGCTGCGTGAGGGTCAGGAGGCCCGGGTTCTTCAACTACCGGCGCAACCGACGTCGCTGATCGAGTCCGAAGCCTGGCAGCGGGTCGCATATGCGGGCTGACAATTGACGCGGCGGGGCCGTGCCTTCACGGACGGCCCCGGCATTTGGCCGAGAGGAAAGGTATCGACGATGATCGGTGCGTTTCCCAAGGCGCACACAGAGCCCCCGCCTGTTGAGCGGTTTGCGCACAGCCCTCGTCCGACCCGATTGCGGTGGGCGTCACTCAGCGAGTTCCGCCACCGCCGCACGCCCGGCAATGCGGCCATAGACGAAGGCGCGCAGCACCGACACCGCGTTGGGCGCGGTGGCATGGAAGGCGCCGGTGATCTCGCCGGCGGCGTAGAGGCCGGGGATTGGCGCGCCCTCGCGCAATACGCGGCCGTCGGTGTCGGTGGCCAGCCCGCCGAAGGTATAGGCGACCGCGCCGACCAGCGGCCAGGCGAGAAACGGCGGCTCGACAATGGCGCGCGCCCAATTCGACTTCGGCGGCTCGAGGGTGGTCGCAGCGGCAAGCCCGTCGCAGCGGGTGGCGTCGAAGGTGGCCGGATCGCCGGTACAGGCAGCGTTGTAGGCGTCGACCGTGGCGCGCAGGCCCGCCGGGTCGACGCCGATCTGGCGCGCCAGATCCTCCAGCGTGCCGGCCTCGGCCGGCGGCACCTCGGAGCGGATGGCGCGCTGGTAGTCCTCGATCGCCTTGAGCCGGCTGTCCAGCACCGCGAAGGCGGTGGCGCCCGGCATCTTGAAATGCATGTCGCGTGCGAACCATTCCCAGGTTTCGTGCACCAGCCCGGCGCCCTCGTCGAAGACGCGACGACCGTTGCGGTCGACCACCACGCCATAGGGATAGACCAGCACCACCGGCGCCGAGCCCCGGCTGCGGGCGTCGACCGGCTCGGCATGCATGCCGCTCCAGTCGCCGGCGCAAGCCGCGCCCAGCGCCCGCGCCATGCTAATGCCGTCGCCGGTGTTGAAGCGGGTGCCGGGCGAGATCAGCCGCATGGTCTCGGCACCGGGGCCGAAATGCTCCCGCATCATGGCGCCGTCGCCCTGGAAACCGCCGCAGGCGAGCACCACGGCGTCGGCGGCGAGCGTCTCACGGACGCCGTCCTGCTGCACCACCAGGCCGGCGATGCGGCCGTTGTCGCTGACCAGTTCGCGCGCGGCGGTGGCGTGGCGGAAGGTGATGCCAGCCTGCCGGGCGGCCTGCGTCAGCGCCTGCACCACGGCCGGACCGCCGCCGGCCGGCTGGATGCGCGGCGGGCCCTTGGCGAGGTAGTAGGTCGGCTGGATGAACGCGATGCCGTGCGCGGCGATCCAGGCCACGGTTTCCGGCGCGGCCTCGGCCAGACGGGTGAAATAGGCTTTGTCGCCCTTGCCTTGCGTGGCCGCCAGCATGTCGGCCACGAAGCTTTCCTCGACGCGATCGGGCGCGGCCATGCGCATGTTGGACGGCGACCAGCGCGTGTTGCCGCCGGCCTCATCTTCCGCCGCCTTGTCGACCACGGTGACGGCGAGCGCCAGACCGCAGCGGCGCGCCGCTTCCGCCGCCGACAGCGCGGCGGCGAGCCCGGCCGCGCCCTGGCCGACGACCACGAGGTTGCAAGGAGAAGCCGTCATGCGCGCGCAAGTGTAGCACGGCGCCGGCCCATAAAGGCGACGTAAAATTTTCGGCGCGGCCCCCGCTGCCGCAATCGCGCCATAGAGCGTACCCATATGGAAATTTCGCGGAATGAAACGCGTCCCGCACAAGTCCTCGATGACCGCTTTATTTCGATCGTCCAGGACCCAAGCCGCCGGCGAACAGCCGGCCGCGAAATGCCCCGCACAATAGTCAACCTACTCACGGGTCCTGAAAGGATTTCCGACCATGAACACGCGCGCGCTTCTCGTGGCTGGCGGCTTGCTTGTTGCGAGCTTCAGCCCTGCTCTTGCCGATACCGTCACCGCCACCGTTGCGGACTGGAATGCGACCACCCGCACCATCACGCTCGATGACCAGTCTCAGTTCGCCAACATTCCCAAAGACGTCGCCGTGCCTGACCTGCAGCCGGGCGACGAGGTGACCGTCGACTACCTGGCCGCCGAGGATGGCGTCGAAGCTTATACCTCGATCACCGTCAACCGGGACGGCGCCAAGCAGCTGGTGCCGTTGCCGCAGAAGCGCGGCTGATATTCCCGCAGCCGCGTTCATTCGCCAACCGACGTCATGGCCGGGCCTCGCCCGGCCATTTCGTATGCGGACGGCATCGGCGCGGGACGCCCCGGCTCCATCGCCGGCCGCCTCCCCGATTTCACCGCCGCCGCATCCGGGCTACGGTCGGCGGCGTGAACGGAAGTACCACCCCCGACGACATTGCCCGCATCGAGCGGCGCATCGAGGACTTGCGTCTGTCGATCGAGCGCTGCCGCAAGCTGTCGCTGGCGGCGAAAGCCGCCGTCGGCGCGGGTGCGGCGTGGATCGTGCTGACGCTGCTGGGGCTGGTGCCGTTCGTGCCCTACCTGGCGATTGCCGCCATGGCCGCCGTGATCGGCGGCACCGTGCTGCTCGGCTCCAATGCCACCACCTGGACGCAGACGGAAAGCGCGCTCGAGGCCAGCGAGAGGCTGCGGGCAGATTTGATCGAGCGCATGGACCTGCGCGTGGTGGAGGAGCGGCCGACGATGCACTGAAGAGCCTTTTCGCGCAGTCGCGCAAGCACCTCGGCCGTCATTGCGGGGCTTGACGGTAGCGCCATGGCCCCGCCCGACCCTTGCGGCAGCGACGGGTCTTGCTAAAACCCCGCCATGACCGACACACCCGACGCGCCGCCCGACCGGCTCAGCATCGATCCCGCCAGCCCCCATTACAATGCCGAGGTGCTCGCACGCGACGTCGGCATCCGCTTCAAGGGCGCGGAGCGCACCAATGTCGAGGAGTACTGCGTCAGCGAAGGATGGATTCGCGTGGCGGTCGGCAACGCGAAGGATCGCCACGGCAACCCGCTGACGATCAAAATCAACGGCCCGGTGGAGCCCTATTACAGGAAATAGCTCTGGGTGGGACGACTGCTTCTTCGCTGTCATTGCCGGGCTTGAGCCGGCAATTCCGCTCACCGCACCTTGAACACAAGCTTGCCCTTGAAGTGACGCGCCTCGCTGACCCGCAGCGCCTCGACCGCGTCGGCCAGGCTGTAGACCGTGACGTCGGGCGGACGCACAGCGCCGGCCTGGACCAGTTCGACAATGCGCTCGAGCGGCGCGCGAGCACGCCCGACCGCCGGCCGCAAGGCCGTCACGTCGCCGCGTTCGGGCTTGGGCGGCTGCTGCCCGGAGGCGATGAAGGCCGCGCGGCCGCCGGGTTTGAGAACCGCGAACGAGCGCGTCGCCACATCGCCGCCGACGGTCTCGAACACCGCATCGCAGTCTTTCACGCGTTTGGTGAAGTCTTCGGCATTGTAATCGATGACTTCATCGGCACCGAGCCCGCGCACATAGGCCTGGTTACCCGCGCTGGTCGTCGTGATCACGCGGGCGCCGAGATGCCTGGCCAGTTGGATGGCGAAGCTGGCAACGCCGCCGGCGCCGCCCTGGATCAGGATCGTTTCGCCCGCCTTCAGCTTCAACGTATCCTCGATCGAACGGATCGCCGTGAGACCGGTGAGCGCCAGCGCCGCGGCATCGACATGGGACAGCGCGGCCGATTTCTTGGCGACGATGGCCGCACCGACCGCAATTTTTTCGGCATAGGCCCCTTCGCGGCCAGCCTCCAGCACGCCGAACACCTCGTCCCCGACACGCAGATCCGCAACACCGGCACCGACGGCGCTGACGACGCCGGAAAAATCACGCCCCAGGGCCATTGGAAACGTTCCCTTGCCGTAGCTGCCGGCCCGCACCTTCCAATCGGCGCCGTTGACGCTGGCGGCATAGGTATCGAGGACGATTTGCCCCGGCCCGGCGGAGGGATCGGGAAGGTCGCCGTATTTCAAGACCTCCGGTCCGCCGAACTGCTCGATGTAGACAGCCTTCATGGTGTGCCGAACCTTTGCGATGCAGGGGAAAGGATGGTGGGGCCTGTGCGGACGATGGCCGGACCACGTCCGGCATCGCAAGACTATCCGCAAGCGCGGGGTGCGCAAAGGCGTAAGCGCCTCAGTAGCCGCGCACGGCCTTGAGTTCCTCGGCCGACTTGAAATGGTCGGCGAAGCGCGCCGACATGCGGGTGCCGGGATAGAAAGCCTGGGAATAGGATGGCCGCGCCTTGATACGGTCCCACCAGGCCGACATCTTCGGCAGGTCCTTCCAGAGGTCGTCGTAACCCATGTCCTCCATGCGGTCGATGAGCGGCGTCACCTGCGCGTCGACCAGCGTGTACTGCTTGCCCATGATCCAGGGGCCGCCGGTATCGTCCATTGCTTTTTCGATCCGCTCGCAGGTCTGGCGAATCTGATCGAGCGCATGGTCGATCTCGGTCTTGCTAAAACCCTTCTGGGTCATCCGCTCATAAAACTGTTTGCGCAGCGGCAATCGCTCGGTGTGCTTCTTGAAGTCCTCGTCACTGGTGTTGGTAAAGCGCATGGGCGCGAACAGGTTGGCGAAGCTCGGAACGCGCACCGCGATCGTCGGCACCTCGTCGATGTAATGCATCCATGCCCGCATGTGCGCGCGGCCGACGCGATCCGGGGGCGCCAGCGGTGGATCGGGAAACGTCTCCTCCAGATATTCGAGGATGGCCGCGGATTCGATGATCACCGCACCATCATGAACGAATGTCGGCACCACGCCGTTCGGGTTGAGCTTGAGATAGTCCGGCTCGAGCTGCTGGAATTTGCTGAGATCGACTTCGTGCTCAATCCAGTCTTTCCCGCGCTCCGGCATGCCCTTCTCGGCAAGTGCGATGCGGACCTTCTGGCTGCAGGTAGAGTGGGCGGTCTGGTATAGCTCGATGGGCATGGACGTTTCCTTGGGCGTTTGCTTGGGCATTTCCTTGGGCGTTTGCTTGCGCGTTTCCTTGCGCGTTTCCTTGGGCATTTCTTCGGCGGCGACTTTTTCAATTGATGAAACCGGCGACCTGATAGGCGCCGGGCCGCCAGGAAGCGTGGCGCTTTTTCAGCGCGCTTGCAATTTTGATTCGGTCAAAGACGCGTGAGGAAACCTACTCCGCCGCCTCGCTGTGCGGCAATGCCGGCTCCACCCGGGCGGCGCAATATTTGAACTCCGGAATCTTGCCGAACGGATCGAGCGCCGGATTGGTCAGGATATTGGCCGCCGCCTCCACATAGGCGAACGGAATGAACACCACGCCGTCGGGCACGGCGTCGTCCTGGCGCGAGGCCAGCTCGACCTCGCCGCGTCGCGTCGACACGCGCACCATGTCGCCGGGCGCGATGCCGAGCTTGGCGAAGGTTCCGCGCGACAGCGAAGCCACCGCCGCCGGCTCCAGCGCGTCGAGCACGCTGGCGCGCCGCGTCATGGCGCCGGTGTGCCAGTGCTCGAGCTGGCGGCCGGTCGTAAGCACGAACGGATAGTCGTGGTCGGGCTGCTCGGCGGGCGGCACCAGCCTGGCCGGCACCAGCCTGCCGCGGCCGTCCTGGGTCGGGAAGCGGTCAGCGAACACGACGTCCTGGCCGGGGCGATCCGGTGCCTCGCAGGGGTAGGTCACCGCGTCTTCGCGCTCGAGTCGGTCCCAGGTGATGTTGGCGAGCGAGGGCATCAGCGAGGTCATCTCGGCGAAAATCTCACGCGGATGACTGTAGTTCCAGGTCATGCCCATGCGCCGAGCGATCTCCTGGGTGATCTGCCAATCGACGCGCGCCTCGCCCGGCAGCGGCAGCGCCTGCCGGCCCATCTGCACCTGGCGATTGGTGTTGGTCACCGTCCCGTCCTTCTCCGGCCAGGCCGAGGCCGGCAGCACCACGTCGGCATAGCAGGCGGTCTCGGTCAGGAAGAGGTCCTGCACCACGAGATGATCGAGATGCGCCAGGGCCTCGCGCGCATGATTGAGATCGGGATCGGACATCGCCGGGTTCTCGCCCATGATGTACATGCCCTTGATCTCGCCGGCATGGATGGCGTCCATGATCTCGACCACGGTCAGGCCCTTCCTGGTGTCGAGTTTGGCGCCCCAGGCATGCTCCATCTGATGACGGAAGGACTCCACCTCCACCGACTTGTAGTCGGGGAAGAACATGGGGACCAGGCCGGCGTCGGAAGCGCCCTGCACGTTGTTCTGACCGCGCAGCGGATGCAGGCCGGTGCCATGGCGGCCGATCTGCCCGCATAACAGCGCTAGCGCGATCAAACAGCGCGCATTGTCGGTGCCGTGGGTGTGCTGCGACACGCCCATGCCCCAGAAGATGATGGCACTTTCGGCGCGCGCATAGAGCCGCGCCACCTCGCGTAAGGTCGGCGCGTCTATACCGCAGATCGGCGCCATCTCCTCCGGCGTGTAAGGTTTGATCTCCTCGGCGAATTTGCTGAAACCGTCCACGGTCGACTGCACATATTGCTCGTCATAGAGCTTCTCGGTCACGATGACGTTGAGCATGGCATTGAGCATCGCAACGTCGCTGCCGTTTTTGAACTGCATCATGTGAGTGGCGTGACGCTTGAGCGCCTGGTCGCGCGGATCCATCACGATCAGCTTGGCGCCGCGCTTGACCGCCTGCTTGAAGAAGGTGGCGGCGACCGGATGGTTCTCGGTCGGGTTGGCGCCGATGACGATGATGACGTCGGAATTCTTGCACTCGTTAAACGTCGCCGTCACCGCGGCAGAGCCGATCGTCTCCAGAAGCGCGGCCACCGAAGAAGCGTGGCACAGCCGCGTGCAGTGATCGACATTGTTGGTGCCGAAGCCGGCACGCACCAGCTTCTGGAACAGATAGGCTTCTTCATTCGACGCCTTGGCCGAGCCGAAACCGGCCAGCGAGCGCGCCCCGTGCTCATTGCGAATGCGCATAAGGCCGCTGGCTGCGCGGTCGAGCGCCTCCTCCCAACTTGCCTCGCGAAAATGCGTCCACGGATCGGCCGGATCGATCTGCTCGTGCAGCACTTTCGGCACACCATCCTTGCGTATCATGGGCTTTTTCAACCGGTGCGCATGGGTGACGTAATCGAAGCCGAAGCGGCCTTTCACGCACAGCCGGCTCTGATTGGCGGGGCCCTCTTTGCCCGTCACGTAAAGCAGCTTGTCGTCCTTGATCTGGTAGGTGAGCTGGCAGCCGACGCCGCAGTAGGGGCAGACGCTGTCGACGCTACGGTCGGGATAGGCGGTCCGCAGATTTTTGTCGTCGACGAGTGTCGCTGGCATCAGTGCGCCGGTCGGGCACGCCTGCACGCATTCGCCGCAGGCGACGCAGGTGGAGGCGCCCATCGGGTCATCGAAGTCGAACACGATCTTCTCGGTATGGCCACGGCCGGCCATGCCGATAACGTCGTTGACCTGCACTTCGCGGCAGGCGCGGACGCAGAGATTGCACTGGATGCAGGCGTCGAGGTTGACCGCCATGGCCGGATGGCTGCGATCCGGCACCGGTTTACCGTTGGCCGGGAACCGGCTGGTGGCGATGTTCATGCGCTCGGCCCAGCCCCAGAACTTCGAGTGCGGGTCGTGGGCGTGGGTCTGGCGACCGGGCTGATCAGCAATCAAGAGCTCGAACACCATCTGCCGAGCGGTCGAAGCGCGCTCGGAAGAAACCTTCACCTTCATTCCGACGCTCGGCTTGCGGATGCAGCTTGCCGCCAGCACGCGCTCGCCCTCGATCTCCACCATGCAAGCGCGGCAATTGCCGTCGGCGCGGTAGCCGGGTTCCGGCGAATGGCACAGATGCGGGATGTCGATGCCGTTGCGATTGGCGACCTGCCAGATGGTCTCGCCCTCGAGAGCCTCGACCTCGCGGCCATCAAGCACGAAGGCGACGGACGAGGCGTGGTGATGAGCGTGGCCGTGGCGGCTGTGCTCGACGACCTTACCGTCATGTCCGTTACCGGCCGGCCTTTTCGTGTCGCTCATGGCGCCATCCTTTGCTTTTGCTCCGTCACCAAGTGCCTAGCGGTTTCGACAGTTCGTCGGGGAAATACTTGAGCACGCAGAGCAGCGGATTGGGCGCCGCCTGGCCGAGCCCGCAGATGGAAGCGTCGCGCATCAGCGTGGAGAGCTCGGTCAGCAGCGCGGCATCCCAGGGGCCGTTCTGCATCAGCTTGACCGCCTTCTCGGTGCCGGCGCGGCAGGGCGTGCACTGGCCACAGGATTCGTCCTCGAAGAATTTCATCAGGTTGAGCGCGGCTGCCTTCACGTCGTCCTGGTCGGAGAGGATGACGACGGCGTGCGAGCCGACGAAGCAGCCGTGCTTTTCCAGCATGCCGAAGTCGAGCGGGATGTCGGCCATCGAGGCGGGCAGGATGCCGCCGGAGGCGCCGCCGGGCAGATAGGCCTTGAAGGTGTGGCCGTCTGCCATGCCGCCGCAGAACTCGTCGATCAGCTCGCGCGCGGTGATGCCGGCCGGCGCCAATTTGACGCCGGGGTCCTTCACCCGACCCGACACCGAGAAGCTGCGGAATCCCTTGCGCTCGTGACGGCCCTGCGACGTGGCCCAGGCGGCGCCCTTCTCGACGATGTCGCGCACCCAGTACAGCGTCTCGACGTTCTGCTCCAGGGTCGGGCGACCGAACAGGCCAACCTGGGCGACATAAGGCGGGCGGTGGCGCGGCAGGCCGCGCTTGCCCTCGATCGATTCAATCATCGCCGACTCTTCGCCGCAGATATAGGCGCCGGCGCCGCGGCGCAGCTGCAGCCTGGTATGGTCAGATAGTCCCGCCTTCTCCACCCGGGCGAACTCATCGGCCAGCATCAGCCGCAATTCGGGATATTCGTCGCGGACGTAGAGATAGGTCTCTTTTGCCTCGACGACCCAGGCGGCGATCAGCATGCCCTCGATGAAGCGGTGCGGGTCGCGTTCGAGATAGAAGCGGTCCTTGAAGGTGCCCGGCTCGCCTTCGTCGGCGTTGACCGCAAACAACCGCGGCGCAGGTTCGGCGCGCACCAGCGACCACTTGCGCCCGGTGGGAAAGCCGGCGCCGCCCATGCCGCGCAGGCCGGCGTCGCTGACGATCGAAATGAGCTCGTCGCGGGTTCGCTTGCCGGACAGACAGTCCTTCAGCAGCGCGTAACCGCCATCTCTTTCATAAGCGGCAAAATCGGTGCCAGGCTCGCAGGCGTGGGCGTGCGGCCTGGCCTTGACCGCCGCCTCCACCGTGTCGGCGGTGGCCTGGAAGGTCTGCACATGGCCGACGGCGCAGACCGGCGCATGGTCGCAGGCGCCCATGCAGGGCGCGCGCACCACACGCACCTCGGTACCGAGGCGGCCGGGCAATTCGCCGAGCAGCTTCTCCGCGCCGGCCATGGCGCAGGACAGGGAATCGCAGACGCGCACGGTAACCGGTGGCGGCGGCGGACCGTCCTTCACCACGTCGAAATGCGCATAGAAAGTGGCAACCTCGTACACTTCCGCCTGCGCCATCTTCATCTCGGCGGCGAGCGCGGTGAGATGGGCGGAGGAGATATGACCATAGTGGTCCTGGATCAGATGCAGGTGCTCGATGAGCAGGTCGCGCCTGCGCGGGCGGTCGGTGAGCAGCGCGCGCACTTCCTCGAGCGCCTCCGGATCGACCTGACGGCCCTTGGGCGTGCGCGGTGGCCGGCGGCGGCCGGCGTCGCCCGGGGGCGGCGGACTCTGCATGTTCATGGCGTTCTCCCGCCGCCGATTTGAAGCCGTTCCAGCATGCAGACAACCCCGTGCCCGGTATGGGTTGATAGGGAATTTCTATCAATGATAAGGTCTTTGCTGCTTATTTTTTACGCAAAAAATGCGTCTGCTCTCCGCTTAACAGCTTGAAATCAGGAGGGATTTTTGATCGACCGGCTCGAATACATCCTGGCGCTGGCGCGGGAGAAGCATTTCGGCCACGCGGCGGAGGCCTGCGGGGTGACGCAGCCGACACTGTCGGCCGGCGTGAAGCAGCTGGAAGAGCAAATGGGCGTGCTGCTGGTCAATCGCGGCTCGCGCTTCCAGGGGTTCACGCCGGAGGGGCAACGCGTGCTGGAATGGGCGCGGCGCATCGTCGGCGACACCCGCCACATGCGCGAGGAGATCAACTCGCTGCGCCACGGCCTGACCGGGCGGCTGCGCATCGCCGCCATTCCCACCGCGCTGGCCATGGTGGCGGCGATCACCACGCCCTACCGCGAGAAGCATCCCAACGTTCAGTTCACCATCTACTCGCGCAACTCGCTGGAGATCCTCGAACTCCTGGAAAATCTCGAGATCGACGCCGGCATCACCTACGTGGAGAACGAGCCGGTCGGCCGGGTCAAGCCGGTGCCGCTCTATCGCGAGCACTACCGGCTGCTCACCTCCTCTGACGCGCCGCTCGGCAACCGCGAGACGGTAACCTGGGCGGAGGTGGCGCAGGTGCCGCTCTGCCTGCTCACCCCCGACATGCAGAACCGGCGCATCATCGACCGGCTCCTGAAAACCGCCGGCGGGGAATCAAGGCCGACGCTGGAGTCGGATTCGATGATCCTGCTGTTCTCGCACGTGCGCACCGGGCGCTGGGCGAGCGTAATGCCGGCCAAGATCGCGGAGACACTGGGGCTGACCGACACCATCCGCGCCATCCCGATCACCGATCCGGAAGCGGTGCAGACCATCGGCCTGGTGGTGCCGCCGCGCGAGCCGATGACGCCCATCGCCAGCGCGCTGGTGTCGGAGGCCAGGCGCATTGCGCCGCAGCTGTCGGGGTGAGGCCTCACTCTCCCCCTCCCCGCCGCCTGCGAGTCCTGCGCGATCCCCCGTATGCGCCTTGACGTTCAACGCCGCATTCCTTCGATAAATTCACGCCGGACCGAGCGTGGAGTGCGCGGCACTGTGCGCGGCACATCCGCCACAGCGGCGCGTCCCTCCGCCGGGTCGTGCGCTCATGGAATGGGTCTGGTGAGCGGTCGGTGTTTGACGCACCCTTTCCCGCCCGAAGCGGACATCAGCCGGCGCGGATGGAATGTCCGCCAAGGGCCAGATGCGGACATTGTTGCACGGTACAACTTTTGACAAGCGCAACACTCTCGTTCAACAACTGTACGGCATCGTCCGCCCGGTGCCTTGTCGATGCTGAGGTTTCGATGCGCGCAATGTTCGCCCGCGAGATCACCGGCGCAGGCTTGGCCATTACGGTCTTGCTGTTGCTGGCGGGCGCAGGCGCCCACGCATCGTCAAGGAAACCGGCGACAGCTTCATCGCCAAATCAGGAAACGCATCGTGCCCTGGCGCAGACTGTTCCGCACATGATCGCGTGGATCGTGGCCAGGACCGGATGGGATATCGAATCGGCGCCGCCCGTCCGCTTCGTCGCGTCCGCTCGCCTTGCCAAGATGTATTACGGCGACGAAGGCGGCTCGAACCGTCCTGATATCCACGCACTATATTCTATCGAAAGACACACGATATATCTGGCGGATACGTGGCGTGCCGACGTCCTCCGTGACCGAAGCGCCCTGCTGCACGAGCTCGTGCACCATCTCCAGATACTGAACAAGGCCGAGGTCGATTGCCCGGCCCAATACGATCTGCAGGCCTCTCATTTGCAAATGGAATGGCTACGCGGACAGGGCATTCAAGACCCTGCCAAGTTTTTCAACCTCAACGAGTTCGTCATCTACTTGATGTCACAGTGCCCCGATTATTATTGAGGCCGCCGCCTGACTGCCGGTTTTATGGATACCCGCGTCGGGCTCAGGTGACGGTGGCATGGGACATTGCCGGTTCGGCTGGCCGCTCGCCAGCGGTCCCGGCTGCAAGCGCCGTCCCGGTCCGGGGCGCGCCGGTCTTGCCGTCTTGCGTCCTCGCTTGCGCCCGCACCTTCTTGCGCTGCTCGCGGAATTTGATGATGTTCCGCGCTGTTTCCGGGCTCAGCTTCTTGTAGCGCTCCAGGGCCTGGTTGAGATCCTCGGGCGCTAAGCTGCGCCCGGCCGCCTGCATCAGCAACAGTTCCTTGGTGGTCATCCAGGAGCAGCCGGCAGCCCGGGCGAGAATCAGGGTCATGTCTTCGCGCCGGTCGAGCAAAGCCCGTTCGACCAGATCGACCGGGAACCGGCCGAGCCTCGACAGCGAAACCACCGCCTTTTCGAATTCCTGCGAGCGGGCGGGAGCGTGGACATTGGCTTCCGTCACCGGATGCGCCTTGTAGCGGCGGCGGGCATCGCGTTCGGCGACGCGGAATTCCGGCGACAGCGCGCGGGCTTCCCGCTGCATCACGCTGGCCACCTCGTCGACGGTGTCCCGGATCGCCGCCGCGGCCTGCGGATTGATCGCTTCGAGCCTGGCACGCACGGAGGCGGACGCATTTTCAAGCAGCTTGATGAAATACTGACGCGGAATATCGCCGCGCTGGCCGAGGGCCAGGGTCAGCCTGCGGTCGCGCTGCGCGCGGACCGTCAAACGGTCGTAGCCGGCGAGCGAGAAACGCGCGCCCCGATTTCGCGCCACCTTGTGGACGACCCGCCGATCGCCACGTTCGACCAGGACATCGGTGACGGCTTCACTGAGCTTCAGCCGTTGGGCGATGGCAAAAAGATGGTCCTGGCTCTTGCTGCGGGCATTTTCGACCAGGTCGTCATCACTCAGCTGCTCCGAGCGCGTGAGCACGGGGCCGGCCACCGTGATCACGTTGTCGAAGGCGAGTGTGCGGATGAGCCTGGGCGGTGCGCAACGTATATCGGCCAGCCGATCCGCAAGTTTGGCCCGTGCCTCGACCTCGATATCGGCCGCGAGCTGTTGCATCACGTCGTCAAACAGCGTGATCTGTTCGTCGGAATAGGTGTGCGAGCCGGCGACAAACAGGTCCGTGACCCGCTGAAGAACGCGCAGGCGCTGCTTCACGTCGCCGGTGGCCACCGTATTGATCAACTCGTCGATAAGAGAGAGATCGTTTGAGGGCTGATCGATTTTCTCGAAGCGCGGGATAGCGGTCATGGCACCAACACGTGGATAAAGCGGGACAATAAATGCGGCGCAAGCTTTCCGGCCGTGGACTCGATGTCCGGAGGCATGCAAGTCGACCCTAGCAACAAGGCACAAAAAGTCATTCTACGGGCGCCGAGCAATAATACTAAAATTTTAACAAAGCGGGGGGACGCGCCGGCGCAATAACAAGTGCCACAAATGGCAAGGGGCCCGCCTCTCGGCGAGCCCCTCGGCGGTCGTGTTGACAGCGACGGCGGTCAGAACAGTCCGACGATGCGGCCCTGCCCGTCAACGTCAATGGAGTCGGCGGCGGGCACGCGCGGCAGGCCGGGCATGGTCATGATCTCTCCGCAGATCGCCACCACGAATTCGGCGCCGGCGGACAGCCGCACCTCGCGCACCGGAATGATGAAATCGTTGGGCGCGCCCTTGGCGTCGGCGCTGGTGGTGAAGCTGTACTGGGTCTTGGCGACGCAGACCGGCAGGTGGCCGAAGCCCATGCTCTCGAAATTGGCCAGCTGGTCGCGCACCGCCTTGGACGCCTCGATGTCCTTGGCGCGATAGACCTGCTGGGCGATGATGCGCACCTTCTCCAGCAGCGTCATTTCGTCGGGATAGAGCAGCTTCAGCTTGCTCTTGCCGCTGTCGACCACCTTGACCACGGCGCGGGCAACGTCGGCCGCGCCCTCGCCGCCCATGGCCCAGTGGTCGGCCATCAGGGCATCGACGCCGAGCTTGGCGCAGGACTCCTTGACCAGCGCAATCTCGGCCTCGGTGTCGGCGGAGAAGCGGTTGATGGAGACCACCGGCACCAGGCCGAACTTCTGCATGTTCTCGACGTGGCGCTGCAGGTTGGCCATGCCGGCGGCAAGCGCCTTGAGGTCCTCCTTCTTCAGGTCGTCCTTCTTGACGCCGCCGTGCATCTTGAGCGCGCGAATGGTGGCGACCAACACAACGGCATCGGGCTTGAGCCCGGTCTTGCGGCACTTGATGTCGAGGAACTTCTCGGCGCCGAGGTCAGCGCCGAAGCCGGCTTCGGTCACCACGTAGTCAGCGAGCTTGAGCGCGGTGGTGGTCGCGAGCACGGAGTTGCAGCCGTGCGCGATGTTGGCGAAGGGACCGCCGTGGATGAAGGCGGGCGTGCCCTCCAGCGTCTGCACCAGGTTGGGTGCCAGCGCGTCCTTGAGCAGCGCGGTCATCGGCCCCTGGCCCTTGAGGTCGCCGGCGCGCACCGGCTTACGGTCGCGGGTATAGCCGACGATGATGTTGGCGAGCCGGCGCTTGAGATCGTCGATGTCCTTGGCAAGGCAGAATACCGCCATCACCTCGGAGGCGACCGCGCTGTCGACATGAACGACCGCTCATTGCGCTCCATCGTCTCTTCCCTCGGCGGCGTCGCCAACGGCTTCCCGCG
>Ga0210062_1000083_pt1 | contig 26117 bp, 18 predicted proteins | sample Muzzi_CordA_D2_FD_185528 | JGI IMG/M metagenome (GOLD analysis project Ga0210062, IMG submission 185528) | Wetland microbial communities from San Francisco Bay, California, USA, that impact long-term carbon sequestration - Muzzi_CordA_D2 (SPAdes) | ecosystem: Environmental > Aquatic > Marine >...
AATAGACTTGCCTCATATACTTGGACACGAAATCAGCGGAGTAGTCAGGGAAGTCGGCAAAAAGGTCAGTAAATTCAAGCCTGGTGATCGCGTGACGATGGCATTTCACACTGCATGCGGTCAATGCCACTACTGCTATACCGGTCACTCTAACCTCTGCCTGTCAGGACACGGTGCAATCGGCTTTCAATTCAATGGTGGATACGGTCACTTAGTTGTCATGCCGGCCGCCGATGTCAACCTCGTGCATTTGCCTGATGCGGTAGATTTTATCAGTGCTGCCGCCCTCGGTTGTCGTTTTATGACCGCTTACCATGGTCTCGTTGATCGCGCCGCGGTTCGACCAGGCGAATGGGTCGTCATCTTCGGCCTTGGAGGCGTTGGGCTGTCGGCAGTTCAGATTGCCTCAACTTTAGGGGCCCAGGTTATAGCAGTCGACATCAGTGATAATAAATTGGAAATGGCAAAAACCGAAGGGGCAACAGCAACCTTGAACGCTTTGAAGCAAAAAACTACTGAAGCCATAGTGGATCTAACCAGGGGAGGCGCAGATTTATCCCTTGATGCCCTCGGCTTGTCCCAAACCGCACTACCCGCAGTGCATTCTTTACGTCGCGGAGGGCGCCACTTGCAGATTGGCCTCACGAGCAAGGAGGAGCAGGGGAAAATTGCCCTTCCGATAGATGCCATGGTTCTACAAGAAATCAGCTTTGTCGCTACCTTTGGGTGCCCAACTACCAGCTACCCAGGCCTGCTCACTATGGTTGCCAATGGAAAATTGAACCCTAAAAGATTAGTGACAAATACAATTCCGGTTGAAAACGTAAATGATGTACTGTCCGCAATGACCGACTTTACCTCAGTTGGCTTCCAGATTATTAATTCCTGGTAATTTAAGGTCTCAGAAATTCTACAATTTGTAAAAATATAGTATTTTTTGTTGCTTCTTTTAAGCAGCTGAATAGTTGCCTGATTTTTTTATATAGGAGATGACAATGAGCACTGTGCAAATGATTTCCAAATTATCAGCAGAAGATCTACGTGAGGAGGTCAGGAAGGAGTATGCGTTTGTGGCTCTTGATCCTCAAAAAGGTTACCACTTTCATACCGGCCGTGCCGCCGCCGATCGTCTCAGCTATGACCAATCACTTTATGCCGGCCTGCCGGAAAACAATATTGCGTCCTTTACCGGGACGGGCAATCCATTTATGCTCGGGCCAATTAATTCCGGCGAAATTGTAGTTGATGTCGGCTCAGGATCGGGCTTCGACTCCCTGATAGCCTCAACGCTTGTGGGCCCCGAAGGCCAGGTGATCGGCATTGATATGACCCGGGAGATGCTGAACAAAGCGCGGACCGGAGCCGAGGCCATGGGTGCATCCAATGTTGAATTCCGCGAGGGGTTTGTTGAACATATACCCCTGCCGGATGCATATGCCAATGTCGTCATCAGCAACGGCGTACTCAACCTGACTTTGGATAAAGTTGAAACATTGAAAGAATGGGCCCGCATCCTTAAACCCGGCGGCCGCCTTCCGAGGCGCTGGATGATATTTCCCTGTGGACCGGCTGAATTGCCGGTGGTCTGCCGGAGGCAGACCTTCTTAGCGCTTTAACTGCAGCCGGTTTTAAGGACGCCGAGATCGTTAAAAAGCACGACATCTTCGCGGATGTTCCCAATCCATCCAGCGCGCTTGAGTTTGGTACCCAGGGGATAAGCTTGCGGGCAAGGAAACCTTTCGGAAGGATAAAATGAAAAGAACTGAATGGTTCAGGATTGATTTTTGGGAAGAAGGGTCATTCGAATGCGACTATCCTCAACAACTGCGAAGTGACCGCTCCAATCTGGTCGGCTTTCTAAGGCTGTCACAGCAGCTTGTGCAACCTGCTTTGGGGAGAAAGCTGATATGCGGAAAAGGATAATTCCGTTGAGAGCTGGAAGTTTAAGGCGGAAAGCTAATTCCCCAAAATCTTTATCGAATGTAATGAGGATACGATCCTCACGTTGGGCCCTATCCAAGACTTCAGTATCACTAATTCCTGGAGAATCGGTTCGAATCCAAACTACATCGTGCCCGTGGCCACGCAAGGCGGATACCGCATCGGCGGGAAAATTTTCGTTCGCTAAAATGCGCATCGATTAAACCCTTGAAGCGCTGAACGGATACACTTTCTCAGCCCGCAGTATTTCGCCGGCATAGCTCAAGCATGCTCTTATGTCATCCTGGGTGATGCCGGGATAATTTCTTAAAATTTCTCCTTCGCTCCAGCCCTGAGCCATAAGATCGACAATAAATTCCACCGCAAGGCGGGTGCCTTTTATTACCGGCTTTCCGACTAAAATTTGAGGATCAACTATAATTCGTTCTTGCCAGCTCATTATAAGTTCCTTTATCGGAACCTCTAAAATCGAGGTAAGTATCTCGCTATTTGAATGTGAATTCTAACAAGATCTTAAAATTACAAATTATGAAATTAAATGTACATAACATGTTGAATAAAGTCAATGATACTCAAGTAAAGATAATCACCGCAAAAAAATAAAATAGTAAGAATAAAAAAGCTCTGCTTTTAATCGTATTTGCATTGAACTTAGAGCTATGATCAATGAGTCGTTCGACCCAGAGCTCACGGCCGAAGGGCTCTGCCCGGAGGGCAGCCAATGAGGTGCCCTAAGTGCCAATTTGAAAATCGAGAAGCCGTAAAGTTCTGCGAGCAATGCGGGACAAAACTGGAATTGGACTGCCCCGCTTGCGGCGCCAAGCTGCCATTGGATAGGAAATTTTGCGGAGAATGCGGCCATGATCTCACGGTAAAGCCTCAAAAACCTCCTGTTGATTATGCCCAACCCCAATCCTACACGCCTAAGTATCTGGCCGATAAAATTCTCACCACCCGCAACTCCATCGAGGGTGAGCGCAAACTGGTGACAGTGCTTTTTGCCGATGTCGCCAACTACACATCCATCGCTGAAAAGTTGGATCCTGAAGAAATCCACCAGATCATGGATGGCTGTTTCAAAATTCTGATGGATGAAATCCATAAATACGAAGGCACCATCAATCAGTTCACCGGCGATGGAATTATGGCTCTTTTTGGCGCTCCGGTGGCCCATGAGGATCATGCTCAAAGAGCCTGTTATGCGGCCCTATCCATTCAGAAGGCCCTGCTAAATTATGAGCAAAAGTTAAACAAAGACTTCGGAGGGGAATTCAAGATGCGCATTGGGCTCAACTCGGGTCCGGTGATTGTGGGCTCCATCGGAGATAATTTGCGCATGGATTATACGGCCGTTGGCGACACAACCAATCTGGCTTCCAGAATTGAAAGCATGGCCAAACCGGGCACCATCCTGGTATCCAAGCACACTTACGGGCTGGCGCGAAATTACTTCGAATTCAAGGCTTTGGGCAAAGTGGAGGTAAAGGGAAAAAGGAACCCCAGGAGATATTTGAACTCATCAAGGCCGGTGAGGTTGACACGCGCCTCGCCGCGTCTGAAGCTAAAGGCCTGACACGCTTTGTTGGCCGCAAAAATTCGATGGCTACCTGGAAAAAGGAGTAAGTCAAAAACAGCAAATGGTGAAGAATTAATCTTAAAAGGAATTAAAATTCTGGATGAATCGAAATTAAAAGCGCTCTCTGCTCCAGGGTATCACTACCTGGGAGAGCTTTATGCCGATTCCGGCCAAAACGACAAGGCCCTTGAAACCTTGAAAACGGCCAAGAGGCTATTCCGGGAGATGGGGATGAATTATTGGCTTAACAAGACACAAGAGGTCGTAGAAAGTTCTCAAACTTGACTATATGGGGTTTTGAAACCAGTTCTATCATTTAAATTCAAATCTGAATTGAATTGATGGTACAGAGGTTTGACCCTTGCACATCGATATCGACTTCGGGTCGCTGGATGCTGGAATTGCAAAACACGAATTAAAGCTTACTATTACTCTTAATGAACGTAGCCGCTCAACGGTATCTGAAATATATTCCTATTTTTTCGGAGTTGAGCGATTTTTAGACATTCTGCCCCTTGAAGGTGGGGATAAACCCCGCCACTACGGGCGAAGTATCCCCGAACAAGCAGGGGCTCAGTCAGGCAGGTTATCCTCGCACGAGAATTAGTCCGCCGCGACGATGACTGGCGCCGCCATGTCGCTCAGTTTAGATCCACCGCTTTGAGCTTTCAGTCCGCCAAAAATACGGCGGATTTTCAAGCTTGAGCTTCCAGCTCCACCCGGAGGGCGCCCATGCAATGCCCCAAATGTCATACCGAAAACCCTGACGCCGCCAAGTTTTGTATCGAATGCGCCAGTCCGCTTGAAATTCAATGTCCGCACTGCGGCGCCACGAATCCCGCCAAAGCTAAATTCTGCATGGAGTGCGCCCACAATTTAAAAGAGCCGGCGGAAAGTCCTGCCGCAATTCAGCCGGAATCAATCGTCGAAGCTTCCGGCGCCGATACCGGCAATCGCAGGGATTTGCATCAGTTTGTGGAAGGGGAACGCAAGCATGTTACGGTTCTTTTTTCGGATCTGTCCGGCTACACCGCCATGTCGGAAAATCTGGATCCCGAAGAAGTCAAGGAAATTGTAACCCGCATTTTCGGCCAAATAAAATCCGTTATCACCAAATACGAAGGGTTCATCGAAAAGTTTGCCGGCGACGCCGTGATGGCGATTTTTGGTGTCCCCCGCGCTCATGAAGATGACCCTGTCCGGGCCATAAAGGCTGCCAGGGAAATTCACGATCTGGTCGACGATATAAGCCCCGGCCTGGCCGCAAAAATTGGCCGGCCGCTGTCCATGCACAGCGGCATCAATACCGGCCTGGTAGTAACCGGTGAAATAAACCCGGACAAAGGCACCCACGGCGTCTCAGGAGATACCCTCAACGTGGCTTCACGATTGAGCGATCTGGCGGAATCGGGCGAAATACTGGTGGGTCAGGCGACCTATCGGGGTTGCGAGGGCTACTTCACGTTTGAAAGTTTAAAACCCACCCTGGTCAAAGGCAAACAGGAGCCGGTACCCATTTACAGGTTGCTGAGCGCCAAAGACGAGCCCATCACCACGCGGCGCGCATCGGGTTTAACATCGGCGCTTGTCGGCCGCAATGCCGAACTGGCTCAGGTGCAGGAAGCGTTCGGCCGGCTTCAGGAGGGCAAAGCAACGATTCTGTCCATTGTCGGCGATGCCGGCACGGGAAAAAGCCGGCTGGTCGAGGAATTCAGATCTTCGCTGGATCTGACTGAAATTCAATGGCTTCAGGGTCATGCCTACGGCTATTCCCAGAGCATGCCTTATTTCCCATTAATTGATCTGTTGAACCGCACGCTGCAAATCGAAGAAGGAGATCGACCCGACAAAATCAAACATAAGATCGAATCCGGCATCGAGTTGTTGGCCGAAAATCGAAAAGACATTGCACCGTATATCGGACGCCTGTATGCGCTCGATTACCCGGAGCTGGCCCAGATCACTCCTGAAAACTGGAAATCCAACCTTCAAAACGCCGTCCGCACGGTGCTGTCTAATCTGACCCGCACCAGACCGACGATTGTCTGCCTGGAGGATCTGCAGTGGTCGGATCCGTCCACCCTGGAGCTGCTGCGCTTTCTGCTATCCGACATCAGCGATCCGGCGTTGTTTTTGTGTACCTACAGACTCCCCTTCAGCATTTTCACCAGTCATCAGTTAAGCGGTCTTGGGAAATCCTATCAGGAAATCCAGTTGAGGGATTTATCTGCTTCAGAAGCCCAGGTCATGGTGAAATCCATGCTGAAGACGGAAAACATTCCTGCCGCCCTGCAAAATTTCATTCAGGAAAAGCTGGAAGGCAATCCTTTTTATATGGAAGAAGTCATCAATGCCCTGACTGAGTCGGCGTCTCTCATCCGTGAAAACGGCGGCTGGAAGCTGACCCGGCCGATCACTGAGCTGGAGGTGTCATCAACCGTTTACGGTGTTATATCCGGCCGACTCGACCGGCTTGAAAAGGAAACCAAACGCATTCTCCAGGAGGCCTCGGTTATCGGAAGAACCTTTTTGTATGAAATCTTAAAAAGCGTTTCAGAACTAAAGGGCAGCATCGACCGCTGCTTGAGCGGTCTTGAACGACTAGATTTGATCAGAGCCAGAGCCCTTCATCCCGACCTGGAGTATTTTTTCAAGCATGCCATGACCCAGGAGGTGGTCTACAACGGTTTGCTCAAAAAAGAGCGCCGCGACATCCATGAACGCGTCGGCCTGGTCATGGAACAGATTTTTCACGAAAGACTTCCCGAGCTTTATGAAACCCTGGCCTATCACTTCAAACATGGCCACTCGGTTCCCAAGGCCATCGCATACCTAATGAAATCAGGTGAAAAAAGCCTGGAACGATATTCGGTTGAGGAAGCTCACCAATTCTACCAGCAGGCTTTTGAAATTCTGGCTGCGAAAACCGAGAAGTCAAAAGAAGAAGAAGCCATCCTGATCGATCTGCTAAACAGCTGGGGGTACGTCTACTATTATCTGGGCGACTTCAAAGAATTCACGGCGCTTTTTGGTGCCAACCGGGATCTGGCGGAATCACTTGGCGATGACGAAAGACTCGGCATGTTCTACGTCTGGTGCGGTATTGCCGATTCAATGTCCGGTCGGGCCAAAAACGCCTATGAATACCTTATTAAAGCGAAAAATCTCGGCCAAAAATGTGGCAAACCAAAAATAGAAGGCTATGCCTGCACCTGGCTCTCATGGGTTTGCGCCGAGCTGGGGCTCTATGACGAAGGCGTCGACCATGGGCAAAGAGCCCAGCAGATCGCCAAGGATTTTCCGGCCGATCAATATCTTTTCTTCAAGTCCCTGGCAGGGCTGGCATTCGTGTACACCTTTATGGGACTTCCCCAAAAAGCAATTGAATGCGGCAAAATCCTGCTGGAACATGGCAGAAAATATTCCAACAGCCGCAGTAATGTGATGGGACATTATGCCATATCCATGGGTTATGCCATGGCCGGAGATTTTAAGGCCTGCATAAACAGCAGCCGCCAGGCTATTGCAGTTTCCAAAGATCCTTTCTACTCCCAGTTTCCTGCCATTGCGATGAATCTGGCATATGCCTTGGACGGCCAATTTGACAAGGCCCTCGAGAGCCAGCAGGAATTAGTGGAATTTTGTGAGAAATACGAGGTCGGGGAGCTTCTGGTATACGAAAATATCATTCGCGGTGCTGCAATGTTGGCAAGCGGCCGGATGGATCAGGGATTGAAAATGATTGAGGAGACCCGCCAAACCGCTGCCAAAAACCGGAGAAGAACGCCGCTGGCCATATCCGAGTATGTGCTTGGCATGATTTATTCCCAGATTGCGACCGGCCCCAAGCCCAAATTATCCATCATGGCCAAAAATGTCGGCTTTTTAATGAAAAACGTACCTGTCGCAAGCAGAAAAGCGGAAGCGCACTATCAAAAAGCCATCGAATTGAGTGAAGAAATCGGTGCCAACGGTTACAGGGGAATATCGTACCTTGGGCTCGGGCAATTTTACCAGGCCAGGAAGAAAACCGATAAAGCACGACAATATATTAGCAGGGCCATTGAGATACTTGAGGAATGTAAGGCAGAGCAGTTTTTGCAGCAGGCCAAGCAAGCGCTGACGTCGCTGAATGAATGATATGAAATGCCGTAAATGCCAGTTTGAAAATCCGGCCGGTTCTAAATTTTGCAATGAGTGCGGCAGTAAACTAGAAATTGCCTGCTCACAGTGTAGCCATGTGAACCCGGCCGGCAGCAGATTTTGCAATGAATGCGGTCACAACCTGGCTCAATCGGCCACCGCTGGTGAATCATCGCAACCCTCGCAACAAACTTATTTGCCTGATGTGCCACCCGATTCCGCAGCTCTGCCCGAAGGCGAACGCCGGCAGGCCACCATCGTCTTTTCGGATCTTTCCGGCTACACATCGATGAACGAACGGCTCGACCCGGAAGAAGTCGAAGCCATCATGAGCCGGATCAAAAAGGAAGCGGTAACAATCGTGGAACGCCACGAAGGCATTGTCAACCAGTTCGTGGGTGACGAGGTGCTGGCGCTTTTCGGTATACCTGCCGCCCATGAGGATGATCCGATTCAAGCAGTTAGAGCGGCCATGGAGATCCACGAGCTGGTTCGTAAAATCAGCCCCGAAGTGGAAGCGCGCATCGGCACAAAACTTCGCATGCATACCGGAATCAGCACCGGTCTGGTGGTAACCCATATTCGGGATATTCGCGAGGGCAGCTACGGTATCACCGGAGACACCGTCAATATTGGCGCGCGTTTGGCCAGACGGGCCGAGGCGGACGAAATTATCGTCGGTCCGGAAACTTACCGCCTTATCTCACCGTTTTTCCAAACCATCGCCCTGGAGTCTGTAATTGTCAGGGGCAAAACCAAACCGTTAATCCCGTATCGTGTGATAGGTGAATCAGCGGTTCGGACTCGCTTTGAGGCCGCCAGAATTCATGGATTCACTGCCTTTACCGGCAGAGAGCACGAATTAACCACCCTGTATTCCTGTCTTGAAAAGACTTTGGCCGGAAAGGGGCAATTCGTCACGGTCCTGGGTGAAGCCGGACTGGGCAAAAGCCGCCTGACCTATGAGTTTAGACACTCTTTGAATAGATCAGCAATTACCGTGGTTCAGGGCCGCTGCCAATCATACGGCAAAAGCATCCCCTACTTCCCCCATATTAATGCGTTGCGGCGCGGATTTAATTTGCGTGCCGAAGACACGCCCGTCGAATTGCATGAAAAGGCCGTTTTTAATGTCCTGGCCATCGATCCGTCACTTGAAAAATACCTGCCGGTCTACTTACACCTGCTGTCGATTCCGAGCGAAGTTTATCCTCTGCCGCAACACCTGCAGGGCCAGGAGCTTACCAATGCCATTCTGGACGCTCTGGCTGCAATCTTTATTCTTAACTCCCAAAAGCAGCCTATGGTTTTGGTTTTTGAAGACTGGCATTGGGTTGACGAGGCCTCGGACTCAGCATTAAAGCATATAACCAGTCTAATCGCCTCCCATCCGCTCATGATATTGGTAGTATATCGACCCGAATATTCAGCTAACTGGGGAAATTGGAGCCATCACACCCCCATTATTTTAAGCGCGCTGGATCATCAGGACTGTGAAAACATTATTAGATCCATCTGGAAGGCAGACAACTTGCCGCAGGGTATTATTTCCCTGGTCCATGAACAAACCGGCGGCAATCCTTTTTTTGTGGAAGAAATCAGCAGTGAATTGGTAGAGAGCGGCACTGTTCAGGTCAGTGACAGGCAGGTCGTATTGAGGCAGTCTCTGGATAATCTTACGCTTCCAAATACGGTTCAGGCCGTAATCCGAGCCCGCCTGGACCGCTTGGATCGTTATGCCCGTGAATCACTGCGTCTGGCATCCGTCATCGGGCGCGAGTTTGCCCGAAGAATCCTTGAGCAAATTTCAGATTCAACTGAAAGACTTTCGGAGGCACTGGAAACCCTAAAAAATTTGGAATTAATCCAACAAATACGGGTTATCCCTGAAGCGGAATACCTGTTCAAACATGTTATTACCCAGGAAGTAACCTATGAGACATTGCTCAAACAGAAACGCAAAGAGCTGCACAGTCTTGTCGGCCGTGCGATTGAAAAACTCTACGCGGACAGGCTGGAGGAGTTTTATGAAATGCTGGCCTTCCATTATCGACGAGCAGAAGATTGGTCCCTTGCCTACAGGTATAATCGGGAAGCCGGACTAAAGGCGCAATCGCTGTCCGCTTATATCGAAACCCTGAGTTGCCTGGATACTGCGCTTGAAGCGCTCAAACAGCTTCCCCGCACGCGGGCACGTCTTAAACAGGAAATCGATCTGCGTTTCAACATGCGCTCATCCCTGTTTCCCCTGGGCAGGCATGAGGAATGGTCTGATCAGGTGCGAAAGGCCGAACTGCTGGCAAGCAAGATCAATGACAAGGTTCGTCTGGCTAAATGCTGTATTTATCTGGCATCTCATCATTGGATTAATGGCCGAAATAAAGAGGCCATTGAGCTTTGCGAAAAGGGACTGGATCTGGCTGAATCAGCCGGAGATTTATCAACGGAGGTCACCGCAAAATTCAATTTGGGCATACCGCTTTTATATACGGGCGAATTTGAACGGCAGGTTGTAGTGCATCGCGAAGTGCTCGAATTGCTGTCGGGACAGTCGGCTCTAGAGCAGCATGGGCTAACAAGCGAGCCCGCGGTTGGGACCCGCGCGTTGTTGACCTGGGGACTATCAGAACTCGGTGAGTTTGAAGAGGCGGAAATTTGGGCTTTGCAAGGAAGCAAGCTTGCAGGCAAGGTCAGTAGCAATTTCAGTACTGTATTTATGCAAGCAACCTCAGGTTTGAGATACCTGCGTAAAGGAGAGCTCGACACCGCCTTAAAACTATTGCATGAAGCAAATACATTGGTCCATGACCTCGATATCCAGAGCCTTTTCTCATTTATTGCCAGCAGTTTAGGCCATGCATTGCTACTATCAGGGCGCCCCGATGATGCGTTACCGATAATTGAGGAAGCTCTTAAGCCAAAGAATTTGGACGCTTCCATAATTTCATCAGTCTACCCATTAACAGCTCTATCAGAAGCCTTGCGATTAAAAGGAAAGCTTGCAAAAGCTTTCGAAACAGCTGAGGATGCCCTGCGCATTTTCCGTCAAACCGAAGAGCGCTGCTTTGGCGCCTGGACACTCCTGGTTATGGCGAAAATTCAGGCTAAAATGGGCTCAGAGCAGGTTGAGCAAGCAATGCATTCATTTCGCCAGGCAATAGACTTAGCGAAGAAACTAAAAATGAGTCCGTTACTGGCACATTGCTGCCTGGAGCTTGGAAAATTCTACAACAAAAGAGGACAAAGTAAAGAAGCACGTTCCGAACTTGTGAAGGCCATCGACTTGTACCGTTCTTTAGGTATGAGATTCTGGCTGCCAGAGGCTCAGACACTACTTAGCGAAGTAACGCTATGAAAAAGAAAGGAGGTCACTGAAAATTTGAATGAAATCTTAGGTCCTTGCAATCCGAAACTTTGATCTTATCTATTTGTAATACCATTGGTTCGGTAAATGTTTATTATAATCAAAACGTTGCGAGGAAGTCCATGATCTTGCCCGACTTTATTTCCAAAATCCCAATGAAGATTTCGCTGCCGCTGCTTTTTACGGCGCCGGTCATTTGCGTGGTAATCTTCTTGTCGATCATTGCCTTTTCAGAGGGGAAAAACGCTGCCAACGATTTAATGGCCCAAAACCTGGTCCAGATCCACCAGCACATCGATGAACGGCTGGATGGATTTTTGAATTTGCCCAAACATATTCAACGGATTAACGCCAGCCTGATCATGGAGGGCTGGCTCGACTTGACCAAGCTGCGAGCCTGGCAGCCGACGCTGCTGGAACAGGCTTTGACGTTCAAAGGACTCAGCAGTATTACCTGGGGTGGCTCTGATGGAAGAAGCGTCGGCGTTGCACGCTACCCTAAAGAATACGGTTTTGAATTTATCATAAAGGATGAACATACCGGCAACAAACTCGAAACCTTTTATTGTGATACCCGCGGTCGCATGGAAAAAAAACCGCGCGAATTCCTGCTTTGGGACCCCCGGAATCAGCCATGGTATTACGCGGCGGTAAAGGCCGGCAAGCCCACCTGGACCAATCCTTACGCAAGAGACTACAAGGACAATACGAACAAAATTCTGGCCATGGGCTATGTCCAGCCGCTTTATGACAGCAATCGTCAGATCATGGGCGTTATGAATGCCGAGCTGACGCTGGATGATATGTCTCTGTTCCTTGAAAGACAGAGGGTTGGCAGAACCGGTAAAGCGTTTCTGGTTGATCGGCGGGGCCGGTTGGCTGCGACCTCCACCGGTGTGCCCGTGATCGGTGCCATGAATCAACCGATTATGGCCTCGAAGACCGCCGACAGAGACATTGCGGCGGCAGCCAAATATCTCGAAACATCGTTCGGATCTTTCGAGACCATCGATGCCCGCTATCAACTCAGTCTAAATATCGATGGAAAGCCTCATCTTTTGATGGTGTCGCCCTTTGAACACGAAACCGGTCTGACCTGGATTATCGCAACCCTGGTACCCGAAAGCGACTTTTTGTCAGATATTAAATCAGGGCGTCTTCGTGGCATTAAAATCGGGATCATCGTAGTACTGGTTACGTTACTGTTTGGTGTGATCATGGGGGCACTCTCGCTTTGGCCGATGCTGGATTTGGTCCGTTATGTTCACAGGGTCGGCAAAGGCGACCTCAATCACGAGCTGAAGTTGGAATATTCCACCGAGTTCGTTAAGCTGTCCAAAGAAATCAATGCCATGACTGCCGGCTTAAGGGACCGCATGCGGCTGCGCCACTCGCTCGCTCTGGCACAAGAAGTCCAGCAGAACCTGCTGCCTTCTGCTACCCCTAAATTTAAGGGCCTGGACATCGCCAGCCACGCCACTTATTGCGATGAAACCGGCGGCGATTATTTTGACTTTCTGAAGATTGCCGGACTGCCCGACACCACCCTTGCCATCGCCGTGGGTGATGTGGTGGGCCATGGTGTGGCTGCGGCAATGCTCATGGCCACCGCCCGCGGCATATTGCGCAGCCGGTGCCGCACACCCGGTACCCTCGCCGATTTGTTGACCCACCTCAACAACCAGCTGGTTGAAGACACCGGTGATGATCGCTTCATGACCATGATGCTGATGACCATTGATGTCCAACGCCGGGAGATGCGGTGGGCTACCGCCGGCCACGATCTACCCATCATCTACGATCCGGCTGAGGAAGGTTTCATCGAGATTACCAGCAACGGCATGTCTTTGGGCCTTAAAAAATCTGTTTCTTACGAGGAGCACCTCTTCACGGATGTGAAGCCGGGCCAGATATACATGGCTTTAACCGACGGTTTGTATGAGGCGTTTAACAGCGATGGTGAAATGTTCGGCAAAGACCGCGTTCGGGAATTAATCCGCAATTCTGCCGACATGTCTGCCAACGAGATAACCGACAGGATTAATCGCGAACGGGCGCGGTTTCTGGGTGATACGAGCCCGGATGACGATTTAACCTTTGTCATCGTTAAAGTAAAGTGATGGATAACACTAAGTATTATTCCCTGATAATTATTGGCGTCATTTTTTCTGTGATCATCTGTGCCGCTTTATTTTTCAGCTACAGCGCTTATGTCTCGTCAAATAGGATTGAAAAAAATTTCAAGCAATCCCTCGGCGAGTTGGAGCAGGAAGTCAACCGACTCCGGACTCAGCTCGCAGCAGTAAAGAATCGCACAGAAGATAATGCACCTCACAGGTACGCCGGGACAGCAGCGGCCGTCACTGAAAAAAACAATAAAGACACGGTTGTCGGGGAGCGCTCGGCTATCAGAAGGCTTGAAAATATTGTCGAATCGACCGGGCTGGATCAATTGGCTGAAAACCAAAATATGGATCCGAAAATTCTGGCAGAGATATATGATGAATATGCCGACCGCAAACAGGTTGTTCAACGACACGAGCAGCAGCTGGAAAAAAACCGGGCATTCCATAATTCGGATTCTGCTCAATATGGTGAAGAGCTGATGGTCTTATATGAACGGGCGCGTCTGCGAAGAGGCGCTGGTGGGGACCGACAGGAAAGCGATAACGCATTTGCCGAATTGCTTGCAAATTATCCTGAGGCCTATGCCACCGCAATGGCAATTGCCGAACGGGCCCTGGTTTCAGGCTTTAGACGAAATACTTCCGAGGTCGAAAAATACTATGACATGCTGCGCGAAAATGAAAATTTTTCACACATCATCACCGATCGGGGCGTTGAGGCAATGCCCAATGTTGAGTATTTTCTGGCGCGCCAATACATCCGTCAGGGGAACAACGAGGATGCACTGGCTCTGATTGAATCGCTTGAAAAAAACTACCCTGACAGTCTTTTGTTTACGAGAAGAATGGGAAGCGGCCCACGGTGGCAACCGGTTTCACAGGTGGTCGCAAACTTGCGCCGGGAAGTAAAATAAGCACGAAGAGCACCAAAAAAAGATGATCAATCAAGTCCGTGCTTTATTCTGTAATGCATCAAGATTTCTTCCCAACACCGGCAGATATTCGATCATATCCAATTTCTTCAGTTTTTGATCTACATTCCAAGGGACCTCGATATTCGATGCGCCTTGCAAAATAGCATCAGTTTCACTTGCAGAGAATGCCGGTCCTTCCACAATCGTGTTCGGTATATCTTTATTAACCGGACATGCTTTCTGGCAGTAGAGACACCCCACCAGGCAGTTATGCCACGAGGGCTTTATCCATGGGGGGAATTCTGCCTGGCGTTCATTGTGGAAGGTAAGACAGCGTTCCCCATGGAGCAAAAAGCGATCGGCGGTTATGGCTCCCGACGGACAGGCCTTCAGACAGGCCTTGCAATTTTCACAGCGCTCAAGGACCTGCGGCGGCTGCCAATGATCTTCGGTTGGGGGAAGATCGGAAATAAATGCCGCCAGCCGATAATAGCTTCCCATACCATCCACATAGGTGACGTTGTTTTTGCCGTATTGCGCCAAGCCGCTTTTTACCGCCAGCAGCTTCCAGGGCAGTTTTGCTTTTTTCACCTGAAATCCTCTTGGATTTAAACGGTGCTCAAGCAACGCTTGTATTTGCCGATCGGTTACATAACTGTATGTCGGGGGAATGATGACGCGGTAAGATTCGCCCCGCAGATTAAATGTGATGCGCACCTGAGGTTGGGGGGCAGCGACAATGATCAGTGATTTTGAGCCGGACAGATTGTCGGCAATTTTAAAATCAAAGCCGGTCAGCTCTTCCGTGTAAAATTCTTCGTCAAATAAGCCCTGACGATATTGGCTTTCAATTTCTTTTTGAAGATCCTGAATGTGATCGCTCGATAAAATTTTCGACCTATAGCCCTGACTGGCCAGTTCCTCATTCAAGGATTGGGTTGTGTTTTCCGGCCCCATGGCGGCTCCTCCTTTAATTATACCCTTCGCGCGTCCCGCCGGGCTCTTCGCAAAGTTATCCATCGATGCGCAGCAAACGCTCGCTTAACCAGCCAGACGGCAGGTTTCAACCACCATTTCTCGAATTCTTCGGAGACATCCTTTAAAAGATCTTGAATGGGCAGATGCTGGGGGCAGGCATCTTCACATTGACCGCAATTTTCGCATAAGGACGCATAAGCAGGCTCTCCCCCCATCGCTCCGCCGATCCGGGTCAAATACATCAGTTTGGCAGCCGAAGAACTGCCAAACATGTGCAAATTGTTATAAACTTCAAAACAGGTGGGAATGTCCACTCCCGCCGGGCAAGGCATGCAGTAGCGGCAACCGGTGCAGCCGGCCTTCATCAGGCTGCGATAGGTCTCCTCAACCCGGTCGACTAATGCCAGCTCCTTGTCGGTAAGCGATCCGGGATGGGCATCATTGGCGATGCGAAGATTCTCATCAATGTGGTCCTCCTGGTTCATGCCCGACAGCACCAGCGTGACCTCGGGATGGTTCCATATCCAGCGCAGCGACCATTCGACCGGGGACCGTTTGATTTCGGCGTTATTCCAGACTGCTTGAACCGCCGGCGGTACTTTCCCGGCCAAGTTGCCGCCGCGCAACGGTTCCATGATGACAACCCCCATGTCTTTGGCCGCGGCATACTTTAAGCCTTCGGTTCCGGCCTGATTTTGCTGATCTAAAAAATTGTACTGGATCTGACAAAACTCCCAGTCGTAGGCATCAACGATTTCCTTAAAGGTGTCTTTATCCCCGTGGTATGAAAAGCCGGCATTCGTTATTCGGCCATCGGCCCGGGCGGCATATAGAAATTCAAGAACCCCGAGATTTTTCATCTTTTGCCAGCTGTTTTGCTCTAAAGCATGGACCAGATAGTAGTCGATCCATTCCGTTCTGAGATTTTCAAGCTGAACTTTCAGCAACTGATCCATATCCGGCCGTGCTTTGACCGACCAGGGCGGCAGCTTGGTGGCCAGTTTGACTTTATCCCGATAACCGTTGGCAAGCGCCCGTCCGAGAAACGGCTCGCTGGCACCCATGTGATACGGCATGGCTGTGTCAAAGTAATTCACCCCCTGCTCGATGGCATAATGGATCTGGCGGGTGGCGCGCGCTTCGTCTATTTTGCCGCTGCCGGGCGATCCCTTTTTCTGGGGCAGACGCATGCAGCCAAACCCCAGGATCGATAATTCATCGCCGCTTTTTTTCATCCTGCGATAGAGCATCCCGGTGAACTCCCATTTTTTTAAATCTAATTTACCGTATTTACAATAAAATTTATCAGCCTGAACGCAATCAGGTGCTTGATACTCGTTGCTTGATGCTCGATATCAGGATTTACACACAGTATATTTTTGAATATTGAAAATACCAAATTCAGCATTGAGCATCCGGCATTGACTTCAGGGCGGCAAATTACAAGCATCGACGACAACACGCCCGCCACGCTGAGCTTAAGCAAAAGCTAGCCTGAATTACGATCCAGCTTCAGAAACCGCCTATGGTCCTGACACCCGAAACCTGACACCTTAAATTAATACTAGCAAATTTAAAATTAACAGGTTCTAACAGTTCAGAAAGCTCTGGTGTGACTATGCACATAATCCCCGATCCGCTTCATCCGCGCCATATCTTCTTCATCAAGTGGCCCCAGTTCCAGGGCCGACAGAGCCGCTCGCATTTGACTGAAATCTTTCGGGCCGCACAGGCAAACGTCCACAGCCGGGTTGGAAAGTACAAACCGGTAACAATCGCTCGGTTCCGGCACACTTTCTCCAACCGGCATCTTCTTTGGGTTTAAAAGCTGCCCCCAGCGGGTGGCCGTGTAAGTGACGATGCCCGGTCTATCATTGTCCGTCAGGTCGGGAAAGGTCTCTTGCTCTGCCCCACGATGGGCGGCGTTATAACGAATGTGAAACAGATCGAATTGCCCGGTTGAAGCCATTTTGGGAAATAATCTGCGGTTGTGCCCCGACATCCCCAAAAAGCGGAACAGACCTTTTTTCTTTAGCGCCAGGGTCCGTTCCACAAGTTTTTCGGAGGGTGGACGATTGTGCCAGCCGAGGATCAGGATGTCAGCCCGTTCCAGGCCCATGGAGCGCAGGCTTCTCTTTAAAATATGTCCCGTCAGCAAGCCGTACCGGGCATAAGTTTGGATAGCAATCACCAGTTTATCCCGCCGGCCCTGACCGCAAAGGTTGCGGATGGCTTGCTTCATTGCGGCTCGGCGCCGGCCCCCGCCAAAATAAAAATAATTACAGCCCCGGTCAAAAGCCTCCTCCAAGGCTTCAACCGGCGCACCGTAGCTGGCCGCCATTCCCAGCGGACCGACCTTTAAACCGGTATCTCCCAGAATTCTCTCTGTGAATGCCTCCATAAAAAATCCCTGGACTAAAAATGCTGATGAGGTAGATCAAGTTGATTGGTTGATTAAGTATGGTGAATTGATCTGTTCAAAAGATCTGACTTTGGTACATCTTTTGGCACTCTCGAATTTGCCTATTCTTCTTTATTCCATAACCTGACTATGAAGCGCTCTTCGTCTTCGATTAAATCAGGCGAAGTTCCGTTGTGTTTCAGCATTTCTTTAATGATTTTTCGAGGCACTCCCATTCCCATATGCTCAAGATAACCATAATCTCTCATAACGTCTTTGAGCAATTGATTTCGGGCTGAACGGCAGCCCGTTATCATTCGTTTTGGCGTGATTCCGTTAGGAAGGCGTCCCGGGGAAATCGCCTCAAGTCGATCTTCATAAATCGACAACTCCACCGTGGTACTGGACAATAAGTAGTCTCGATGTACAAGGGCGTTAACAATGGTCTCTCTAATCGCCTCTTCCGGATACGACCAACGCTCCTCACGTCTTGCGCCACCGGCAAGGCTGGCTGAGACAGTTGTGTTTCTCCTTGTGAATTCAACCGCTTGTTCAACAAGTCCATTCTCAACAAGACCTTCACCTCCAAATAGGGCTGTCATTGGACCACGAATTGATAGGCGTTCTTTGGCCGCATAATCCATTTCCGTTCCAGGATAGGCGACGGCATCAATTCCGGCTTGAGGCAAGAAACGATTCGGGTTAGTGCAAAACAAAAGCAAGCCCGCGACGGTTGCTGGGGTTGTTCCCTCCTCATCAATTAGAAATTCAGTGTTAATTAGCAGGTTTTGCCAAGCATCTGTATCATCAATATCTGGCGTATCTTGAGAACGGATGCGTTGAAAATAGTCTTTTAACCTTCGATAGTCAAAATCGTCTGCAGAAGAACCCGACACGCCACGCACCTCTAACCTAAACGCCCCGCGTTGCTGGAACAATCGCTCCAGTTCCTCAGCACTGGCTTCTCGGCTCTGTGTTCCGACACGAATATAGTAAGTACGATGGTTATTATGCCATACATGATGAACCGCCCAACCGGGATCAACTTGAACAACCGCGACATCTTTGCCCGGCTCCACATCGCGAATGATTTCATAGTATGGGATAATCTCAGGGCGGATTTTATCTCTGCAGGTCGTCATTACCCATTCCTCCAAGCGATCTCTTGTTGTTCCCGCAACACTTCCGTCATCATCGACGCCCAGAATCACTCGGCCTCCCCGCAGATTTGCAAATGCAACAAGCTCCTTAGCCAATGCTCGGTTGTCTATGGTGTCATTCTTGAATTCAGTTCCGGAATTTTCGCCGTTCTTGATTAACTCCAACAGCTCTGTCTTTGTCATTTGGTTACCCCTTAAAACCCATATTTTAATCGACGCATCTCAAAAGCGTCCTTCCCCCCCTCGAGAACCTCTTCAACAAGTTCGCGGACCGGACCCGTGTCGATGGATCCCATATGCTCCTGAGCAAGCTTCGCTTTTCCCTGGTCCGCCTCTCCGTATGCTGTTAATCCGACGATCAACTCAGCATCTCCTAACACCGGTATATTTGCGTTATGGGTAGCAAAAATAAACTGCCTTCGGCGTTTTTCCTCTCTCATTTTTGGCACAATCCCTTCGGAAATAAAACGATTATCTAGGTCGTCTTCAGGCTGGTCAACAACCAGAGGTGCGCTCGACTCAAGCAACAAGAGCAGAAGAACTGCTGTAGCTTTCTGACCTGTTGAAAGGTCTTCGAGGGTCTGCCACATAGGAGGTTGATCGTCGGCAGCAACATTTAATTTAATGGCTGTAGTAGGCGGCAGTTCCAATTCCTCGATTTTCATGATGACATCGGGACCTGCCTGAGTAATGCGCTCGGATTGGCTGGATGGAATGTTGAACTGCCGGGACAACGACTCCCGGCCTTCTCTGCAGGCTGAAGCAAATATCGGCAGAGAAAATTCCGTGCTATTCGTCAAGGACTCAATCGCTTCGGACAATCGTCCTCCTACCTGATCACGCAGTAGCTGAATCAGCGGTTCCCTGTTGCCGCCTGCAGCCACCTCGACCAGAACACGCCCCTCGAGTTTCCTGTTTACCTTTTTCGCTGCACGTTCGATATTCCGAAACTCCTCGGCCTTTACGTCTTCCCACTCGGAAAGCAGGTTGCGTCGCTCAGCTTCATGTTCTTTAAGGTTTCGCTGAAGTCGAGCCTGTCTTTCCTTTAGTGGGCGAAGTTCCTCAATCTGTCGTCGCAAACGGATGAATTCTTCGCCATCAATTTTTGATTTCTGCAACTCACGCAAGATGGCTTCATAGGCTCCCATGACCGCGCTTTTACGCTCCTCCCAACGCTTACGTATTTCTCCTAAGCCGATCTCTGTATTTTCGATAGACTGGTTCATTTCCGCGGCAATTCGATTCATGTTGTTTGTCAATTGTTCAAGGACACTGTTCGCATTGCTTAAAATCTCCTTTCCAGGAAGTCGCTCCAGGGCCTTTCCAGAAATGAAGGCACAGTCGATAGGAAGCGAATTTTTTAGCTGATTCAAAAGTTCTTTGAAGGGATCTATCCTTTCCTCTGCAGTTTTTAGCACGCGTTCTTCTCTGACTAGCAGGCTCTGCTCTTTCAGTTTTTCTTCGAGCCCGGCATCCTGGAACCGGCGCAATGTTTCTTCAAGGGCCGGCAGAGTAGCCAGGCGTTCCTCAACCTGGACAAGCTCTTTTCGGGTTTCAAGCAGACGAACACGCGAACTTTCCAATTGCCTGCGGAGGCTGCTTTTTCGTTTTACGATCTCGGCATCACGCTCAACGAAACGGTCGAGAAGGCGGGTGAGTTTTTCTCGTCTTTTCGTGAGTTCTGAAATTTCGTGTTGTCCGTATATTTCGGTTTGAGGGACCACATCAGCAGGCGTTAAATTGAGAACGTTTCCGGATTCTTCTTTGACAATCGGCGGATTTGGAATTGTTCGTTCGATCAGATAATGCCGCTTATCCGGATGGTAAGAGCGGATCAGCATTGATATCTTTGTGCCGCTTCGAAGCACCTGGCGGATAATGCCGCTATGAGTTTTGAGGGCATCTTCGCCGAGGGGTTCCATGCCAAGAACATACCGGATGCTTTCGACGATGGTTGATTTACCGGTTCCCCTTCCACCGATGAGCACATTTAGGTTCTCGTTCATATGAATGGCCGCTCCATCCAGAAAGCCGCCTTGCCACGCCATAGCAATAAATTCGGTATGCTCCTCCGGCGATGGATCAGTGGACAGACGTATCCTGGAAGCAGGATCAAGAAATGCTTGTCTTAATCCTTCGAGTGAAACGTCCGACATTTTTATCCAGCATGACGCTCCAGGCTTTTCCAGATCCTCCGGACTCGATACATCCTGGGCGTTTATAACCGCAATCGGTCGATCACGACGATACTCCGGATTTTTATTGAGCAAAATCGGTTTGAGGTTTTGCGGAGCCTCCTCCGGCGGACCCGGCAGTGAGCAAACAAGCAGGTCTTTGGATTTCCAAGCGGCCATACGGGCCTGATTATCGAGCACCTGAAGAAATCCTTTTTCGCTCGCCACGTGGGCAGCAACGCAAATACAGTTCCACTTGCCTGATTCTCGCATTAGTTCATGCACATCGTATTTGATAACTGGCGGCGGATTGGACTGGTCGTGGATGCCGCAGTCACCCAAAATACCGTTGCAGCGTTCCCAAGAGGCGTTTGGTTCGAAAAGGAGTAACATATGAACTCCCTCCTTGGTTTCCACTTCTGCTCCTGGAAAAACAATGATTCCAGCGGCCCGAAAGCCTTCGGCTAACTCCTGACTAGTATTACAACGCTGATGGTCTGTTATAGCAACCACTTTGATTCCAACTTTAAGACACGCCTCTACCATCGCTGCATTATAATCCGCTTCATTGCTGAATGCCGTCGTTTTATTGTGGCGCACAAGATACTCATACGGATTGATCTGAAGTGCGCAACGATTAAAACGTGCACCGGAAGGTAAGGTTTGGGCATTTTTAATTGCGTCTGTATTAATCATTTTCCATATCCCTATGCATGTTCCTATCCACTCCTGTTCCACTTGATGGAACCGTTTCTTTCTTAGATTGAAGAGCTTAAATGGCTTATACAGCTGTTAATTGCTATTTGAAACCGGTTTGGTTCCATGTATCATGGATTCCACGTACGACTTGGCCAGCTTGGATTTCTTCTCAGCTTCGGTTTTGAGTTTGGAAATCGTATTCCGTTGTTCTGTGACTTTTTCCACAATTTCGCGCTGCCGGGAAAGAGGTGGAACTACCAAATTCAATTCCCGTAAATCATTGCTATTGATCGACGCTAAATTAGTTGTAAATTTTGCACGGGATCGGAAGTGAATACGTGCCGGTGCCGTTTGCATATATTCTAAAACGAATTCCGGCAGAACTTGCTCTCTATCGACCCGTACCTTTAAAATATGGTTTTGATGGACGCAGTCGCGGATTTCTCCATGCCATATTGCGGGTCGTCCAACAAGGTCTGCACTGTTTCCTTCGCATACAAGCAAGTCTCCAGGTTTAAGACGAAAGCTCGGCATGTCAGTATCCGGCACATTGATTGTCTTCACTTCACTTAAATCCAACTCACCTCGCTGAACATTGGCTACCCGCAGATATGGCCGAGCATGATGTCCGGGCCTGTTGGCGGGGCATTTTTGAATTCCGTATGATACTGTTGCGATCTCGCCAAGCACACAGACAGGGTATTTTCCTGCAGCTATATCCACGCTTATGCTTGTCAGTTGATTGTACATTACCGACCATCGGTCCAAATCCCTCCATCCGATTCCAAAAACTTTGGGTAACGTAGCCCGTTCGGGTTTACTGAGGCCGAGGGCTGCTAAAAAATCGACTTCAATCTGTTCTTCCAATTCGGATAGGCGTCGGTGAATACAAGCAATCTCGGCTTTGGCCTGTTCCCAAGCTGAGACTATGGCCCACTGTCCATCAAGAGACGGGAGAGGTATATCAAACTCAAGAAAAAACTCTTCTCTGAAACGATTTCTGCTCACCGCAGCAGAACCTGTCGACGCCGCATTGACCGCCCGGATGGTCCTTTCGCATAGAGACCAGAGGTATAAATATTCCGGCAGCAGTTTCGTTTCGTCCGTCACAAACTGCGGGAACTCATTTGAAACATAGCAGTCAGCCAAATTTTCAGGGACAACGGCAAATTAAGCCTTCCATCCAAACAGGCGGTTATATATAAACGCCGCGGGTTTTAAAGGTGCAATATACTTGGCGCTCAGTTTCTGTCCTGGCACCGTCTCCCGGTGGAACACACCTTCGCCATACCATCGAACACCAGCCATCTTATATTCACGACCGGGTTCGACCTGGATTCGCTCCGTCACTAATTTTAAAACTTCACCAACCTTGGCAATTTCCCACCCGTCGGGAAGTGTCCCGCCCAAAAGTGCGGACGCAGGAACAACCCAGCGGTCCATTTCGGACCACATGGCTACGATTATATTTTGATGAGAAACTGCGGGAGTTTGCATTAGTTTTTTGCCTTATCTGTTACAACAAAACTTTCTGGTTGCTTGCAAAACAACTGGTACTGCGCCAAGGTCGTATTCTCTGATTTGGAACCCACCGGGAGCCCCAATGGTTCGCTATTAAATAATTCGCAAACATCCTGCTCACCAGTAGCGGTGATGCCAACATGCTGTGCATCATAAAGAAATACAGGGTAATCGAATCTCTCCTTGAGCAGTTGCCGGGCTTCGCGGGTCTTGGTCTCGGTCATCTGCTTTTCGTATGCTCGCAGTTTGCGCCTGGCTTCAGTCATTTGGCTTTTCCATTCCGGCACTCGCTTTTCGGCGAGCTTGGCCGCATCGACCGCGGCCTTTATCTCCTGCTTGGACATCTTTTTCCGCATGGCCTGCGTGGGTGGTTTAGCGCTTTTGATGTTTTCCCCACCCTCGTCAATATGCTTTTTAATCCGGGTAGTTTCGGCCTCGATTTCCGGCTGGTACTTGGCATCCAGTTCGGCGATGGCGGCCTGGTGTTTGGCTTGGTAGTCGGCCACCTCATCCTCGCTGAACTTTTGCATGAACAGCAACGAGGCCTTTACCGACGCACCGGCTGAATAGAAGGTCTCCTGGGGTAGACTGACCACGGCCCGGATGAATGCGCGGTCTTCGCAGAATTCACGCACATAGGCCAGGGAGGGGTTGTTGAAGATCCCTTCGGGCAAGACAATCCCCAGCCGGCCGCCCGGCTTGAGTAAAGCCAGACAGCGCTCAAGAAACAGGATTTCTGTTTTGATTTTGCCCAGTTTCTTTTTACCGTTTTTAGACTTGTCGCCGCCATACGGCAGATCGAATTGGGACGCAATGGGGGCATTGCTTTTCGACGCCTGCTGAACCTTTTCCTGGGCGTCCTTGTAAGCTTGACCATACCACTGTGCGTAGCGCCGGTATTGTTCATCGGTGGTACGAACGTCACTGGTGGTGATCTTGTCCGTTGCCTCCACATTAGCGCCGAAGGGCGGGTTGGTCAGGATTATATCGAAGCGGCCTTCAAAAATGCCGTTGACATTGATAAAGCCGTTGTGGTGGTGGACCCCACCGTGCCCGTCGCCATGCATAATCATATTCATCTTGGACGTACGGGCCATGCGATGGTTGGCGTCGCACCCGTAGATGCAGCGGTTGGCCAGTTTCCAAAGACGTGATTCGCGGTTACGCTGATCGATGGTGGCCTGCAGCGCCTCGAATTTTTCGTGCAACAGCTTGGCGCGATTGGCCTTGGACAGCCGCCTGTCCTCCAGTTCCGCAACATAGGTTTGGTACTGGCGGTCCACATCGGACAGGATTTGTTCCCTGACAATCTCGAAAAAACGGATCAGAAATCCGCCCGAACCGCTTGCCGGATCGCAGACCACATCCCCTTCCCGGGGAGCGACCATATGCACCATGAACTCAACGATAGTTCGCGGGGTGAAAAATTGTCCAATCTCACCTCTGAAGGTCCGGCCCAGGAAACGTTCAAAAGCGATGCCTTTTACATCTTCGCTGGTGTCCGAAAGATTGTAGCGTTCCAGTAACTTAACAATCTCTTCTCCTGTAGCTGTTTTGAGATTAATTTTATCCGCTTCGGCAAAAATCGCATCGACTTGGTAGGCATCCTTGGTGTCGGAGAACAGGAGGTTCAAAGGGGCGCGGCCCGGCAGGGTATGTAGGTAGTCCACTGTAAAGCGATTCTGGTGCCGCCGCTTTTCTTTCATATCGCGTTCGACATGGGTTTTGACAAACAACACCTTGGCGATTTCGTCAAAGGCCGCCGCAGGGTCCAAGTGTTCGCGGTTGCGGATCACGTTGTGGCACTGATGCAAGAGGTCGGCGAATTCGTTTTCCTTGAAAATTTTGAGCCTACCGATCAGTTTCTTGATCTCTTCATCCGTGGCGTCCGCATGGGGAATATTTTCGATCTCCTCGAGATAACCTGGACGGCGATCGGTACGGACCCGCCAATAGCGGGTCTCACGATTGTTATGGGTAACGAAAAACTTGGCCCCTTCCCGTCGGGCATAGTTGTCACCCTGGAAATAATCTTTGGCGTTGATGGTAACATTATCGGATTTACACTCAACGACAATCATAGCCGGGTGGTTGTCGGCTCTTTCCTGACTCGTACGCCAAATCAGGAAATCGGCCCGTGCCTGGGCCGAACCACGACCGGTAAAGGATTCTTCTTCGGCAATTTGATCAATGCTGTATCCATATTCCCGAGTCAAAACAAAAAGGTATTCCTGGCGCACCCTCTCCTCCGGTGTCAAATGAAGCCACCTGCCTCTTACCGGACTGAATATCTGGTTGCCCCGGATCTGGAGCTGGTCAGGTTTGGCATAGAGCTGCGGTTCCGGATTCTTTCTGGCCATATGGCCCCCTCCTATTGGTCTTCAAATTCCTGGAGCCGACCGAAGTCGTTGTAGCTATAATGTTCCGACTCACCGACAATCACGTGATCGAGCAGGAGCAGCTGGACCAGCCTGCATGCTTTTAACAAATCGCGGGTTGTTTCGTCGTCGCCCGCCGATGGTCCAGGATTTCCCGATGGGTGATTGTGGACCAGAACAACGGCGGCGGCGGAAAGACGGAGAGCTTCTTCAATAATTCGGCGAACATAGACCGTTGTTTGGGTCGGCGTCCCTTCCGCAATGTCCTTTGCCCCCAGGAACTGGTTCTGGCCGTTCAGGAACACGGCAATAACAACCTCTTGGCGCTTAGCGGTAAAACGTGGTCGAAAGTGGTTTGCTATTGCCTGCGAGGACTCGAACGCAGGGGCAGTCAGTTTACCGGCGCATGCTCTTTTGCCGAGTTCAAAAGCGGCTTTGATCTGGGCGACTTTCGCAGGTCCGAGGCCAGACACTTTTAAAAGATCCTGAATGTGGGCCCGATCAAGTCCACGAAGACCATGAAATTCTTTCAATATTGTGCGGGCAAAGTCCGACGCGTTCTGTCCCCGTATGCCTTCCTTGAAGGTGCCTTGCCCCACGCGGAGGATGATGGCGAGCAACTCCGCCTCCGTGAGCTTGTCTGCCCCTTCAGCCAGCAGCCGCTCCCGGGGCCGTTCCTTTTTCGGCCAGTTCTTGATTCTGTCGGATTTCATGCTTCTACCGCCTCCTTGGTATTCTCACT